>OJHG01000384.1_pt1 | contig 22472 bp, 19 predicted proteins | sample 1594761 | NCBI WGS metagenome assembly OJHG01 (sample SAMN05416786, study PRJEB24817) | seawater metagenome | isolation source: Sea water | place: Canada:Atlantic | collected 2013-07 | reverse complement strand
GCTCAGGAGTCTCGTGGGCTCGGAGATGTGTATAAGAGACAGGTATTATATTTTGATTTTTACCTCAACGCAAAAAAAGATGTTCTAAAGCATACAACAATACAGAAGATAAAAGTAATTGCAAATAGATTAAAAAAATTTGATAGCGATACAAACACCACTACATATTTACAAGAGATAAATAATGACTTCAAACAAAGGTTTAAAAACTGGAGTGATACACAAAATTATCACATAAATACTTACATAAAAACAATTAAAGTAGTATCGACTGTTTGTAAGCACGCAAAGAGTGAGTATGATATTGTTTTGCATCCTCATACTTTTGAAATTACAAAAGGAAACGAAATGAAGTACAAGAAATCTTTGAATATTCATTTAGATTTCACAGAATTGAAGAAAATTGAAAAAACTTCTTTTAATGACGATAAATTAGATCTTGCAAAAGATTGGCTTTTAATTTCATGTTACACAGCACAAAGAGTTTCAGATTTCATGCGTTTTAGTACGAACGATATTGTAATTATCGATGAAAGTAAATTTTTAGATATAAACCAAAACAAAACTGATGCTCCAGTTTTAATTTACCTCAACGAAGTGGTATTAAATATTATTAAGAAACACCATGGAGACTTCCCTCCTTTGTTTAGTTTAAATTCTAAAGAAAGTAACGAGATTATTTATAATAAATTGATAAAGCTTGTCTGTAAACAAAGTGGAATAACCAATTTAATTACATCCCAAATAAAAAATAAATTTACAAATAGGCTAGAAGTAAAAAAACTAGAAAAATATAAGTTTGTTTCAAGTCATATTGGTCGAAGAAGTTATGCCTCCAATTATTATGGCGATATTTCTACCTCTTTATTGCTTAGTGCCACAGGACATAAAACAGAAAAACAATTCTTAGTTTATGTTTCTAAACCACCTAAGCAGAACGCAAGAGCACTAGCAATGGCAATGAGAGAATTATCAGAAAAAAACCAGACACCTTTTAAAGTCATAAAAAACATCTCTTAAAAATACCTCAAGCCTTTTAATCAATCACATTAGGTTTTTAATACATTAACTAAAATAACTATTCATATGGATGAATTATTTAAAAAAACAAATGATTTTTTAGTAGAATTTTATGAAATCTTTAAAAAATTAGAGGAATCTATAGAACCATCAGCAGCAACAGGATATAGCGATGATTATAATATTAATGATGAGTTGTATTATATTTTTGGAGAGTTATGGGAAAAAGAAAGTGAATATTACCTTTTTGGTGCGGGATACGAGTATCAAGATATAAGGAATTGTGAACTTAAAGAATTAACAGAAAAAGGTGTTTATTTTCGTTTTTGTAAATTTAAAGTATATGAAAAAACATATAAAGAAAGGCTAAATAAGTTTCAGGAAATTTATGAAGATGCAGAGGAAATAGATTTTATAGAAAATGAATTAGAAGCATTTTCAAAACCTATTGGCTCGGAAGAACCCTTCAAATATTTAGACATAAAACAAAAAAAAGATTTAACCTTCACAAGAAAAAGGACTGTAGATTTTTTAGTTCAACAAGCGAAAACAACAGGGTATAATATAATAGTTTCAGGTGATGAGTCTGATCGGGCATTAAGTTATGTAATGGAAAAAATTAAAAATATACCCCAAAGTCCTTTATTAGAATCAAATAGCACTATTAATGAAACCAAACCTCCTAAAGATTTAGACTATTTAAAAATAAGTGCTTTAATTGCTCAAGGGAACCTAACAATGATAAAAGCGGGGAAGTATCAATACCAGGGGAAAAACTTTAACAAAGAAGGTATTATAGACCAACTTACGTCTGATTTAAAGATAGCGTCAGTTAGACAATATATAGAAGGTACTTTTGGTCCAGATACAGATACCACTTTAAGCAACGATTTCTTTAGAAATAAAACGAAAATTAAGAAAACAATAGAACATTGTCTTTTCTACGATAAAGCTATTACAAAGGATTATCAAAGCCGATTTGATAATTTAGAACTGCATTAAACTTGCACTAAACTTGCACTATGCACATAAAAGTGCCGTTAATATAGACTCATTTTTGTGAAATATAAACTTTAAAATATTTTACATTATGCAACAAGTACAATTTATTTCGATTAAACCCGAACAACTTCAAGAAGCTATTATTGAGGGCGTAAAAACTCAATTAGAAGCCCTTAAACTTCACTTCGAACCAAAGCAACCAAACACTTATTTAAGCAGAATAGAGGTCTCTAGAATGCTCAATGTTTCACTAGTTACATTAAACAAATGGAATAAAAGTGGCAAACTAAAAGCCGTTGGTATTGGTGGACGAGTTTTATATCGTCAAGTAGATATTGATAATGCAATCATAGAACTTTAAAAGTTTTGAACGACCCTAACAAAGTCGTTCAGATAACAGATTACAAAGTAAGTGTAGCCCATCATTTTGATAACTCAAAACTAGAGTTAGAAACTCCTTTTTTTAGCGAGATCAACAATTATTATAATAACAGCAAAAAAAAAGGTGTTCCTGTAAAGCAGCAACTTTCTTTAAATAGTTTATCAGAGCGGTTAAATACTATAAAACATAAGTTATCTAAAAACTCTATTTCTATACTGAAAGGACTATATCAGGATGGCATTAGCGGTGTATTTTGTTATGAGAGCGTTCCGTTTCTGTTTTTTGACATTGATGTTAAAAAAGGGGAAAATGAACATTTATTGGATAGCTATGCTAATTCAAAAGTTTTCACAAAACTTCTGGACATTGGTGTTTTGGTATGGCGTTCAGATAGTGGTAAAGGAATGGCTGGTGTACTTTATATTCCGCAATTAAAAGATATTAAAAATATAGATAGAACTAAACACCTCGCAATTGGTAATGCTATAACTGACTATCTCACAAAAACATTAAAAGTAAATGCCAAGTTTGATAAAGCTCAAAACAAATTTCGTCAAGTCCGCTACTTGGCGTATCAAGACGAAAAAAGAGATATTAACCAAACACCTTATGTATTTAATTATAATATTACTGAAGTTATAAAAACATCACAAATAGGTATAATACAATATCGATATGAAGACAATAGGGCATCTTTTGGCTCAATAGAATATCAATTCAATAAAGACAATAGTATTCATACTGCTTTATTGGATAATGGGTTTACACAAACAACATCGAACAGATATAAACATCCACGTTCTTCCAGTAAGGATACAGGAGAAGTTGGTTACAATCTTTTTTTCAATTACAGTAGTAGTTTTTCAGAGTATAAAGTATTTACTCCTTTCAAACTTTATTTAGCTGAAAGTTATATCTATGATTTGAAACGTTTTTATAAGGACTTAAAAGTAAAAGGATATAAAGATATAGAACCCGAAGAAAATGCTTTTAAAGAGGCTGAAAAAAGTCTAAAAAAAAAGGCAACCAATAGAAGTGAGCAGATATTTAAAGCGTGTTATGATTTAGTGAATGCACCCTATAAAAACAAGGTAAAATTTGCAGATGATAATGCTAAAACTCCTGCTGAAAAAGTACAGTTCTATGACTACTTAAAATTAAAAAAATTACATATTCCTTATGACGAATCTTTACCAATAAAAGGTTATGTCAGCGAGAAAATAGAAAGTATTTTAGATTCTGCTGATATAGACAAAAAAATCATAGCTTCAGCTGAAACAGGCACAGGAAAAACTACTGCTTTTGTAACAAAATTTCACAAACATAGACCGTCTAAGAGACTTATCATTTTAGCCCCACTAACCGCAATAGTTGATCAAATAAAAGCAGAAAACAATTCTATCATTTCTTTGACAGGTGATAGCAGCCCTTCAGATCACACGAAAGCAAAAACCGCCTCTTTGGTGGTGGCTACCTATGAACAGGGGTATAAGCACCTGAAGGATCATAACACCTTTGATTATGTGGTTATTGACGAGGTACATAATTTAATAACTGCCAATAGCTATAAAAGTGAGACCATAACGAATCTCACTTATGTTTTAGAATCATACAGAATCATTGGCTTAACAGGCACTGTGAATATCTTATTCAAGGCTATTGGCTATAAGTTGATAAACATAAAAAAAGACTCACAGGCAAAGGTTGACGTCAACTTTACTATAGACAACCGACCTCCACTAAAAATTGCTTTACAACATCTAAAAAATGTTGAAGGAAAATGTATTTTAAGAGTCAATAGCAAAACAGTAGCAAAAGCTGTAGAGGTTGAATTAATTAATTCACGTCAATATAATAAAGATGAAATTTTAATACTTTATTCTGATAGTCACGTTAAAAATAGTGAGGATTATAAGAATCTTATATCTCAAGGGGAGTTCAATAAAAAAAAGAGGCTGGTAATAACTACTTCATTAATTGATGAAGGTCTAAGTATTAGACAAGAAGGTTTCACAGACGTTGTTTTCATTGAGACAGAATACAACCCTATGGCAGAATCTCTAAAACAATTTTTTGCGCGTTTTAGAAACCCAGACCAAAACAGGAAGAACTATTTTTATTATAGAGAAACAAATAATCAAAATATAATAAACTACGACCCTCTTTATGATTTTGATAAAACCAAAAAAAAATTAATTGTTGATGCTGAAACTTTTGATGTGAACGAAACTGATAAGAAAGATATTAGCAATACTAAATACTTATACTATGATAACAACACTGTCAATGATTATATGTTAGCATATGATATCTCAAGCTCCTTTTTTAAAAAATTAACGACAGAAGAATACATATATTTTTTGGAGAAAAACTATAACATCAATTTTATCATAAATAATGAGTATAAGAAAATCCAAATTGATACCAATAAGAGTAAGGAGGTTCTGAAAAAAGAAAAAAAAATAATTACCACAAGTTGGCTGAATCAGAAAGACGAAATTCTTGACGCTCTTTATGAACTGACTAACGACTCAGAGATAGAAAGAACAATTGCATACATGGGTTTGAAGCCCTCTGATGATATTTATGAGTTAGTGTCTAATAATTTAAAGTTCTTTGAAAAACTTCAGAGTTCTGGATCAACTATGGAAAAACTTGGTATTAAAAATGTTGATGATATATTGATAAACCAACAAAAAATGATTCCCAACAGTCAACAAAATATTAATCGCAAAATTAAATTACATCAAAACTTGGATACCATACAAAACCCAAAATCCACCACCGATGAGATTAATAAAACCAAAATGCTAAACTTTATTGATGCAGCAGGTGCTATTGAAAAACACAATAAAAGTACTATTTTACGTTTATGGAAAAAGCAACGGAGTGCTAGTAAAAACTTTAGTTATTATAATCTAATAGACTTAATTGGGCACTACAAAAACCACTAAAACCTTTAGTGTGTTATAAGGTATGATAAAAAGAGTTTTATCACACGCATCCCTTTATTGGCATAGCCTTAGGTTAAATTCGTTACAGAATTTTATAACACTAAAATATTGTAAAAAACAACTGAATAAAAAGGAAGAAGATATTACTTCTATTTAACTTTTATTAGAACAACATATTTTGAGATCTCTTTAATTTGTTCAGTTAATGGTAAAGATTTAAGTATAGTGCTTGAAGGTAATTCAATGCTCTTTGGAAGAACATCTAATAGATTTGAAACATAGCTTGTTTTGATAGAGTAAGCAACATTGTCAGCAATATCTTTTCTTATTCCAGAGGAATTAATACCAATTAAATTAGCTTGTTCATCAAACAAGGGACCTCCACTATTACCACCTTGAATAGGTGCTGTAATTTGATAGGTTGTAATGTTGCCATCAAAACCTGTCTTAGAGCTAATCATTCCATCTGTTACCTTTATCTCTTTACCCATTATAGATAACGCCATTGGATAACCAAAAGCATAAACTTTTGTTCCTACATCACTACCTCTAAATTTAAAATTATAAGGAGGTTCGCTTAACCCATCAAAATTCACATCAACTATTTTAATAATAGCCAAGTCATTAGTTTTATCAATTTGGACAATTTCAGCATTAAATTTTTGAACTTCATCATTTAAAATAAACTCCACTTCAATATCTTCAGCATCTTCAATTACATGATGGTTCGTAATTATATATCCTGATTTAGAAATAATAATACCAGAGCCATTACCAGCCCATTCATTTTGTTTTGAATTAATATTTATATTTTTTGACCCAATATTTATGGGATAAGTTTTAATAAAAGTTACATTGGTCTCATCGGAAATAGGAATTTCTATAAGAGATTTATCTTCAATAAAAACAAATGAATTAATATCTGTTTTGTCGTTTAGATAATATTTAAATGAATAAACTTTTGGTTTTGCTGTTTGCTTAAAAATAATCTTAACCTCACCAGTATTCCAATGATTATAATCTGACTCAATGACTATCCCTTTAAAATCATCTTTTATTTTTTTTATACCGATTGTATATTGTCCATTCATTTCTCTATATATTCCTTCCAATGGTTCAATCTTGTTAGAATCATAGTAATAAGTCAATGACTCTTTTGTCTCATCAAACATTTCAACCTCAGGATAAGAAATTTTAAATCTTTTTGTAAGGTCAAAAAAGTAATTATGTTTTTTGATTGGTTTAAAAGCTTTTATAACAGCTTTTTTGTAATAATATTTAGTGTTGCTAGCTATGAATTGTTTACCTGAAGTTCTATAAACTTCTTTGCCTAAACAATTATTGAAAGTTATTGTTACAATAATACCTGCAAAGCTATCAAATGAATGTTTGAAATCAACTTGGCTAACTATGCAAGGGTCATTAGCAACTTCTTTGCGCATTTTTGGGTCAAGTGAATTATAAAGTTTATAAGTACTTGCTAAGAATAAATTTCTTAATTCATCTTCAATTCCATAAACATCTCTGTCTCCCCCTGTGTAAGATGACTCAAGAATATTAAAATACTTAAATGAATTTAATTCAGCTTGCCCTAAACAAACAACAGGTATAAACAACAATAGAAATAACTTTTTCATAAAATCAAATATAATAAATATAAGTTAGACCTCCTTAAGAGGTTTAGAAATAGCAGAACTGAAGGAGAAAGATATGCCTATGGGCTAGATTTATTTATTCTCTAATTAACCTAACAGAATTAACATTACTACTACCTAGCCAATCACCAAAATAAACATCATCTCTACCAGATATATAAAAATCACCATTGTTATTTGCTGCAAAATTTGCCGAAGATTTGGTCTTAGAAGGCAAAGGCTACGAATAATACAAATTGCCTTAGTTTTTTATTTAAAGAGCTCACATTTTGTGGGCTTTTTTTATGGTTGAATGCTTGAGCGTTTATGTATTGTTGTGCTCTGTTTATTTTGTGATCTAATGAAGTCTTTGGTTTTAAATGTATTGAAATTATTTTCTCTTTAATTCGTCAATAGTTTTACCTGTTTTATCTTTCCATTCTTTCCAACCATTTGCTCTTCTTGCTAATATTGTGCCTGCAGCAGCACTAGGTGAATTAAAAATATGGTCTGTTTGAAAAACTAATAATCCATTTTCTTCTTGTAATATTTTATCTTCTATAAGCCTAGTTCTCATGCCAATAATCCATTTACCAGCAGTAGGTGATTCTTCTAAAGTACATTTCCCTCCTTTATAAACAACAAGACCGTCATCTGTCATTTCCCCTTGAGCAAATGCCTTTTTACCCTTACATATAAAAGTTTCTTTTGTGTTTTTTGTTTTTCTTTTAGATTCAAATAATGGATACCCTAGTGTTGCTAAAAGAATTTTAAGCGTCTCAAAGTTATCTAATAAATCATATTCTCTGCTTTCTGGCAAGGATGGTTTTTTAGACCCAGTATCATTATCTGTATTGTATCTACCAAATTCCAATGCTTTATCTAAGCAATAGTGTTCTAAAAACTTACCATCTGTTTTGGTGTACTCATCTGTTTTGGTAGTAACAATTACACAATGTGTCCAAAAATCTTTCTTTCTATTATGAGATTGAATGCGTGTAAAACAATCTTCACCCTCTCCAATATAAACGATGGGTTTTGCGCCATCTTCTGTACTGCCAAATAAAAAATAGACACCTGTAAAATGCACCATTTCTCTTTTAGCTACTTCTTGCATTTTATTTCTTGGAAACAAAATAGCTTTTACTAAACGGTTTGTTATTTCTGCTTCTCTAATACTGGTTGGTGAACCGTCTGGTAAAAATATTTGTATGGTTTGTGGTCTCATTAGTTTTGTTCATTAATCGTTTCCATTATCTCTCTAAAGGCATTCAAACCTGACTCAATGTTCTCAATAATCTCAGTTGCCAAAATATCTGGGTCTGGTAGATTATCTAAGTCAGTTAAGCTTTTGTCTTTAATCCAAAAGATGTCAAGGCTAGTTTTGTCTCTTGATATTATATCTTCATAAGAATACTTACGCCATCTACCTTCTTCATTTTCTTCGCTCCAAGTCTCTTTTCTTTTAGCAAGGTTGTCAGATTTGTAAAGCTTAATAAAGTCCTCCAAATGCTGCATAGTCATGGTGCGCTTCTTTGGCGTGTGGTGGATATTGGTTCTGTAATCATAAAACCAAATATCTTTTGTCCAAGGGTCTTTACTTGCAGGTTTGTTACTGAAGAATAGCACATTAGCTTTTACTCCTGGAGCGTAAAATATTCCTGTCGGTAAACGAAGTATGGTATGTAGTTCTGTTGTCTTTAGCAATTGCTTTCTGACTTCCTCACCAGCACCTCCTTCAAAGAGAATATTATCAGGTAAAACAACAGCAGCCTCTCCATTTATTTTAAGCATGGTTTTGATATGCTGCAAAAAGTTCAACTGCTTGTTGGAAGTGGTTTCCCAAAAGTCTTGACGGTTGTAACTCATGTCTTGCTTTTGCACTTCACCTTCTTCGTTGGTGATAGTCATACTACTTTTTTTACCAAAAGGAGGATTAGCTAAGACGTAATCTACACGTGTTCCATCATCAGAGATTAATGCATCAGCAGACTTAATAGGTGTATTGCCATCAATCTCCCCAATGTTATGCAGATACATGTTCATTAAACACATTCTACGCGTATTGGCTACAATTTCATTTCCGTAGAAAGTTTCATTCTTTAAGAATGCTTTCTCTTGACGGTCTAATTTGTTATTGTCAACAATCCAATCATAAGCTGCTAAAAAGAAACCTCCTGTACCACAAGCAGGATCAGCAATACTCTTCATTGGCTTGGGCTGAATACACGCTACTATAGCTTTAATTAATGCCCTGGGTGTAAAGTATTGTCCTGCACCAGAACTACCACTGCTATCCATAGCGTTTTTCTCCAACAATCCTTCATAGATTTTTCCTTTGATGTCTGCACCCATCATGTTCCAATTCTCCTTATCGATTAGGTCGATAACTTTTAAGAGTTTGGAAGGGTCTTGAATTTTGTTTTGGCTCTTGGTGTAAATCTGCCCCAACATGCCTTTTTCTGTAGAAAGCGTACGGAGTAGCTGACTGTAAAAAGATTCTAGTTCAGCACCTCTTTTGCCCGAAAGGGTTTCCCAATCGCAGATTTCTCCATTGGCAATTTCGTTGCCTTCCACGTCTTTCAGTTTTGGAAAAACTAAGCCTTTGCTATAAGGCGGTTTGTTGAGTTCATCTGCCATTTTAAGAAATAGCAAATAAGTGATTTGTTCTAGGTAATCACCATAACCAACCCCATCATCACGCAATACGCCAGCGAGGTTCCAAATTTTTGATACTATACTTGAGTCTGTCATTTTATATTTCTCTAATAATTTGTCTGTAAAAATCTACCCAATCGGTAGCCTCAATCTCTAAAACATTTACTTCCATTGCCGATAAAATCTCCTTTATGGCATTATCTTTATCATAATTCACTCTCTGCCTATATGTTAAGTCATCAAGGTCTTGTTTGTTATATGACCGAACTATGAAGCGAATGTGATTATCAATATGTGCTCGGTTTCTATTTTCATTTGTTCTGATCTTGTTAGCGCGGTAATTAAGTAGCCACCAAACATCCTGTTCTTCAAAGCCAAGACCGAAACCAAAAATATCTATATCGTGTGTGAAAAACTTATCCACCCAGGATATATCCATATCATCATTTGCACCTAATCTGGTCATGATATAAGGAATATTGGTGTGTTTACCATCGATATAATCTTTCATGTCTGTTAAGCTCTTAGCGTAATGTCTATAGCCCATAAGAATAGATTGCTCAGCAAAATTTTTGGGGCCCGGGTTGTCGTGATTTACACTATCAAAGAGTTCACCATGCATATGCCAAACTCTCTTTTTTCCAATAGAGTATGATCTTCTGAGATTCGCTGTTTTCTCTCTTCTATAATCTGCCAACCGCTGTTTATTTTCATAGAAGTCATCTGTTCCTGCCAGTTCAAATCCAAAATCATAATTACTCGTTATCACATCGGTAATATCAGAGGCCATAACTTCTTCGTGGAATTCATTGAACTCATCCCTGCCATTGTTGACCTGTTCTTGGAATATTGAACGAATTTCTTCTTTCAAAAGTTTAATCCTTTCATCTGGATCAAGGTTATGGTTGTTTCCGAGTTGTATTAACTCTTCGAAAGCAAGAGGGAATGGTTTAAGGAGGTTGTTCAAGTTAATATCCTGAATTCCTGGCAGATTATTTATTAGATTTTCATTTTGAGAAAGACCCTTCAGCAAGTTATCCCAAGAGATTGCGTTCTTTGGAAATACTCGGTGAATACCATTACCTATGAAAAGAGCTTTAGCCATATCTATTTATTTCTTTTTCTCTTCTTTAATTTTTTCTAATAAAACCGAAGCAGGTTCATAGTCTGGTACTGCCTTGCAGGCCGCTATTTCTTCTGCTGAAAGCAATGTGCCTTCAAAGGCTTTTTTAAGAATGCTTTGGCGTAATGCTTTGGCTTTTTCTAAACTCTCGGTTATGCTTTGTTCTACCTTATCGCAAACGGATAAGCGAGATTCTATTTTTCGAACGATTTGTCTCTGTTGCTCCAACGGAACATAGGGTATTCTCAGTTTCAGAAAAGCTTTCTGTGTTAAATTAAGTCCACTATCGCTTGTTCCTGATTTCATTACTTCGATCTCGCTTAATATTTCAGGTGAATTCATGACATACTCAAAATATTCACCATCCACTTGATCTCTGTCAAGGATTAGACGATATACTTTATCACAGTTTATAAGTCTAGGCCTTGTATTCCGAACTAAGCAACATATACCTACTCTTACTCTTGGCCCTGCTCGTGTGATAAGAATATCACCTATTTTTATTTCGTGCTGTTCTCTAGGTTCAAGACTTTTAGGTAAAATTTTATTTTCAAAATCTACAAATCTTCCTGCTTGAATTGCCGAAGTTTTTATAACTGCCCATTGAGTCTCATCAGAAGAATTTTGATTAATACACTTTGGGCTCCAACCTTGACTTAAACTAGGTACCAATTTCGAAAGCTCCATCAACTCTTTTTTTGGAAAAGAAGATGACAACACTGATTGTCGATAGATTTTTAATTGATCCTGTGCTTTTTTGAGGTCAGCTATGCCTTTGTCTAAATCAGAAAACAGTTCTTCTATTTTGGCGACAATTGCTTTTTGTTCTACAAGTGGTGGAAGAAGGAATTTCTTTTTAGCATAAACAGAAATCCAATACCTCTTATGTGTATCGCTCCTAATTTGATTAACCTGCATTGCATAATATGCGAAGTCCATATTTACTAGTTCACTTGTTGGAACTAATATCTTCATGGCCGATGACTTCACTTTGAATTTGAAGTTTACAAACTGTGAAGCAGTAGTGAAATCGTCAAAAATAATGGTGGGTAAATTATCAAATATGCCTTCCGTTTCATCGGTGTATCCTTTTATAAAAGACTTTCCCGCTGTTAAAACAGGAGTTTCAAATGAATCGTTGTAATCTGTGCTTTCTACAATATATTTTGTTGGTTGCTCGTAATCTAATAAATCCTCGAAGCAACATTCTATCCAATCTTTTCTCATTATGCTGCTAATACTTCGTTGAGTTCATTAATAATTTCGTTCATTTCGTTTCCAAAAAGTTTGAACATTTTTCCTTTACCACCTTGGCTGTCAAAAGGGGTGTAGTCTAAATCGTCTAATTCTATATGGTAGCTACTCACAACATGGTCTTTTATCATGCGGAGCCAGTCCATCTGCTCATTGGTGAAACGATTGTGTTGCCCTGCATTTTGTTTAAATATCCATTTTTTGAAATTCTCATCAATGGTTTTGTCAAAGGCTTTGAGTTCGCCATCAATACTACAAGCCCTGCGAATTAATGATACCAATGCTGTGAGCTCATCTTTGGGTTTTTTGCTTTTTACATCTTCCAAGGCAGCATAGGCGTTCCAAACATAGTCTGGAGCTAATAAAGGTTGTTCCAACACCAATTTATCAAACACATCTTTTATCATTTTAAAAGTGATTTCTCTTCGGTTGTATGGTTGATTGTAGAAAATACTCAAGGCTTTTATTTCGTCTTTGTGCAATTCTAAATACTCGTTAAAATCTTTTACAATGGCTGTTGCTTTATCCACAGAAGTGGTATCCCACTCAGACTTGGTAACCGTGTCTAAATTTCTACTGTCTATGATTTGTTCGTGCTCTCTACGGACATTATCTAGGTAGTTATTTAACTCACCGTTAAAAGTAGAGGCTGCTTGCCTCACTAATTCTGACTGGGCTGTTTTCTTGGCCTCTTCAATTAAAGCAGTTGTTCTGTCTTGTATAGGAATCTTATCAATTTCTAATTGTGCTCTGTTGTCAATTTCATCTTGGTCGTAAGCGGTAATCAACTCTTTGGTGATTTGCTTTAAGTTTTTACCTCCTGAAAATTCGAGTACTACGTCTTTTTCATTTTCAGTGATTTGCTTTTCTAAACGAATCAATCTGTTGGATAAAGACAAGAACAAATCTTCATCTGCAATTCCCATAGAAACGGCACTCAATAAATCTTTCATGGGAACAGTAGGCTGTCTTTCTAAAGGACGGCTATCGGTCTTTTTAGATTTAGTTGCTCCAATGGCATCTACAATTACAAAGTGTGTTTTGCTTTTGGCGGTACGAGATACCTTCTGAAATGTATCACTATTAATGGTTCTCGTTCCTCTACCTTTCATTTGCTCAAAGTAGTTCACACTTTTCACATCACGCATAAAGAGCAACACCTCCAAAGGTTTTACATCTGTCCCTGTAGCAATCATATCTACCGTAACTGCAATACGAGGGTGATAAGAATTTCGGAAACGATTCAAGACTGATTTAGGGTCTTCATCTGCTTTGTAAGTTACCTTTTTACAGAAGTCATTGCCTTCATCAAATTCCTCTCGGATAATCTTTATAATGTCATCTGCGTGGCTGTCTGTTTTCGCAAACACCAATGTTTTAGGTACTTCATATTCTCCATTCTTATCTACTCGATTTGGGAAGATATCTACCTTTAAAGCTCTTTTGTATTCTTTTATGATACTACGGATTTGACTAAGGTTAACCACCTTTTTATCTAAGTCGTTTCGCTTGTATTCGGTGTCCTCATCTTCCTGTTGCCAGCGTTTGGCTCTGGTCAATTTATCTCTTCTATCTATGAACCAACCCGCTTTTATGGTATCACCTTTTTGAGAAATATCCGTTTCAATGGTATACACATCATAAGGTACGTTTACGCCATCTGTTACCGATTCTTCATAGGTGTATTGACTCACCACATTTTCATTGAAAAAACCAAAGGTTCTTTTGTCTGGTGTAGCGGTTAAACCAATTAAGGAAGCATCAAAATAGTCTAAGACCTGTTTCCAAAGGTTGTAAATGGAGCGGTGACACTCGTCAATTACAATAAAGTCAAATTGTTCAATCGGAACTTTGGGTGTGTAATCTACAGGAATAGCTTTTTTCTTACTCATTTGCTGTTGCATCCATGAGCTTTCCTCAGGATTCTCTAGCTCTGCACTTTCGTCCAGTTCTTCTCCCTTCAAAATCGAATAAAGACGCTGTATCGTAGAAATACAGACTTGACTATCGGAAGCAATGTAGCTGGAATTTAATCGCTGTACATTGTATAATTCTGTGAATTTTCTATTATCGTCATTGGGCTGAAAGGTCATGAACTCTTGTTCTGCCTGTTCACCTAAGTTTTTGGTGTCAACTACAAATAAGATTCGTTTGGCATCAACATGTTTCAAAAGGCGATATACAAACGTTGCAGCCGTAAAGGTTTTTCCTGCTCCCGTAGCCATTTGAATCAATGCTTTTGGGCGATTGTTTTTAAAGGAAGTCTCTAAGTTTTCTACTGCTACAATTTGTGCAGGACGTAAACCTGTTGGGTCAAGTGCAGGCATAGAAAGCAATCTTTCTCTAAGTGATGGACCTTTTTTTATCCATTCAGCAATGGTTTCAGGCTTATGAAACCAAAATACATTTCGTCCTCTTGGTTTTGGATCTCTATAATCGGTAAATCGTGTAACCGTTCCTGTGCTTTCATACACAAAAGGCTTTTCGCTTTCCAACATGAATTTTCCAATCTTAATCGCATCCCTTGAATACCGAACAGATTGTTCTTCTACTTGTAATAATTTATATCCTAAATCTTCTGCCTTTGCTTCAATAACCCCAACTGCTTTTGAATGTACAAAGAGGATATAATCCGCAGAGCCAGATTCTGTGTTTGTTTCTCTAAGAGCAACACCAATGCCAGCAGACAAGTTTACTTTGTCTTTTGATTGTACAAGCCAACCTGCTTCAATCAGCATTTGGTCTATCTTATCTCTTGCTATTTGTTCTGGGTTTTGGTTAATGTTTAAAATCATCTACTAGTTAATCAAAGCTAAATTTTCTTGCAGACGGGGGGTTATAATAAGCAACCAGCAAAGTGTAACAATTTTTTTGTGTTAGACTTAGGGATGTCTGTTCTTTATAGCAGCCTAAAAATAAGAAAAAAGAGCAGAAAACACTGCTTCTACAGAAGTATTTTATATGAATAGGTTAAATGCCTTGTGTAACGGCTTTGAATATGGTGAGTTTGTTTTTTAAAATCTGTTAACTAATCTAAACTGATAACTAATGGTTTTTTTGATTCTGTCAATACACCAAGGCTTGTTAGACTACCCCTACACCACATTTTACAAGCCTAAACAAAACAGGGACTTAACAGCAACGTTAGGTCCTTGTTTATTTGGGGTTACAGAGCTTTTAGAGGTGTTGGAACGTGAGACAATAGAATCAATATCTTTTTTTCTTTGCTATTTCTAAAAAGCACAGCGCATTAAAACTTTTTTTTGAGAAAAATAAAGGATTGATGCTTAGTGTATTGCGTTTTTTTTATATTTACTTTTAAATACCCTCTAAAATGCAGCCAAGAATATTTCTATTCTTATTACTTAGCCTATCCTTTCAGACTGTTTTCTCACAGTTTCAAAATCAAATGCTATCATCCATGGGTTCTACTAGTGAAACCTCTAGTGGTATAATTGCTACCCAAACAATTGGACAAACTTCTGTGATTGGTTTTTATAAAAACTCAAGGACTGGTATTAGCCAAGGGTATCAAAAACCTTTATTGAATAAAATTATTTCAAATCCACAAACAAACACTTTAGACATAAAAGTGTTTCCAAACCCTTTTGTAAATCAAATCAATATAAATTATTTTGGAGAGGATCAATTAAGCATTAGTCTTTTTGACGTTACTGGAAAGTTAATTTACTCTGATGAATTGCTTTTTAGTTCCTACACTAAGGTAATTGATTTTAAAAGATTACCTGCTGGGTTCTATTTTGCAACAATCAGTTCTAAGACCTCAATATTTAATACTAAACTTATCAAACGATGAAACATTTTTTAACTGGCTTACTTTTTATTCTTGTATGTACAGTCTCTTTTGGGCAAGAAGCATATTTTAGTGTGGGAAGAAATTTCACAACCTATGACTACACCAACTCCTCTGGAGATAGTAATCTTAATGTTCAAAATAGTTCAGGAGCATCATACGAGTTAGGGTATGCAATTAAAATAAACACGAAACTAGGGTTTGCTGTTGGCGTTACCCTCAACCAATTCAATGCCACAGGGGGTAACTTTGTAAATAACTATTCTTGGGACACTAATTATTTAGGTGCGCAAGGAGTACTTAAATTTAATCTTTTTAAAGAAAATAGTAGTAGATGGAATTCTAAAAACTCGAAGTTTGGTCTTAGCTTAAATGCAGGCTTAAATTTAAATCACATTGTCAGCGGTCAACAAAAAATCAATGGGCAAACATTTGATTTAACAAACAACGATGAATTCAAGGGTTTTTATGCTCAACCTTTAATAGGTCTTGACGCTAGATGTCAAATAACAAATGATATTGCCATGGGCTTAGGATATCATTACTCTAAAAATTTTGGTATAAGTAATATTACCAATCAAAAATTAAATTTCATAAACAACCAGTTGCAATTCAATCTTATAATTTCTTTATACTAATATTATGAAACGTATATTAATTCTTTTACTTTTTATCTCTAGCTTAGGTTTCTCTCAAAATAGTGGTATCACTTACCAAGCGGTTGTATACAACCCTAACGGAGAGGAGTTGCCAGGGGTTGACAATCCATACGCTCCTTTAACCAATAGGGATATATGTTTACAATTTGGGATTGTTGATAATTCTGGAACGCTTGAGTATCAGGAACAAGTTCAGGTAACAACAGATAATTTTGGGATGGTAAACCTACTCATCGGTACATCTATCCAAACAGGAGGATACTCCTCAGGGTTTAATGGAATAGCATGGAGTGCAGATGCAAAGTTTTTAAAAGTGGATATTGATATAAAAGGTAGTTGTTCAAACTTTGAAGAACTATCTAATCAACCCTTTACATACGTGCCATTTGCATACTACTCACCTGCATCAGATATTCCTGGACCTCAAGGACCACAAGGTGAAACAGGACCTAAAGGTGAAACAGGTGCTGATGGGCAAGACGGTGCAGATGGTGCACAAGGGATACAAGGAGTTGTCGGACCACAAGGAACTAGAGGGCAACAGGGTATACCTGGAACATCAGGAGCTAATGGGCAAGACGGAGCAGATGGTATGCAAGGGCCTGAAGGGCCGCAAGGAGAGTCTGGCGCTGATGGGCAAGATGGTGGATTAGGATCCCAAGGTGAACAAGGTATACAGGGTGAACAAGGGGCCATTGGGCCGCAAGGTGAACAAGGTATCCAAGGGGAACAAGGTCTTACAGGGCCAGAGGGCTCTCCAGGTCCACAAGGAATACAAGGAACATCTGGTGTTGACGGAGGAGCAGGTGTAAAAAGTCTTATCAATACAAGTGAAGAACCTGTAGGTCCTAATTGTGATAATGGTGGTTTTAAAATTGAAGTAGGTATAGATACAAATAACAATAATATATTAGAAACTGATGAGATTGATACCAGCCTAACTCGTTTTGTTTGTGATGGTATTCTACCAAACGGAACAAACAATGGAAATACAACTTACTGGAATGGAAACAAATGGGTAACAGATGACAACCATTTATATAATGATGGAGAGAATGTTATGATTGGAACAGAACAAGTTGAGCAATCAGCTGCATTAACAGTAGAATCAAATGCTAAAGGATTTTTATTACCAAGGATGACTTTAGCAGAAAGGAACGCCATTAATAATCCTGCCATGAGTTTATTAATTTTCCAGTTAGATGATTCTCCTGGGTTTTACTATTATGACGGAACACAATGGCAAAATTTAGCAAATTCAAATAGTAGTGGAGATGGGTCTACAAATGGAAGTGGAACCGTAAACCAAAGTCAAACTTTAATATTTACAATCAATGGATTTTAAAACAAATAATATGAAAAAAATAATGATTTTTATAGTTATGTTATTAGGGATAAATACAGTTAATTCTCAAAATAATTTAATCTTTAATAAGGTTATAACTCAAAATTTGAGTGCGGGGATATTAACAGTTCCCGAAGGAAAAGTTTGGAAAATTACTGCAGCAGGATACACTTTTAAAATAGATGGGGGAAATAACATTGACACGGCTCGAATGCCTTTTTGGATTAATGAGGGTTCAACAATTGCTACAGTCAGTTCAGCGGCGAATATTAATTCAGTAAGTATTCTCGAATTCAATGTAGTAGCGATATCATCATCTAGTGGTGGTTCTTCAGGTGGCTTAAGTGCTGAGGGGTTAGAGTTTAATAAAGTTATTAATTATCAGGCTAATGAGTATGCAACAGATTTATATGGCGGCCCAATTGGTTCTATTGAAATTCCAGAAGGAAAAGTCTGGAAGATAACAAGAGTAACCGTAACTTATGCCTCAAATACTTATCCACTCAAAACAGAGGATGTTAGTGCGGTAGGGTTATATCTTGGTGATATTTTAATTTTCTATAGACCTTTTACGACCGGTTATTCAACCTCATCTTATGATAGTTATCCTGTTTGGATTAATTCTGGTACAAAGGAATTAGTAATAGGACGGGAATCTGCTAATGAGGGAACTCAATATAGGGTAACAATTTCTGCAATCGAATATAACATACCAGAATAATTATGAAAAAAATAATTAGTTTAAAATCAATTTTACTTTCACTTTTATTTATGTTTCTAATAGGCTCCTGTGGTGATAATGATGACAGTGATGCACTTTCAATTGAAGGAAGATGGAATTTGTCCTCAATTTCCATAAATAGCGTTAGTGAACAATTAAATTCTTGTGATTTAGAAACTTATATTGATCTATTAGGTAATGGTTCAGGATTAAAGTATTTGTATTATACTGATACTCCAAATAATCCAAGTATAGAACCGTGTGGTCTTGACTTAATCTATGACGTAAGTTATTCCAAAAACCCCAACCTTAGCAACACTTTTTCTTTTACAATTACCTACGGAGCTAATGATGATTATATCACAGGAGAAGCGCTAGTTAACGAAAATACGTTAGTTTTTGTTGGTTCCTATCCATTTGAACAAGACGAGGTATATGAGATAATTTACACAAGAGAATAAATATTAATAATTTATTTCAACACAACCCTTGCAGAAATGTAGGGGTGAATAACTAAATAGTATCATATAAAAATTTAAACATCCAGTTATGAAAAAAATACAATTATTTTTTGCATTTACATTTTCTATAATATCAACTAACCTATATTCTCAATCTTGGAATTATGTTGGAAATGCTGGATTATCAGAATCTACAGCTAATCACTTATCATTAGACATTGATTTACCAAGTGGGGATTTATTTTTAGCATTTCAAGACCTTAATTTTGATGGTAAATTAACTTTAATAAAATATACAGAACAAAATAATGATTGGGATGAAAACCCATTAATTTCTTCTAGTTCTATTGGTTATGCTAACTTCATAGACTTGCAAATTGACGATGCTGGATTAGTTAACTTATCTTTTATTGATGGAGGGTTTGCAGATTCTTTAACAATTATTAGACAATCTAATTCAGGTGATTTTTTCACCGAAGGTACACATCCAAATTCAACCTCTCAATTTGTAAGTGGATATGGAGTGAATACAATCATTAGAAATGATAATAATACAAGATATGTTATTTCATATGCTAATAATATAATTCGTTTTTTAGATAATAATTCTAATCTTTGGGGTACTTCAAATATCGTTGCAAATATAAATATCTCTGAACTATCATTTGATTTTATTTATGGAACAGGATATGTAGCTTATTCAAACTTAAGTGATAATGGTAATATAGATATTAAGAAACTGAGTCCAAGTAGTGTAACTGAAACATATGACAATATATCTGACGGTCTATCAAATTATATAGATTTAGTTATTAACCCACTAACTCTAGTACCATATGTGGCTTTTCAAGATATAGCTAATAGTGGAAAAGTTACTGTGAAAAAATTAAATGGAGATACTTGGGAATTAGTTGGTGAAGAAGCTTTTACTGATGGTTTAGCTAATTATGTTGATTTAGCATTTGATTCTAATGGAATTCCATATGTAGCATTTCAAGATGCATCCTTTTCAAATAAACTATCAGTAATGTCATTTAATGGCACAAGCTGGAATTATGTTGGAGATAGGGGAATTACAAGCTCTTCAGCATCTTATAGTTCAATAAAACTTAATTCTAATGGAGAGGTTTTTGTTGCTTTTAAGGATGGTTCTGTTGGTAATAAAGCATCAGTTATGAGATATGGTGTAACTGCTGGAGTAGATGACCAAAACCAACTAGACATTTCAATATATCCAAACCCTACTTCAGATATGGTTTACATAGATGGTAACTATTCTCAATTAAAAGCAGTTGTTTATGATATACTAGGTAAAGAAATACTTAATAAATCTATCACTAATAGTATTGATATTCGTCATTTAGAGAATGGTATTTACATACTGCAACTATCTGATGGTGTTAAACTAACTACAAAAAGAATTATAAAGAATTAAACAAGACATTACTTCAAACACAACCCTTGCAGAAATGTAGGGGTTTTTAAATAATTTTACATTTTTAAGGACAATGTCTTTAAAATTGTAAATATTTTCCCTTTAGCAGTTGGGTTGCTAGAGGGTTTTTTTATGATTTAGATTTTTTTTATATTTGAGAAAAATTCAAACCCTCTTAACTATGAGAAAATTACTTTATTTATTATTGACTATTTTAATCTTTGCTTGTTCAGACAATGAAGGTAATAACGAACCTAATGAAATTGGAGATTTGGCGCACGGTGGTATTGTAATTTGGATAGATGAAACAGGGGAGCACGGATTAGTCTGCGCACTAGAAGACCAAGGTGGTGCACAATGGTCTCTTCTGGGTTCTTTCATTTTTTCAGAATCATTTGGTGAAGAAATAGGTACAGGATATGCAAATACAACAGCAATTATAAATACACAGGGTTCACCCGAAACATATTATGTTGCGGGGATAGCAAGAGCATATAATGGTGGTGGTTATACCGATTGGTCTTTACCTTCAATAAAGGAATTACAACAAATGTACATATATAAGTCATTAATAAATTTGAGATCATTAGATAATGGAGGTACTGAATTTATTAATTACTTTTATTGGAGTTCTACGGAACTCTCTAATAGTACTGCGTGGGGTCTCAGTTTCAGAGATCGTGAGAGGAGAGGCTTCAGTAAGGACATAACTCACTATGTGCGTGCTGTTCGGGCTTTTTAGTTATTTAATTATTTATCAATTTAGCGAAGCGGTCTCACCAGCACCTTAAGAAAATAAAAAAGGGTGCGTAATTTAATTAGTGCAGCTAAAACGGTCGGTTTTATTTTCTGAAGACAACTACTTACAAGAACAAGATGAGATTTAGTAGATAATCCAAAACACAACCCTTGCAGAAATGTAGGGGTTTTTAAATAATTTTTACTAAGTTTAAAAAATGATTAAAGCATTGCTTTTTTCAGAGGTTTAAATTTTGCCCCTCTAATACTTCATAGGTTAGAGGGGTTTTTTATTAGACTATTTTTTAATGTAAGATATATGGAAGCCATGGGTTATACATCAACTCACGAAGACCACCCCCAAAAGGAAAGTGACATTATTTAGACAAGTGGATCCCAATTCATAAACGTTCGGTATGATTTTTTTGGGTTTTTACTATTAGATGTTTCTATTGTATCTCTTCAGATTAGTATAAAGTCATTGCCAATAAATGAGGATATTCTTTAGTATGGGGGAATATAGGGGGAAAATAGCAGTAATTAAAAAAGCAACTACCTTATAAATAGGCAATTGCTTATAATTATTGTGACCCCGGTAGGATTCAAACCTACAACCGCTGGAGCCGAAATCCAGTGCGCTATTCAGTTGCGCCACGAGGCCTTTTATGATTTTTAGAATAATAATGTAATGTTATGCTGTTAAATACTTCTTCACCAACATAGAAATTGTTTTACCGTCTGCCTGCCCGGCTAGCTGTTTAGAAACCATTCCCATTACCTTCCCCATATCTTTCATTCCTGCTGCTCCAACCTTGGCAATCGTATCAACAACAACTTTTGCAATTGCTTCTTCAGACATTGCCTCAGGTAAAAACTTTTCAAGTACTGCAATCTCTGCCAATTCAGGATCTGCTAAATCTTTCCTTCCTTGCTCAATAAAAATAGCAGCGCTATCCTTGCGTTGCTTCACTTGCTTTTGAATGATCTTCATCTCTTGTTCTTCTGTTAAATCATCTCCAGCACCAGTTTCTGTTTTTGCTAACAAAAAAGCAGATTTTACAGCTCGTAAAGCCTGTAAAGCAATGGTGTCTTTAGACTTCATTGCTGCCTTCATTTTTTCCATTATTTGTTTTTGCAAGCTCATATTTTATTGTTTTAACTCGTCAAAGATACAATTCTATTGCTATTTTTTTGATTTTCTTAGATATAATATATGCTTGTTATAATCTATAATTGCTTTCCCTTTTTCTAAAATATCTGCGCCAATAATAC
>OJHG01000382.1_pt1 | contig 22503 bp, 20 predicted proteins | sample 1594761 | NCBI WGS metagenome assembly OJHG01 (sample SAMN05416786, study PRJEB24817) | seawater metagenome | isolation source: Sea water | place: Canada:Atlantic | collected 2013-07 | reverse complement strand
ACATATCAGCTGAAAACTGGCTAATCATCACCACTGAATTTAAAACACAGTTTCATGGTGCAATAGGGCGCGAAGATGTACTCAGTGATTATTGCGAACACCAACAGCTCAAACGACGACAAAACTTAAGCCACTGCAAAAAACTCTTTGCGTAAACTCCAGATTTACCGATTTTAAACACCATAAAGTCAACAAGTCAGTACTTGAGGTTGATACTTGCCAGAAAATTGATGTATTAGTATAGTTTAGGCCTAAAATGTTAATTTCGTTTCTATTCTTTGTTAAAAGCAGTCATTTGGCCATGACAAAGAGCAAGATATTATAATATCGCTGGTATGTGATGAGGCTTTATTTAGAATGAGTGTCATTATTAATTTGAAACCCTCTCTTTAAAAGCAGTGAAACCTACCATACAGAGCAAGAAAAACGGCGATTAAAACGCAGTAAAGGCAGGCCAAGGCTCTTTACACAAGGCGACTTTAATTTTGACCCAACCAGCAATAGCTGCATTTGCCCTGCAGGCAAAACCCTTTGGCGACAAAGTACAAGCATCATCAGCCAAGGTAAAAGCTACATTCGATTTACGGGCTATTTAAATGACTGCCGGTTTTGCCCACTGCAAAAGCAATGTATGCGAAAGCCGCCCAAATCAACCGGACGACAAGTCCAGCTCTTAACGAACCTGGTACAAAATGTCAGTTACAGTGACCGAATGAAAGTAAAAATAGACAGCCCCATTGGACGACGGCAGTATAGTAAAAGATTAGGCGCAATCGAACCGGTATTTGGCAATATCACCGTCAATAAAGGTATGAATAAATTCACTTTGCGTGGACAAGATAAAGTGAACACCCAATGGAAAATGTATTGCCTTGTTCATAATATTGAAAAGTTAAGAAACAATCTGCATTAAGGCCTAAAAGCCCAACATCACACGAAAAACCAGCCTCAAAACGACATAAACCACTTAATCATCACCCTTAATAAACCTTTAACGATGCAAAAATAAAAATCGTCCAAAAACGTAAACGTTTTTGATTGTTAAAAGAAAATAATCCAGTTAGAGTATTTTGATTAAAAATTATATAAAAAACGAGTAATTCTACAGGCTCGTTATAACTCATAAGGATGTTCAGTGGAAAACTTAACCGTCGGCGAATTAAAAAAACAAATTGCGGATTTACCATCAGATATGGAAATTACTTTCGGTAGCTCTAAACATAGTAAGAGACCTCTAATATTTTACCGTTTTAAAATGCGAGGTGATGATTTATTACAAATTGAACTTAATGAGCTAGAACCTGACTTGTATGAAAATGATTGCGAATTAGATCACCGAATTTCAATAGGTTACCTTAAAGAACATTTAGCTCATTGGTCTAATTCAGACAGAATAACTTTTGGCTCAACAATAGATGCAATAGCAATTATCCCACAAAAACCAAAAGTTGTGTTCTCGTTCAACCTCAACCAACCAGATGAATGAGTTATAATAAATTAACAGGACACCTAATAAATTAACAGGACACCCACCCTAAATTGCTATTCAAAATATCCAAATTAATAACGAGTCATTACTTGAGGCTTAAACTTGTCATAAAATTGATACTTTGGGGCAGGTGGGGCCAATCGGTAATTTTGTCTCTACTTGTTAAAAATGTGCCGTTTAAATATGACAACGGGGGATTTATTTAAATTTCGATGTGCGATGTAGTTAGGTAGTATTGATAATGAGTGATATTTTAAATTTTAGATAATCAACACCAAGTAAAATCAATGCAATATGCCAGTATCATACAAGCTGTAATTTTATTTATTGGTATTTTATTAGGCTTTATTTCACCCAGAGCGGTGAGGCTTTATCGAGAAAGGAAACTTGAAAAAAATTAATAATCATATGCACTTGAATATTTTTAAAGCGAATATTTTAAAGTAATCAAAATTGGAGGAGGAATTGGTAGATAGATCTTCGGGTGTGAATTCAAATCAAGTAACAATAAATGTTAACTTAAGTGCTGCTAATGTGTAAAATCTTATTAAGAAATTATCGTGTAAAAACCTTGTCAGAAGTGGCGAAATACTAAAGACAAACGTAAAGTGAGTTTAGCTTCATTCACTTCATCGACTACAAAAATATTTCAGTAAAAATAATTCCCCATGAGATGTGTATAACATCATTTTTAATTAAATGTCGCCACTAAAGCTGGCCGTCAAATATAGAGAAGATAATCGCTTGTGATAATGACCATTAAACCTTTCTTCCTATTATTAACAAGTGGCTTCTTGTTAATGCTAGGTTATGGATTAAGCAATATTTTATTGCCTATACGTATGCAGAACGATGGGGTGAGCCTAGATAATATGGGTTTAGTCTTATCTATGTTGTCCGTGGGGTTTTTGTTCGGAGCATATTATAGCCGTATCTTATTGCAACGTGTCGGCCATATTAGAATATTTGCCATGTGTGGTAGTTTAACCTCAGTTGCTATTTTACTGTCGGGTCTTTATCCAGAACCGTTGATACTTGCGGCTATGAGGGTGGTTACAGGCTTTTGTATTGTTTGCACCAATGCGACACTTGATAGTTGGTTAAGCCATAGCGCGACTGAAAAAAATAGAGGGCGCATACTTTCCATTAATCAAATGATGATAATGACAGCGCTGTTCTCTGGCCAGTTTTTATTAAATGTTGCGCCAATTGAAGATATTACTCTGTTTGTTATTTGCGGCATTTTATTTAGCTTGTCAATTACGCCCATCGTTATTAGTAACCAAAAAGGCCCCAAAATAGAAGACAGCCAATCTATGTCGTTATTAACTGTATTCAAACTGTCTCCTTTGGGTGTGGTAAGTTGCTTTTATTGTGGGGTTTTGTATGCAGCTTTAATAAATATGTTACCTATCTTTGCTAGTCAAAACGGTATTACCGATATAGATTTATCAATATTTATGGGCTCAGCGATCTTTGGTGCGATCATTTTACAGTTCCCTATCGCCTATTTGTCAGATCATTTTGACCGACGAAAAGTCATGCTAGTTATGGTTGCATCGCTCATAGTGCTATGTTTGTCTGTGCCATTACTGATGTCTGAAGATATGTTCAAACTCAATTTAGTAGCTATTGCACTTATAACAGGGTTAGTTGCCTGCCTTTACCCCATGAGTATGTCTGAGACTTTTGATAAAGTATTGAAAGAACAAATTTTGGCCGCCATGAGTGCGTTATTAATCATTTATGCCTTAGGATGTATTTTAGGTCCATATCTTGCGTCAGTGGCAATGGATGCTTTTGGAAGTAGCGCCCTATTTGGTTTTATGAATATTGTCGCTTTAACTTTATTATTTTTTATCATTATTCGGATGAAACTAAGACACGCTTTACCGCTTGAAGAGCAAGAACGCTTTGTTATGCAAACACCCAGTGGTGTAGTGTCTGAATTGGATCCCCGTACACACTATGCAGAAGCACCATTTGAAGCAACACCAGAAGTGAAAGTTGCTATTAGCTTAGCTAATAAAAACCCATCGGCTGCGGTTAATATGGTTAAAGCGCTCGTACTAAGAGACCCAAACAATGCGTCAAACTTAGCCGCGGCATTAAGTACTATAGATACCGTAGATATTGGTAAATTATACGCCGCAATAACATCAGCAGCGCCACAAATGAGTATTCATATTGCTGAAGCATTAACCAATGCTTCTCCTGAGCAAGCAGATAAATTGGTTGAGTGGATCACGTCTACATACCCTGATCAATTTACTAACATTATTGTTGCGATTGCTAGTGCAATGCCTGATAACGGTATTGATTTAATGGAATTAGCCGCTGAAAATATGGTTGAAGAATACCCTGATAAGTTACTGGAAATGACCGAAGAATACATGACAAATTTTTCAGATTCTTTAGATGCAATGCGACCAATCGACAGGGTAGCTGCCGCCTCTGCAAACACAGCAACAGAGCTTTATAATCGTTTAACCGATGTTTCTCCTGAACAATCGGAAGACCTTGCCTTTACGGTTTCTGAATCACTACCTGAATCGTCGAATGATGTTGCTGAAGCTTATGTTCAGAATTTGATCCACAGTGAAAGCGAGGATGAAAATGAAAAAGTTTTCTCAGACGATGCATTAGAAAATATAGAGAATGCAACAAATAGCTATATTAATCATATGGTTGACCATATTCCAGAGCATGCAGTAAACATTGCTAGTACATTCGTAGATTCTTTCCCAAAAGTAGCCTCTGATGTACTCGAAATATTACAAGATTCAGACGAAATTCAAGACAGCGAGTTAACTACTTCAATTGATGATAAGCCGTTACAAAGCATGAAGGAATTAAAGAATTAGCAGAAAGTTAACCGGACACAGAGTTAACCGGACACTCATCCCAAATTATTTAAGATGCGTGCTATGTTTAAATTATGTTTAAATTCTATTTAATTTATATCATTCAACTATTGAGATTAATGGCAATAAAATGAAGAAACCCTATATTTTTATAACACTAGTTAACATTTTTCTAATTGTTAGTTGCGCAAGTCATAATCGCAATAACCTATCACTTGTAGAAAGTGACTATCTCGGACAAAAGCCACCTGGGCAAGTTGCAGAGGCCTTCGCGCCTGGTATTGTTACAACCAATGGCTATGAATATGGAGGTGTATTTACGCCTGACTTAACAGCGTTTTATTTTATAAAATATAGTGAAGAGCGTAATCAACAAGACGTTATTCTTTTGCAAAAAGTGGATAATCAGTGGGAAGAGTCAGTGTTTTCTCCTAGAAAAGGGCAACATCTTTTCTCTCCTGACGGCAGAACTATGCATTTAGGTAAAAGCTTTATGGAACTTACAGCGACCGGTGAGTGGTCAGAACGAAAAAAACTTGATGTTCCTTTCGAAGATTTACTCATTATGCGCTTGTCATCATCGTCTAATGGCACTTACTATTTTGATGAATTCAAACGTGATTTAACGGGATCTATTCGTTATTCACGAAAAGTGAATGGGCAATATGAAGCACCCAAATTACTGAGCGAAACGATTAATACCGGAAAAAGCTTTCACCCTTTTATTGCACCAGACGAGTCTTATATTATTTTTGATAGCAAAAGGGAGGATGGCTATGGTGATTCCGATTTATATATTAGTTATAGGCAAAAAGATGGCTCCTGGGGCAAGGCCATTAATCTTGGTGATAAGATAAACACAGAAGCTTGGGAGGCAGCAGCAAACGTTACTGCTGATGGTAAATATATGTTCTTCAACAGGAACATCGGCTCAAAGAATTATGAAAATGTTGATATATATTGGGTCGATGCGCAGTTCATTGAAAAACTTAGACCAAGATAAGGGGAACAACTATTATAAGTTGAGTGTACTGTTGAATTCATCCTGTTGAATTCATCCTGTTGAATTCACTCTGTTAAATTCAAAAAGTATTTAAAATGAGTTTCTTTTAAACTCATCTTTGAAGAAGATAACATTTCTTGGTACTAAATATTGTAGTTTAATAAGTATTGAGCTTTAATGATTGCAAGTAATTACGTTATAAAGAGTCTTTGAAAATATATGGTGGAACAAAGCTCACTCTCATTAATCAAAGTCAGGCAACTTATTCTCATCGGTATAATGTTTATTGCCGCATTTATGCTAGCCGACTTGTCATTATTACCTGATCATTTAAAAAAGTATTACATTTATTCAAGAGTTTATATGCAGCTCCCTATCTGCTTATGCTTTTTATTTTCTACGTATCATCAATCGTGTGCAAAACATTATCAAAAAATTCTTTTCGTATCTATGTTAAGTCTTGTCTATATCAACTATGGAGTTATTTTAATTTGCTGGCAGCTCGGTCAATTTGCTTTTCCTTATGAAGGAACTGTTATGTATAGTCTATTTACGCTGTTTGTGTTTCGACAATCATTTAAATACGGCATAGCATTTACTATCTGTGTGATTTCAGGTTTTGTTATTCTTAACCTTATGTACCCTATTTATGGTGATCAAAGTGGTGTGAAATTAGGTTTTGTTATTATCGGTTCATTCGCTGGTTTATTGGGTGTGCGACAAGTTGAAAGGGCATTGATAAGCCTGAAAACGGCAAATCTTAAACTTGATAAACTAAGTAAAACTGACCATTTAACCGGGCTATATAATAGAAGGGCGTATGAATTACGATTTGATGAACAGATTTCTTTAAATAAGCGTGAAGGCAAAAGTGTTTGTGTTTTTCTTTTAGATCTAGATAATTTTAAAGACTATAACGACAGTTATGGGCATGTTGAGGGTGACAAGGTTATAAAGTGCCAAGCTGAGCAATTATTACAGTTATTTAAAAGAAAGTCTGACATTATTGCCCGTTATGGCGGAGAAGAGTTTGTTGTCGTTGTATCAAAAATCACGCATGAACAATGTATTGAATTTGCTAAAGCTATTATTGAGCAGTGGGCGCAAAAAAAGCTTACACATGGTAAAGGTAAAGCTGGTCAATACGTTACATGTTCTATTGGTTTTTATATAGAGCATGTGAGTAAAAATACTGACCCTATTAAAATGGTTGAAAAAGCCGACAAGGCACTTTATAAGGCAAAAGAACAAGGTAGAAATTGTTTTTATGAATATAAGAACGATAGAGGTAAATAAATAAGATACCCATTATCTTGGCTAAAGTTATCAAAGTTTGAGTTAACTGGACACTAATTGAGTTAACTGAGTTAACTGGATGAGTTAACTGGACACTCACCCTTAATTAAAGTTAACTGGATACTCATCTAAAATTGAATATCCTAAACATAACGCTCAACTAAGAAAACCCCATTAAGTTATCTCAGATGAATTATGGCTATGTGTTGTGATGCAAAGGAAATAGCAAATCAGTTTAGAATTAGGATGGATTCATCATAAACTTTCATTTAATAAATTTACGGCTGTTTTTTTAAGAAATTCTACAGACACGTTAGCTATCAAGGATAGAACTGTGAAATTTTCTCTCATACTATTATTAATTATTCTATTTAGTTGCCAATCAACAAGCCAAAACTTTGATGCAAAACTATTTTTTGAGACGTCAATTAAGAATAGCAAAGCTAAAGCTTTTGAATTTGTTAACTTATATTTTACTCAAAAAAACTTTAAAAAAGCACATGAGCTTTTATGTCCAGATATTGCAGAAATTACTCCTTTATCAAGCTTGGAAGCTGTTTATGAGCAGCTGAATAAATTTGCGGATCTAAAGCAGTTCAAAAATTCAGAAATTATTGATGTAAATGTTCAATTACATGAAACCGAGCCATACGGTTTAGTGAATTATGTTGTAGTATTAAAAGATGATGATGATCAAAAATTAACAGGCTCGGTGACTTTTAGAGCAAATGAAACTTGTATGTGGGGGTGGCGCTTTCAACCGATGATGATTAAGTCATTCGATGTTGATAGCTAAGCCTTTTAGAAGAATAAAAACAGTTGGCTTTTGTTCTTTCGTCGCTTATTTTAGCCAACAATTTTTCGCCTCATAACAAGGCGTTGGTGATTAGGTACTGATATGCATGTCGATTTAATGGATCTTGAATTTGCAATAGAGTTCACTTCTTCAGATTATTCATTTGATAATGAAGCCTATGTTGATTCAGAAACAGGTAAAATTTATTATTCTGGTGATGATATAGAAGAGGAACTACCCGAAGATATTTTTGAAAATGATAAGTATTTATTAATTCCCACAAAGCATGATTTAGATTTAGGTAAAAGAGTTGCTTTGGAATTTGCTGCTGAAGTAATACCTGATGAACTTAATAATGTTTATCATATGTTTGGCTCTCGTGGTGCTTATTCTCGATTTAAGTCGCTATTGCACAGTTTAGAGTGTACTGAAAAATGGTATGCTTTTGAAAATAAAGCCATGAGAGATGCTGTTATTGAATGGTGTAAAGAGCATTCAATTCAGTATAAAATTCACGAGATTAACAACACGCCTTGAGCTGAGCCGACGAGAGCTTTAACCTTGGTGACTCACTAAATAAGTGATTAATTTATTAAATAAAAAGGCATCAAATAATTGATGCCTTTTAGATATATTGTTTTTAAATACTTTATTAGTGAGTTATTAACGATAATGGCACGATAGCCACAGACTCAGGTGCTGTAAAACTTGCGCTTAAATTTGGTGCAATATCGCCACCAGCGCTTGTTAAAATGTTGTCGAATCTCATTACCTGATTATTTGATTTTTCAGCAACGTATAAATGTGAACCTGTATACATAATATCGACAGGGTTACCCAAATTAGTATTGGCTCCCGATATATTCACTGAAATATCTGTTAAACCTGAAGCTGCAGCTGCATTGTTCATTACATAAATTTTCCCGTCAGTTGCATCTGCTGCACTGCCAACATCGCTAACAATAAGTGAGTCACTTAAAGAGTCGTAATCTATACCATGAATATTGGTTGGCGCTGTTATCGCTAAACCAGATGTTGCCGGTGTAATTAAACGGTTCTCAGTATTTACTGAGATTATACCTGCTGAAATATTCGCTGAAACTTCATCAAAAACAGCAATGGTTCCATCGGTTAAAGCAACAAAGGCTCTGTCTGTTTTCGCATCATAATCTACATCCCACGGTCTCGCATTATTCGCGGTTGTTAAGGTTAATAAAGGAGAAATATTGCCAGATGCACAAGCAGAATAAATTAACACACTGGGGGTTGTCTCATTATTTTCTGCTACGAAAATTAAACTACGTGCTGATGCTACATCAATGCCTTTAGGTGAGATTAACCCGGTATTTTCACCGCTTATGATACGGTCGTAAGATTCACTAAACGTTGAGTTAGAGCGTGTTGTTGCTACTTTTGTTGATACTAATACGCCGCTCGACTCACCATCAAATGTTGCATAACTATTTCCTGCGGAATCAAAGGTTACACTTTCTTGAGTTCGGCCAGTGTCGTAACTACCTATAGTACTGGTAAGTAACGAATTAAAACTTGTCAGCATATTGCTAGTTGGTCCTACGGCACTTGGATTGCTAGATACTGCTACCGATAAGATAGCTTCTGCACCGTTTGTGCTATCAGAAACATCATTGCCATTATATTCAGCAGTAACTTCAACTAGTGATTCAGGCTTTTCAGTAGACGTTACTAAGTCAGGAGCTATATCGCCACTGTCTCCTGAAAATATATTAGAGAAAATTAAAATCGCGTCATTAGACTTTTCTGCAACGCGTAAATCAGTTCCGCTTAGGATTATATCTACAGGGTTACCTAACATTGAGTTAGGGCCTGAAATTGCGCGAGCAATAGTGACATTGCCATCAGCCGTAGCAGCATTATTTATAACAAAAATACTGCCATCGGTTGCATCCGATGCGCTACCTACATCAGAAAGCACCAGTTTATTCGTGGTTTCATCTAAAACAATACCATGAATGTTGATCGATATTTTTTCAAGGTTAGCATTGCTCGGTGTTATAACTCTCGTTGGGGTTGCAGCATAGTCACTGGCAACATAATTGTCATAAACTGCAACATTACCATCCGTTAAAGCAACATATAACCGATCATTATTATCGTCGTAAACTAGATCCCAAGGTTTTGCATCGGTTACTGTTGTTGCTACAGGTAATGCATCGCCAGAGGCTTGGGCACCATAAACACCTACTTGCATTGCATTAAAGTCGGCAACAAAAGTTAACCCCATTTTTTCAGAATAATGAATACCTTTAGGATTAACTAAACCTGTTGAGGTGCCGGTTAACTCTCTATCTATATTTAAATCAAAACTCGTATTGTTATCTCGTGCTGTAATGTTACACACGGTTCGTAAACTAGGCACCCCAGCATCGCCTGCGTGAACTAAATGCCCCAGCTTAGTAAGTGATACGCCTTCATTATTGCCTGAATTAAATGTTTTTAATTTGTTCGCGTTTTGGTTGATAAAATCGGTAGTTCCAACATTGGCAGAGCCATTGTTTGATAAAATAAAGTTAGCAACTGGAAAAGCAGGCTGTCCATTAGTACCATTATTGCCGTTCATTCCGTCTACGCCGTCTACGCCGTTTACTCCATTTTTTCCATCGTCACCATCACAACCACTAAGTCCTAGAACAACAGCTAAGCCAATTGTAGATAAGATTAATTTATTTCCTGTGGTTTTATTTGTGTATTTCATCTTTGCTTCCTTAATTTAATAAAAATAACCGTCGCCACTTTTAAAAGTATTTATGGATCAACAGTGGCGCTTACTAGAGATACGGCCAACTAAACATATTGGATGCAACTTTCTTAATTTATTAAAAAATAAGAATAAACCTGTGGGGGGAGATTATAAGTAGTTTGGCTTAATTACCCATTTTAATTAACGGTGAAGTTTAAAAAGAACATCGCTGGGCTTTCAGCCTAAAGTGAAAGGCTTGTATAAATTGTTCTGCTAATAAAGTGTCAATAGGAGCTCTCAATTTTGCTCCTATTGACAGGTATTTTCAGTAAAGGTTATTTTTGAGGAAGAATTAAGAACTTCTCTCCTGTAGCTTGTTTTGAATAAGCTGCCATCGACTTTAATTGTAATACTTCGGCCAGCGACACTTCATGTGTGTAGTGGCTAGCAAATGTTGTAGTTATTTCATCAGCAACACGTTTGCGCATCGCAATTACCGTTTTAGTACCTAATTTACCAAGCGCATTAAATAATAAGAAGCCATTAACACCCCAAGCGAAGCCAAAGTTACGATTTAATGTTATTGGTCCACGGTCTAATGCACCGTAAATGTATACTTGTTTGTATGTGTCTGAGCCATAAACGCTGTGTTCTTTCATATCTCGAGACGCGGCAACTTCCATGCAATTAAGAATGTCGCTGGTTAGTTTACCGCCACCAATAGGGTCAAACGCAATCGTTGCGCCTGTTTCAATAATTGCCGCGGTTAAGTCAGCAAGAAAGCTATCACTGCTTGAGTTAACAACATATTTAGCACCCATATCACGTAGCAATGTTTCTTGTTCTGTTTTACGAACAATGTTAATTAAATCAACACCATCAGCAATACAAATACGGTTTAACATTTGGCCAAGGTTAGATGCAGCTGCGGCATGAATAATCGCTTTATGACCTTCAGCACGCATGGTTTCGACCATGGCTAATGCCGTAAGCGGGTTAACAAAAGATGATGCGCCTTCTTTTGCCGTAGTACCTTCTTTTAATGGCAAGCAGCTTTGTACGTTGGCCGCAATATATTGGCGATAAGTACCACCACCTATAACCGCCACGGTTTTACCCATTAATGCTTGTGCCGCTGGCGATGAACCAGCAGCTATAACCGTTCCTGCGCCTTCATTACCAACAGGAATCGCTTTGCCAACACGTGCTTTAACAGCAGGCATAAATTTAGCGGGAACATCTGCCGTGATAGCTGGGCTTTGCTGCGAGCCAGATTGCTTTGCTGTTGTCATGTCTGCAACGCTAAAAAGAACGGCTAAATCAGACGGGTTTAATGGCGCAGCTTCAAGACGAATAACTACTTCGTCGGCGCTGGGTTGTGGTACTTCGATATTTTTTAAGGCAAGGGTTAATTGATTGTCTTTACTGATAGTTGAAGTTAGTTGGATATTTGACGTTGTCATGATGTTTTCTCCTGCAAATAATGAATTCATTTAAACCAATAACAATAGGATATTGGTGATGTTTTTCTTAAATTTTATTGATGACTTCTTAAAAATTAAAAATTAAAAATTAAAAATTAAAAATCACTTAGCGCTTACCGCATTAATTTTAGCCGTCACCTGTTGCATAAACTCTGGCATGTTTGCCTGACGATCGGCCTCTACTTTTTGAGCAATAGCTGATTGACTCATAGCCGTACTCCATTCTTTCATGCCTTGTATTTCGGCCAGTACGTCCCAATTAAGCTGACTAGAGCCAAAAGCACTAACAATAGTATTTACATAGTAGAGATAGATATCAGCCATGGTTAATTCTTTACCAGCAACCCAAGGCGAAAATTTACATAATCGACTTAAGGCTGTAATGCCACGACTTAATACTTGACGTACTTCAACGGCAATTGATTCAGGCACAGCAGTACCTGACAGTGCATAAGCTATCAATCGCCTGCTTGGTAGTTCAAAATATAGCTCTGCCATTTTCATCATTTGACGCACAACAGCACGTTCTTCTGCATTTTCAGGGTAAAGCGCAGATTCTGGGTAAGTCTCTTCAATAAAGTCACATATAACACTTGATTCCGAAAGGTTAAAACCTTGTGCAGTCGTAATAACAGGTACTTTACCCGCAAGACTAATAGCTAGTAACTCTTCACTACCACCGTAAAGTAGGTTTTCTTTAAATGGCAGGCCTTTGTATAGCAAAACATGCTTAACTAGGTTGTAGTAGTTACTTGCGGCAAAACCGTGCAAAGTTATCATAAGTTAGTGTCTCATCATTAACGCGAAAGTTGTGTTTAACTTTGTTTTATTTGTGTTCAGTTGTGTTTTATTTTGTTGCATCGGTATTTAATAGCCTAAAACAGCACAAAATGCCCATTTTTTAATACCTTGTCACTAAGATAAAGCGGTACTGTTTGCAATAAAGACATTATTACTTGTTTTAATTTGGTTATATATAAGGGAAAATGCGAATCACTATTGCTTTTAAAGCAATAGTGAGCCAGCGATAAAGCAGCAATAAAACAACAATATTCAGTATTTATAATGGAGAGGGCAGTTGGATCAACTACGTGCAATACGCTATTTCAGCAAAGTTGTTGAAACAGGGAGTTTTACTAAAGCAGCAAATGCTTTAAACGTGCCGCCATCTTCACTATCAAGGCGGGTTGCTGATTTAGAAAAGAGTTTAGGAGCAACGTTATTAAAACGCTCAACCCGAATTGTTAAACTGACAGAAGTCGGTCAAATTTATTATAACGATGTTCAACAAATATTGACGCAACTTGCACAAAGCAACGAAACAGTTCGCAGTTATCAAACCACACCAATGGGGCGTTTATCTATAAGTTCTATGGTTGGTTTTGGCGAAAAAATATTACTTCCCTTACTCGATGAGTTCAGCGAGTTATACCCTGAAATTATACTAGATATTAGTTTAAGTGATGAATTATCAACATTAGGCCGCGACGATGTTGATATTGCTATTCGTGGTGGTTATGCGCCAAATGAGCGCGTATTAGCGATAAAACTCATGGATAATGGTTTTATTCCTGTTGCTTCGCCTGAATATATAGAAACACACGGCTTACCTTGTAACGCAATGGCTTTAAAAGAACACAATGGCATATATTTTAAAACGCCATCAGGGCCTACACCTTGGTTATGTAATATGAACGGTCAATGGCATGATGTTTCTGGGCCGGCAATAGCAATTTCAAATAACGGGACTTGGTTAGCGAAAAAAGCGTGTAGCGGTGAAGGTATTTTAATGTCAACTCGATGGGCGTTGTCTTCCTATATTGAATCAGGTCAGTTGCAAGAACTTAAGTTTGAACATGAACTAGCGATAACCCAAAACTCTAATATGGCGGTTTATTTGTTGTATCAAAAACAACGCTATTTAGTACCAAAAGTAAAAGCAGCGGTCGATTTTATCGTTGATAAAATAAAAGTTCGTTATAACTTTTAATGTTTGTTTTTAACGCTGTTTTTAGTGCTTGTTTTAAGTCATGACTAACATAGCAGCCTTTATGCTCTCTATTATAGTTCCATCGCGTTAACGCATAAGTCTGTTAAAATTTAGAAATCTTGCTACAATGCTTTTTTTTTATTTTAGGTCGCCAATGAACAATAGTAATGAGCCTCTGCACGGCGTTAAACTTGAACAAATTCTAACAGAGTTAGAGAAAAAAATTGGTTGGGAAAAAATGGGTGAGCAACTTAATATTCGTTGTTTCACCAATAAGCCGCGTTTAAAATCAAGTTTGAAATTTCTTCGTACAACGCCATGGGCACGCAGCAGAGTTGAGATTTTATATCTAAAAACTTTTTGTAGTAAACATAAAGGCACAGGAAACGCGATCAGAGGAATACTGGCTCAAAAAAATGCAGTTGCAGATACTAGCGCAGAAAAACCAACACCTTTTGTTTGGCCAACATAGCTAGGCTAACCGCTAGAATAGAATTAATGCGTTCAAAATAAATAGAGTCAGTTCTATTGCACCTTCTTTTCTTAATATAAGCAGTAGGCTCATTAGTGTTTTAAAGATCAACATCACGCCACTTAAGTAACCTACAAATCACATTTAATGCTTATTATATCTATTGGCAAATTTACAACGAACCAAAAATCCAAACATATACGCTTTTAATTGTTAAAAGAAAATAATCCGGTTAGAGTATTTTTATTAAAATAATATAAAAAACGAGTAATGCTATTGGCTCATTATCTGCCAAAAAGGATTAGGTTATGTCGAAAAATTTGAAGTTAAACTATGTGGAATTTCCCGCTAAAGATATTCCATCAACAAAAAAATTCTTCGAAGATGCCTTTGGTTGGCGTTTTACTGATTACGGTGATGATTATACTGCTTTCGCTGATGAAGGATTAGACGGTGGTTTTTATAAGTCGGATTTAGCTTCACTAGCCTCAAGTGGCTCTGCCTTACTGGTATTATTAACTGACGATTTGGAGCAAGCTCAATCTACGGTTGAATTATATGGTGGTAAAATATCTACGCCAATTTTTTCATTCCCTGGCGGGAGCCGGTTTCATTTTATTGAGCCCAGTGGTAATGAATTTGCCGTTTGGTGCTTGTCGGGTACATAAGAATGTAATGTAAGAAATGCTGTTGGCTTGTTATCTTTTTCGTTTGCCCATTTCGTTTGCCCATTTCGTTTATCTATTGTTAGTCATTATATTTAGCTTTTAAAAATGACGTTGAGGCTTTTGAGCCCTTCAAAGTTGAAAGAGAAGCATCGCTTTTAAATTCATACTGTCTGTAGAGTTGTATTGCTAGTGAAATATTACCCTAGCTTTTATCGGGCAAAATAACTTTAATTTAACTTTTTAATGCATTTTGAGACTGATTTTTTGAAAATTATGCAGTCTAAATACATGATAGGTAGATTTATGCGCATTAGCTTAGCCTTTACTTTAACTTTCGTATTTTTATTCTTATCAAAAACGGTAAGCGCCGAAAATATCAAACCTTTCACAACCGATGGCTGTAGTGTTTTTCCTGACGGGACGCTCGAACACAAAGAGTTATGGTTGTCTTGTTGTACTGCCCACGACTACGCATATTGGCAAGGCGGTACTTACCAAGAAAGGCTTGTGGCTGACCAACAACTTCAACAGTGTGTTGCTAAAGTTGGAGCGCCACAAATTGCGAAACTAATGTTAGCGGGTGTGCGAGTTGGAGGTAGTCCATACCTTCCTACACCATTTAGATGGGGTTATGGTTGGTCTTACCCTCGTGGCTATAAGGTTTTAACTACAGAAGAAATAAACCAAATTAACGCCTTAGAAAATAGTACAGATAACATTGTAAATTCACGATAAGTGCTTGGTTAATATGCACTTTAAGCACTAAACCTAAGTGTGAAATTTAATGAATTAGCTTGGTTAATGTAGAAGCCTAAAGTAGGTTTCTCCATTATATTAATTTATTTTGTAATAAATCTCCTAAATTGAAGACTATGAGTTCTGACAGTAATGTTTTTATGTTTATTCATAAAGTCGATAATTTTAAAGGAGAAAAACAATGGATTATATCAACAACATTTTGGCAAGTGGCAACTACTCATTTATAGCTTTAATATTAATTTGTGTACTCGTTCTCTGGTTTCTTCCTGCAATACTTGCGCTTATATTTAATCGTGAGCATTTTAAATATATTTTATTCGCTTGTATTCCCGCTGGTTTTTCTTTAATTGCTTGGGGCGGCGTTTTAGTTTGGGCAACAACGGGGAAAGCTATTGGAAAATATGCCAATAAAGCGAATAATGAAAACTAAAACACTATTAAATTAATAATTAAAATAACAATCAATCAAAATAAAGCAGCCCAAATATATCCGATAATAATGCCAACAGAGAGCTTTCGAAATATATTAAATGTAAAAGGGGAATACCGTTGAGTGCTCCCCTTTTATCATCATTAATATTAGTCGTTCAGTACATTAACTATTACATTGTTAATGTAAAAGTTAATGCTGAGCATTAAAGTATTTTAAAAATCGTAAGTCATCTGCGCGATAATGGTACGCGGGCTACCTGGAAAGTGGCCGTTGCGCTCACTAAATCCGCTAACCGCATATTCTTTGTCAAACAAGTTATTTACATTAACACTGAATAAAACATCGTCTATACGTGATGTCCAGCTCATGTCAAAAACGGTAAATGGTTTAACTTTTTGATCACCCAAGCTGATTTGCTCACTTACATAGTTCAGGCCAAAGGCAATTGACGAAGCAATATCGGTTATATCATAGCGTGTCCACAAGCCTGCTTGGTGGCGTGGGGCATTAACAAAGCGACTACCGTCACCAAACGAATTACTAATAGTGTCGCCACTAACACCTTTGATAACTTCGGTATCGTTATAAGCGTAGTTGGCAGTAACGGTCCAGTTATCAGCTAAATCGCCAACTAAGGTGGTTTCAAAGCCATTACTTTCAACTTCACCAATATTTAGCAGCTCAACAACACCACTATCACCTGTGTAATCAGGATTCGACATAACAACATTTTCTTTGTTGATACGGTAGATAGCGAAGGTGCTTAATATTTTTCCGTCAAACCACTCTTTTTTCAAACCAATTTCAACTTGCTTACCGGTTTCAGGCGTTAAGCTGCCTTCTTGTGCAACGGTTTCTTGATCTGACGACGAAGCAGGGTTAAAGCTTTCAGAGTAGTTAACATATAAAGAAGTGTCTGAGTTAGCTAAATAGGTTGCGGCTAAGCGCGGTGTAACGCCACTGTCTTGAAAAGAATAGTCAGTTTCTTGGTTATATTCTTCAAAATTGTCATAACGCAGGCCGGCAATAACGGTCCATTTATCGTTAATTTTTACTACATCTTGAAGATAAATACCGTATCTATCTGAATTTACGCCATCACGGTTTTGATCTGTTAACGCGTAAGTACTGGGATCAGTAATGCCATAATTTAAATCAAATATATTGAGGTTAGCTACGCCGTCAGCTTCATAACGTGCTCTAAAGTAGTCATATTCTGTGTCTACAGTATGGTAATCAGCGCCAAATAAAAATTGATGCTCAAAATTACTTGTTTCAAATTCATAAACAAAATCAGAGGTTACACTAATTTCTTCATTCGCTCGATATTGTTTACGATACTCTCGCTTTATTATTTGATCGTTAATATCAGCAACGCCATCGCCATTGGCGTCTACCCAGTCGCGTGACTCATGATAAGCCTGATCTCGCTCATTATCTAAGTAACGTAAGGTGGTATTTACTTTAAAGTTGTCGGCAAAATAGTGGCTTAACTCTGCTTGTATTACCAAGGCTTCCATATTTTGATAATCAACTTTTTCATTAGCATTGTATGATGGATCTACCAGAAAGTTACCGTTGTCATCAACCGGTACTCCGCGTAAACGGTTACCGCCCAAGTCTTGTTTAATGTAATCAAGGGTAGTTGTTAGGCTAGTGTCTTCAGATATGTTGAATAACAAACCTGTAGCTAACTCTATGTTTTCTGCATCGGCATTATTTCGAAAGCTATTTTGTTGTTCATAAAAGCCACCTAAACGATAGGCTAGATCTTCTGTTAATGCGCCTGTCATATCAAGAGAGGCTCCTTGTGTGGCAAAGTTACCTAAGGTGAGTTTTAATTGTTTTTCTTCGTTAAAACTTGGTTTTTTGGTGACATAATTAATCATGCCGCCTGGTTCTCCGCCGCCATATAAAGCGGAAGCAGGGCCTTTTAATACTTCAACTCTTTCAACATTAAACAGTTGCGGCACACCAAAACCCGAATAAGGGTCGCCCCTTACGCCATCATAAAAAACGTTGGCGTCATCGCGAAATCCTCTAAAAGTTACGCCTGAATAACTGTATTCACTAACGCCTGCAATTGAACGGTATAAGTCAGTAATGTCTCTGGCTGCTTGGTCAATAATAAGTTGCTCAGTTAATACTTGAGCAGACTGCGGCAACTCTAATAATGATAAATTAACTTTGCTACCAACCTTGGTTTCTTTCGCTAAATAAAATTGCTGGGCTCGGCCAATAACGCTGATAACTTCAATGGGAGTATTATCTGTAATTGTAGTGTCGGTTGATTGATCTTCAGCAAAAGAAATTTGTGAATAACATAAGCTCGATAAAAGGATACTTTTAGATAAAAAATTAAGTTTAAACATGCAAGGTAACTAGTAAAATACATTAGAACTTAATGATAACTGTTATCATTAAGGTTTGCATTGATTGGTTCATTGTATCGTGTAAAAGTTTGTAACCTGATGCTGCGTTTTACCTATGCTTAGAGACTAAACAGATCAATAACCATTAAAAGTGGGGTGATAAAGTGCTTAGCAATTATGTTTGAAACAACATTAGAAGAATGATATTTCAAAAAAGAATGACAGTTCAGACCCAAATAGGGTTTCAAAAAGTAACTAAGGCAATACTTAGTGCAGTTGCAATTAGCCCTAAAGAAAGCCATTTCCAATAACCTGTACCAAGCCAAGATGCTTTCCACACTTTTCTCGCAACATGTAACTCGCCACGCTTCGATTTATATTGCCGTAAACCATAAAGATAGGTGCCAGATATAGCTAAGGCACACAAAATAGTGCCAAAACAAAAATATAAAATTTTACTATAAATACCACCAAACATGCCAAAATGTATTGGATCAGCGGCCTCAGATATTCTGACATGTAAAGACTGTTTACCTGCCACTCGACGAGATAAATATTCACCATTTACACCATCAAAAACAACATTATTTGCTCTATCTCTTACGAGCAGAGTATCGTTTTGCCCTTCAACAATAATAGTGGATGCTTTCAAACTCGGTAAAACAATACGTTTAATGGTTAAATTATGATATTGGGCAACACTGTTTATCGCTCTATCAAATACATTTGTTGCGGTGTTTACAGCCGTGTTATTTACAGCAACTTTAGGCATTTGTTGTTCGGGAAAACTCGCTCTGCCACCCCATACTTCAACTAAATACCATATACCGGTGACACAAACAGTTAATAGTAACCAACTAGACCATAAACCAAAAAGTCGGTGGCAATCATTCCAAAAAGCTTTGCTGTTATTAGTTCTTGGTTTTTTAAAAAAACTTTTCCACCATTTAGGTATGATAAAAAAGCCAGAGATGAGTGAAAACAATAACAGTAATCCAACAATACAAACTAAGGTAATACCATAAGTTGTTGGTAACATTAAATGTCGATGTGTCATTCTAAAAAATCGTTGCCAATTAAGCCAACGGCCATCACCTTGATAGGCACCAGTTACCGGGTGATAAAACTGGCGGTATCGTTCGTCGTTACTGTTTAAACGTATTACTTCAACCGCAAACCAATCATCAATCGGCGCGTTAATATTGAGAATTTTTGTGCTGTTATTTTCTTTCGCGGAAAGATAAACCTTAGACCAATTTATTTCGGCAGAATTAACTGATGGAAGAACACGTTTACTACTATTTGTTAGCCAATCTATTTCATGCGAAACAACAGCCAAAGTGCCTGTTGTTAGCACAAAGCAGATTAATATTGCGAGTTTTATACCAACAAGACTATGCCACGTATACCATTGTTTTTTATTCATAACGACTTTAAAGCTGCATGTGTGGAAGAGAAATCACGTAAAAACACGTACTTTTTTAGTTAACCAAACTACTTACTGGCAAGAGAATTAAATAAACGACTTAATAATTCGCAAAAACTCCTTCTGAAGCTTGGCTTAAGAGCTTAAAATTTATAGCGTTCGCTTGTAATTCTTGCTTAGATAGATAATGGAATGCATGGTATTGCAAATGAAAACTATTTGCAATACCGATATTGATATTGATATTTAAATTGATAGTTTGATCAAAGATATCAATATGTGCTCAAAAAACATGCTCATAAAATTTTTTATTTTTTAGCTATTTTAAAAAAAATGACTGTAGCAAAGAGAAGGCTAGGTACTGTTCGAGTTAATTTAGTCATACAATTAACAACGATTATTACCCGAATGGTTTTGTTGCTTAATTAATAATCCGAAAGTACAACAAATTAATAATGACACTCACTCTAAAAATAAAATCTAATCACATAACAGCGATATGGGATTTTCTTAGTTTAGTCCAGAGTTCAGTAATTTCAATTTAGGATGGGTGTCCTTTTAATTCTTGTGCGGATCCGCATGCAGGTTGGTGTGAGGGCTGGAGGAGAGAAACCTCCGGCTACCCGATTTAGTTGCTTTTATAGACTTGAGATCTATGAGCAACCTTTATTACATTCACGACAAGTACATCATCTTTTATTTCATATACTATTCGATACAAACCTTGACGAACTCGATAATTTTCCTGCCCTGAAAGTTTAATACAATCTTCACCTCTGGGGTTTACAGCTAATGTATCTATTTTATTTAGGATCTTTGTTATATCGTTTTTAGGTATAACACGTAAATCTTTAGCCACTGATTTTTTAAACGTTATTCTATATTTTTCCATGTGACTTCAAATCATTTAATAAATCTTCATATGAAATATCAGGCTCATTAGCTCTTGCTGATACCGCTGCTAAATCCTCCTGATCTTCACGCAATAATAAACGAACAGCTTCATCTATTAACTCAGAAATTGATAAATGAGCTGAAGCAGCGCGCATTTTTAGTGCTTGATGTATATCAGGCTCAAAGTAAACGGTAGAACGTTTTGATAAGTTACTCATGATTATGTCTCCATTAAATCGACAAAAACATTATAGTGCTATAACGTCATAACGTCACGAGACAACGATAAGCAACTAACGAGCCTGTAGAATTACTCGTTTTTTATATAATTTTTAATCAAAATTAATAATGACACTCACTCTAAAAATAAAATCTAATCACATAACAGCGATATGGGATTTTCTTAGTTTAGTCCAGAGTTCAGTAATTTCAATTTAGGATGGGTGTCCTTTTAATTCCCACGGAATTAGTTGACCACTACAGTGTTCTGTAATTTCAATTTAGGATGGGTGTCCTTTTAATTTATTTTAATTTTTTTAATTCTCCGTAATTTCAATTTAGGATGGGTGTCCTTTTAATTCTCCTTGTTAGCCGTATTTATTCTTTAAATGATATTTCGTAACCCTGACTTTCAATTACCTCTAAAACAATGGATTCGAGTTTAGGTAAAACTTTTCGAGGAGGAAATTTAAACAATTCCAACCTTGTATGCATGGCACTAGAGTTAAAATACCAAAATGTTCTTAATTTACGAGTGTGCTCTCCTTTAATAGGAGTGTTTTTTAATGACCTTTTCCATGACTCTTTGTTTGTTAAGTAGGAATAACTGCCATCTTTTTCTGTCCAGCGGAAACATGCGCGGTATTGTTTAAAATACTCATGAAATAATTCTTCATGCATTATTCCTCTTACGGCTAAATAAAAACTAAAATTTAGATCTCTGTAATTTAACTCGTTATTAACCCCAATAATTCTTTTTCTTAAAGGTTGAATAGTAGAGCCAATTTTTATAAAGCGCTTATCTTCAGATATAAGAAAATAAGTCCAATTTGAACCATATTTGTTTGCTACATCAAGTGAATTAGTTGCTATGATTTTACGCATACACTCTGCCAAATACTTTAATACGGCTAACGCTTACAATAACGGGAAAAACTGAGTGCTTTGGCACGAAGTGCCAGCGAGGCTTTTCCCAATGAGTGAAACGAATGTGGTTTATTGTTTTGTTATATTTTTGCTGTAACAAAATTTAAATTACTAACACCAAATTTTTCAACGGTGTTTTTAAATGATTTTGTAGCAAAAAACCATATAGGTTTACCGTCCTCTTTTCTTGGCACTTTAAATAAGTTGATAGAACTGTAATCCATATTTTTAAAAACGATGGGATCTATTGATACTATATAACCATCAATGAACTTGCACCCACTAGCGTCATAATCAATTGCATCCAAAAGAACTGTAGTATGAAAATAATAATAACTTCGCCTTATATATTTGCACTCAAACCATTGTCCTGAATCGTTTAATACTCCTTCAAGTTTTAAATACAAAGGCTCACTGACTAGAATGCCTCCAGAATAAAAATAAGGAATTATATCTATAGTTTCATCAACGGGCAGTTCTCCAAGGTTATCTAGACGAAAAACATATCCTTTTTGGTATTTCAACTTACCATTACAGATACTCAAGAACTCATCCATTTGTGACTCACAAACGGTTAAATTTGGTTGCTCAGATTTATAATGAATTTGAAAAATACTCACCAAGCCTCAATAAAAATATAGACATAATGACTCCCCACAAGGTGCTAGCCTCCAAATTCGTGGGTTAGTAAA
>OJHG01000353.1_pt1 | contig 24214 bp, 21 predicted proteins | sample 1594761 | NCBI WGS metagenome assembly OJHG01 (sample SAMN05416786, study PRJEB24817) | seawater metagenome | isolation source: Sea water | place: Canada:Atlantic | collected 2013-07 | reverse complement strand
TGTGCAAACCGGTCACGATCCCCGGAATGACCGGTCACGTTCGCCGGAATACGCAAGAACCTGTCTTCCGAGAAGTTCGTTCAGATCTATGCGGATTTCGCGGCGAATAATGGTCTGCCAGATCAGACCTTTGATCAGGCATTTAAAGCGAAGTTTGGTGCGGCGCCAGTAGAAGATGAAATCAACAGCTCCCACCAGATGGTTATCGTTGCCGCTGAACTCGATGCGAGTACCGAGCGCATCATCAATTACCTAAACGATAAAGTCAGTGTCGCGGTAAATGCTGTTTTCTTTTCTGTATTCAGGGACGGAGAGAACATGTATCTCAGCCGGTCATGGATGATTGACCCTGTAGAGACGGAAGAGCGCGCAGCCAACACTGGGCAACGGGGTGAATGGAATGGTGAGTTTTATGTCAGCTTCGGAACGTCGCCGGGTGGTCGTAGCTGGGAGGATGCAGCTGAGTATGGGTTCATCTCCGCTGGTGGTGGGCGTTGGTATAGCAAAACGTTGTTCATGCTCAAACCAGGTGATCGTGTGTGGGTAAATATCCCCGGTACGGGATACGTTGGTGTGGCAGAAGTGTCCGGCCATCCGGTAGTTGCCGACGAGTTCATCACCTCAGTTAAGTCGTTGCAGGGCCAATATTATATGGCAGCAGATTGTGGAGAGGATGAGGCTGAGTATTTTGTGCCGGTAAACTGGCGTCATAAAGTTCCAGCTACTAGCGCAGTTAATGAAGTCGGTCTTTTCGGAAACCAGAATTCAGTGGCCAGGCCACGCACGCCAAAATGGGAACACACGGTTACTCGGCTGAAGGAGCTTTGGCAGATCTCGTAGTTACGGTGAGCACTGTCTACCGTCGGTAACAAAAGTGCTCTGGGTTGTTACGGTTCGGAGCATCCATAATGTACTAAAATGCGAATAATATACTCCGGTTTTGCAAGTCTTCTGAATGCTAGGAAAACAGACACTGAATTATGGACCGAAAAGAAACTCTCCCCGTTAATCTGCCAGAAGCATCAGATATCTCAAGTGCCGAGAATCAAGAATATTCTGAAAAAAGGAAATCTCTTATTTCAGAACTACGCTGTATAAGCGGGCTTCCCGCAGTCGCATCAAGCTTCAATCAGGATACGGTTTACAAACTAGTGCTGACGCCTGAAGGGGCGAAACTTTACAAAGATGCTCAGGGTAATCTTAAGGGAGTTTTTTACAAAGATGGAAAGATTGTTGAGCATGCGAAGTTGCAAGCGGTCGGGCCATCAGCAATAAAGGCGATAAAGACCGTAGGTGCTCAGGTTCTTTTGGTGAGTATTGCAATGCAACTCAACAGGATTGAAGAGCAAATATCCAAAGTTTTTGAGGAGTTTCATGGCGACCGTATTGCAGAAATAGAGGCTGGTAAATCGCTGTTTCGTCAGGCATGCGATATGAAAGATTCAGTGAAAAGGGAGCAATTGGCGCTTCACGCGATTACGGAGCTCACGCGAGGTTTCGAAAAAACGGTTAGTGCGCTTTCTCGCCAGATTAAAGAGCTCCCAAAAGAAAACTCGTCTTTCTGGGACAATTGGGGCAGTAACAGATCCAAAAAATCGGTAGAAAAAAACAAGATTGCATTGGAATCTTTCTCGGCTTGCCTAAGTGCTGTGGAAACGATGGCTCGGTGCCATGTCTTTCTTGATGAGCGAGATGTTGCTTTGAGATTGGTTGATGATGGACTAAAACGCATTGAGCAGGCAGGCGTCGCATTGGCTTGCAAGCACTCTCGCCTATCTCCAAAGATTAACGACCAGTTTCCCGAAGAGAGCTGGAAGCAGTTCATTGACTATAGGAGTTCTTACGATTCTGATTATTTCTCGACGCTGCTTAGTCCAAAAGTCGACGCGGTTGAGATTGAGATAAAACCATATGAACTAAAGGAAATAAACTATGCGCAAGTGTAATAAATGCGAAAGGCCTCTTCGAGAGACCGAAATCGATCTGTGTCCAGCGTGTGCTTCAACTAAATCGCATAAATGGAAGAGGGTTGTGGAGGCCGCAACCCCGATTGTTGCGGCGATAGGTATTGGAGTTTTTAAGTATATGAAGAGAAAAAACTAGCGACTGGATTATGAAAGCGGAATGAGTAGATCATAGTTGTCCAAAAATGATTCGTTCGGTTGTGTTATTCAATTCCGGCTCTGTTGGGGCAGAGGGAGGACTACGTCATTATATGTTAAGCCTGCCCCGAATCATTCAGAAAATGCCATCGCCGTGCACGGGGTTTACCTTGCCGGAATCCAGTCCCTCCAGAAGGAGCACTAGCCTCATCAACTAAATCCTGAAGATGCATAGTATTTGCTCCAAGATTGGTGAAGGGCCATGTATGGTGTCCTTACTACCTTAATATTCTCCTCTGGACAGAGTGTGGCATAAACCGTACGACAAACGCGGCAATGTATGTCTGCGGCGTAACCAAATATCGAGGCTTGGGACGTCCCACTTCCGCAGCCCGGTAAATCTTTTCGGCGACATCCAACGCACTGGCTGTAAAGGGCTTAACTCTGGCGCCTGGCGCGAGCGCTGCTTCCATTGCCTTGTACTTTTCCCGATGTACGGCGTTTGTCAGGCCGAGCAAGGGCTGCAAAGCGCCCAGGGCATTTTCTCTGAACCGGGTCGCGACGGGCCCGGGAAGCACAAGCGAGACACTTTCCAGGCTTTTGCTGTCCTGCTCATCAAACCAGAAGCTGTCGTGAGCCGCGTTCATCGCGGATTTGGCGGCACAGTAGGCGCCTTTCATTTTCTGGGGCGCTATGGATAAGACGGAGCTCACCGCGATGATCCGTAAGGGTACTCCATGTTGCTCGCAGAGCCTCAGACAGACAGCGGCCAGCTTGATCGGGCCGAATACGTGGGTGCTGAATTGCTTTTGCCACATGGATTCGGACAGATCGCGAAGCGCCCCGAATTGCCCGTAACCCGAGTTGTTGATCAGAATAACCTGCTCGGCTGCTGCAATTTCGGTTGCCAGCTCGCCCGCAAGCCCCTCGATTTTCTCAAAGGACTCAAGATCCAGCGTCATCTCCAGATCTGCGAATTCAACGCCACCTGGCTGTCGGGACAGGGCGATAACCCTATAACCTTTCCGGGCAAAGAGAGCACAGGTCTCACGGCCAATTCCGGCGCTGGCACCGGTTACCAGGGCGAGTTTCGTCATAATGGATGTCCTTTGGTTTGATACCAGACCTCCCAAAAAGGGAGGGCGGCAGTGACGCCTATAGTACATTGTCGCCTGAATCTACCGGCGTTGTTGATCCAGTTTTTTCACACCAGAAGCAAGATGGTCTCTGTCAGAGCCTTGTCTTTGCGACGCACTTCCGCCTCCAGTTTATTAACAATTCAATTTAATGGTTGAATAAAACGAGCGCTCGTTCTATTTTTGTTGGCGGAGGTCGCGATATGAATAATTCCAATCAAACGAATTCAGACAACGCAAATGGGTCTCTGCGGCTAGACGGCAAGACTGCTCTGGTAACGGGTGCTGCTGGCGGCTTGGGTCAGAGCTTTACTCGTTGTCTCGTTGAAGCAGGCGCCAGCGTTATTGTTAGTGGCCGTCGCCGAGAGGCACTTGAGTCCCTCAAGGCCGAATTTCCGGAACATGCTGATCGTATCCACGTAGTCACTATGGATGTCACCAACGAGTCCAGTGTCGCTGAAGCCTTCAATACCATGGCTGATGAGATCGCCATTCCGGACGTCGTCGTTTCCAATGCCGGTGTGGCAACGAGCAAGAAGGCTCTGGATCTTAATGGTCAGGATTGGGACCGGGTTATCGACACAAATCTCAAGGGATGCTGGCTGGTTGGCAACGAAGCCGCCCGTCGTCTATCAGCAGTTAATCGGGGCGGGAGCATCATCATGATCTCTTCCATCCTTGGTCATCGCGTGGCCGGCAACGTGGCTCCTTATGCCGCGGCCAAGGCCGGTGTCGAGCAGCTGACTCGTGCTCTTGCGCTGGAATGGGCCCGATATGGAATCCGCGTTAATGCACTTGCGCCGGGTTACATCGAGACCGATCTGAACCGCGATTTCTTTGCCAGTGAACCCGGCCAGAAAATGATCCGCCGTATTCCTCAGCGTCGATTGGGGCAGGCTGATGACTTGAGTGGTCCGTTGTTGCTGCTGGCTTCCGGACTTTCCGACTATATGACCGGCAGCACCCTTGTGGTGGATGGCGGCCATCTTCAATCCTCGTTGTAAGGAGTGGGCTGTGGATTTCAATTTGGACCCCAGGAACGAGTCGTACCGAAAACGCATCCGGGATTTTGTCGAACAGGAGCTGTTGCCGCTGGAGCAGAACCCGGAAGCCTATGATGAGCATGAGAACATCGCGGCGGACTACCTTGAGCAGATGCGTGCGAAGGCAAAGCAGCAAGGCCTGTGGTGCTTGCAGCTTCCCGAGCGCCTGGGCGGTCAGGGGCTCGACATTTCGGGTATGGCTGCCTGTTACGAGGAAATGAACCGGTCGATCTTCGGGCCGGTGGTGTTCAATTCCGCGGCACCGGACGACGGCAACATGACCGTGCTGGCGAAAGTCGGTACAGAGGCCCAACAGGAGCGTTGGCTCAAACCCATCGTTGAGGGCAGGGTGCGTTCGTCTTTCGTCATGACCGAGCCACCTCCCGGTTGTGGCTCGGACCCCGGCATGATGCAGACTACCGCGACGCGCAAGGGCGATCGTTGGGTGATTCATGGCCACAAGCACTTCATCACCGGAGCAGCAGAAGCCTCCCATTTCATTCTGATTGCGCGCACGTCTGAAGATACTCGCAAAGGCCTGAGCGCGTTCCTGTTTCACAAAGACGATCCGGGCTGGGAGATCATCCGGCGTATTCCAATCATGGGGCCGGAAGAACACGGCGGCCACTGCGAGCTGCGCTTTGATGGCCTGGAGATCCCGGACGAAAATCGACTGATGGAGGTGGGAGACGGGCTTAAGCTGACCCAGATTCGCCTGGGCACGGCTCGTCTTACCCACTGCATGCGCTGGCTGGGCCTGGCGAGACGCTCCCTGGAAATTGCCACTGACTATGTGGATAACCGGGAATCCTTTGGGCAGCCCCTGGCGCAACGCGAAGGGGTGCAGTGGCTGCTTGGTGAGGCAGCAATGGAGATTCAGATCGGCCGATTACTGACCATGCACGCTGCCTGGAAACTGGACCAGGGTGACTTTGCCCGAAAAGAGGTTTCCATGGCCAAAGTGTCGGTGGCCGATACCTTGCACAAGGCGGTAGACACGGCAATCCAGCTCTGCGGCGCCAGGGGTTACTCTAAGGATACCCCGCTGGAGTGGATCTATCGCTATGCCCGCCAGGCAAGGCTGGTAGATGGCGCATCGGAAGTGCACAAAATGGTGTTCTCGAGAACACTCCTGGCTGAGCGTACAGACTTCTGGCACTGGGGAGTCGAAGCCTGATGTCTGCACTTGAGGATACTTTTGCCGCTTTTATAGCGCGGCAGACTGGAGCCTCCGACGCAACGGTCGTCTCTTTCGACAGGCTTTCCGGAGGGGCGATCCAGGATAACTTCGGGCTCACGCTGGATTTGGAGGGTGGTGACCGACCCGGGCGGCACGAATTTGTGGTGCGACAGGACGCACCGTCCGGGGTGGCCGAGAGCTTGACCAGGCCGCAGGAATTTCGAGTGTTGCAGGCCGCTTTCGGTGCCGGGGTGACGGCTCCTGAACCTCTCTGGCTGTGCGAGGATACTGCGGCCACCGGACAGGTGTTCTATGTCATGGCTCGGGCTGCCGGGAGTGCGTCACCACGCAAACTGGTCAAGTCGGAGTTTACTGACGAGCAGCGCCGCGCTCTTGTTCGAACGTTTGGCGCAGAGCTTGCGAGACTTCACAGCGTCAGGCCGCCGTACGATTCGCTGGACTTTCTGGCCATGCCCAACCCGGACAATCCGGCCCTTAGCCGGGTCGCCCTTTACCGCCGCTATCTGGAAGAGATTGGTGAGCCACACCCGGTGCTGGAATGGGCATTGAACTGGCTTGAGGATAACGCGCCTGAACCAGGTCCCACCGTTCTATGTCACTGCGATTTCCGAACCGGCAATTACATGATAAGCGGCGACAGACTGACGGCCATTCTGGATTGGGAATTCGCCGCCTGGAGCGACCCATGCGAAGACCTGGGGTGGCTCTGCAGTCGCAGCTGGCGTTTCGGGGCTGACGAACGGGAAGTGGGCGGAATTGGAGATAAACAGGATCTTCTGGACGGCTACCGGGAGGTAACCGGAGCCAGCATTAGTCCGGCAAGGGTCAACTACTGGGAGGTCATGGCACTGGTGCGCTGGGCCGCCATTGCATTGCAACAGGCGCGTCGTCACATGTCGGGTGAGCAGCGCTCGCTCGAGCTGGCGTTGACCGGCCGCATGGTCGCTCAGATGGAATATGACCTGTTGAACCAGGTTCAGGAACTGGAGGATGGCAATGATCAATCGACCTGAGACTCGTGACCTGCTTGCCGAGGCTCGCCAGGTGTTGCTCGATTCGCTGGTCCCTGAACTTGGCGGGGAGCGCAAATACGAGGCATTAATGATCGCCAATGCCATGGGCATGGCCATCCGCGAACAGGAACAGCAAGAGGCGGGAGAGCCTGAATCAACCGACGTCATGCTCTCCCGTTTTCTGGCCGGTCACGCGTTGCCGGAGGAGTCGGAGCAGGGTGAACAGACCCTGGCCAGGGCGCTTCGTGAACGCGTTGTCGACGGCAGCGACCGTGAGTTGCGGGCGGTCCTTCGCGCAATGACGGAGACACGGCTGAAAGTAAACAATCCGGGCTACCTGAAATAACCCGAACAATCCCGGATGGTGTGATTTGGGTGTGACATGGGTGTGACATGAACAAGTACAAGAACCTGAACAAGACCACCGCAAACTATTCGCCACTCACCCCGCTTACGCTGCTGCAGCGGTCCGCTCGGGTGTACCCGAACAAACTGGCGGTGATTGATGATGACATTAACCTGTCCTACCGGGAGCTTTACGCCCGCTGCCGCCAGATGGCCAGCGCCCTGAGTCGCCGCGGTATCGAGACGGGCGATACGGTAGCCATTCTGTGTCCCAACTCCCACGAAATGCTTGAGGCCCATTACTCCGTGCCTATGTCGGGTGCGGTACTGAACGCCATCAACATCCGTCTGGATGCCGGGGCCCTGTCATTTATTCTGGCCCATGGTGAGGCCCGGGTTCTGTTTTACGACACCCAGTGGGAAGAGCAGGTCCGGGCCGCGGTAGCCGAGCTTGAAGTTAATCCCTTGCTGGTGGCCATCGATAGCAAGGCAGGGAAGAGCCAGGGTCTGGCAGAGCTTGATTACGAAGCCTTGTTGCAGGAAGGCGATGCGGACGCAGGCTGGCAGCATGCCACAGACGAGTGGGATGCCATTTCCCTGAACTACACCTCTGGAACCACCGGCAATCCCAAAGGCGTGGTTTACCACCATCGCGGCGCCTACCTGGCGGCCATGACCAACGCCATGGCTTTCGACATGACGGCCGAGACCGTCTACCTATGGACCCTGCCAATGTTCCACTGCAATGGCTGGGCCTATACCTGGGCAATCACCGCCGTTGGCGGCACTCATGTGTGTCTTCGGGAGGTGGACAGCCAGGAGATCTACCGCCGCATCGAAGACTACGGTGTGACCCACATGTGCGGAGCGCCCGTGGTGGTGAACCTGCTGATACAGGAGCTGGGGCGCGCGAGCCTGACACTCTCCCGGCCGGCCCAGTTTGCTCTGGGCGGCGCAGCGCCTCCCAGTAGCGTGATTCGCAAGGCAGAGGAAATTGGCTTCCAGATCAAGCACCTGTATGGCCTGACCGAAACGTTTGGCCCCTCGACGCTCTGTGTGCCTCAGCCGGAATGGCAGCAATTGCCGCTGGAAGAACGGGCGTTAAAAATGTCCCGCCAGGGTGTTTCCACGCAAGGCCTGGATGAAGTTGCGGTGCTGGATATGGTCAGCGGGGAGGCGGTACCTGCAGACGGAAAAGCCATGGGCGAAATCTGTATTCGTGGCAACACGGTGATGAAGGGCTACCTGAAAAATGAGGAAGCCACTGAAAAGGCCTTCAGCGACGGCTGGTTCCACACCGGTGACCTGGCCGTCATGCACCCGGATCATTATGTCGAAATCCGCGACCGGGCCAAGGATGTGATTATCTCCGGCGGCGAAAACATCTCCAGCCTGGAAGTGGAGGAGGTGCTATACCGGCACCCGAAAGTGTCTGAGGCTGCAGTGGTGGCCATGGCCGACGAAAAATGGGGCGAGGTTCCCTGCGCCTTTATTAATCCGATCGATGATGGTGAGGAACTCACGCCCGAGGAGATCATCGCCTTTTGTCGGGAGCAAATGGCGCACTTTAAAGCGCCCCGGAAGGTGGTGCTGGGTGAGTTGCCCAAGACCGCCACTGGCAAGATCCGCAAAAACATTTTAAGGGACACGTTGTCCTGATGACTGCGCTGGCCATGGTCAGCAGGAGGTTGCGATAACGCGAACGACGAACATATGACAATGAAATCGTGGCTTGATTTAACAGGCCTGAAAGTTCCAGTGACAAAAAAGACAAGAACACAGGAGCACTACCATGAAAACATCAAGCATCAAGAAACTTCTGGTTGCGATGACCGCAACCGCTACGCTTGGTACCGCAGGTATCAGTTATGCTGAGGAGCCCATCCGGCTCGGGGGCCTCTACATCCTCTCTGGCAGTGCTGCCACCTATGGTGAGTTTGCCCAGAAGGGCATCAACCTGGCAGTGGATGAAATCAACAGCTCCGGCGGCATTCTGGGTCGTCAGGTCGAAATGGTCTATGAGGACACCCAGGGGAAGGCTTCAGTAGCCATCCAGGCCGCTCGCAAACTGGTCTACTCGGAGGGTGTGGACGCCCTCGTGGGCCTGGACAGCTCTGGCGTGGCCCAGGGTATGGTTCCAACCATGCCGGAGTTACAGAAACCCCTGATCATTACCCACGCTGCCACGCCGGATGTCACCGGCAAGTTGTGTAATTCGTTCACCTACCGTATCAGTGTCAACGTGGCCCAGAATATGAAGGCCGCCGCGCTGGTGGCTGCAGAAACCGATGCCACCAACTGGACCACCATCGGTCCGGACTATGCCTTCGGCCATCAGTCCTGGGAATTCTTCGGAAACTACCTCAAAGAGATCAATCCGGACGTCAACCTGATGTCGGAGACCAACTTCCCGCGCTTCGGCGCCGAGGATTTCACCCCGTTCATTGACAGGGTCATGGACTCTGACGCCGAGGGCGTTCTGATCTCTGTCTGGGGCGGTGACCTGGTCAACTTTGTCCGCCAGGCAAACACCCGCGGGTTCTTCGAAGAGGACCTGGAGGTGATGTTTACCGTTGGCGCCGCGACCGAAGTACTGACCGCACTGGGCGAGGAAATGCCCGAGGGAGTGCATCTGTCTACTCGGTACTGGTACGAGGCCTACGACAACGACATTAACGACCGCTTCGTGAAAGCCTACCTTGACGCCTATGGCAACCCTCCCAGCTATAACGCTGAGGGTGCGTACGCTGCCATCTACGCCTATAAGCAGGCGATGGAAGCGGCCGGCAGCACCGAAGGGCCGGCTGTTGCCAAGGCGCTCAGCGGCATGAGCATGGAAGCCCCGAACGGCACGGTGACGTTCCGCAAAGGCGATAACCAGGCCATGGTCAGCCCGAACTGGGGTGTTTCCGGCTCCATGCATCCAGAGCATGGCATCCGCACGCTGAACAACCTGCAGATATTTGACGGCGAGAAAGTAGCCCGCACCGTCGAAGAGACCGGTTGCAAGCTCTGATCTGACTGTTGTTCTTTTGCTTGCCGTGGCGCCCTCAGGGGCGCCACGAATCCGGCCCTAACGTAATGAGGTAATACATGTCTGGCATCGGAGCGGCGTTGCTGAATAGTCTCGATATAGGATTGCTGCTGTTCATTATCGCAGTGGGCCTCAATATCGTGTTCGGTGTGCTGAACATCATCAACTTTGCCCACGGGGCACTTTACATGCTGGGGGCCTATCTGGCCTTCACACTGATCAATATCGCGGGCATGCCTTTCTGGGCGGCCCTGATCCTGGCGCCTATTGGCGTCGCTATCCTGGCCGTCATCATCGACAGGGTTCTGTTGCGCTTTATCTACTCCCGTGACGTAGCAGACAGCCTGCTTCTGACGTTCGCTATCCTGCTGATCATTAACGAGAGTGTGAGGATGATCTGGGGCAGTGGCATCCATGTGGTCCAGCCACCAGATCTGCTTTCGGGTTCAGTGCGGCTGTTGGGCAGTTCCGTTGCCACCTACAGCCTGTTCGTGATCGTCATCGGCCTACTATTGCTGGCTGGTCTCTGGTACCTATTCAACCGCACCCGCGTCGGCCGCATCATGCGAGCTGCGGCACTGGATCGCGATATGGCCGAGGCGCTGTGCATCAACACCCGGCTGGTGGTGACCGGTGTGTTTGCCTTTGGCGCCTGGCTGGCTGCCGTCGGAGGTGTGATGGCCGCACCCATGCGAGCACTGGACCCCGGCATGGGGGACAAGATCATTATCGAGTCGTTCATTGTGGTGGTGATCGGAGGGCTGGGCAGCTTCCCGGGCGCCTTGCTCGGAGCCATCATCCTGGGCCTGATTCACGGCTTCGGTGGCCGCTACCTGCCGGAAGTGAACCTGCTGTTGCCGTTCGTCGGCATGGCGCTGGTTCTGTTGTTCAAACCACACGGCATTATGGGCAAAGGGGCAAATGCATGAAAACCAAGGTTCTGATGGCCATTCTGGCTGTGGTGATTGCCGGGCTGATTGCGGTGCCCTGGATTGCTTCCTATTTCTATGTGTTTATTTTTACCGAAATCCTGATCCTGGGTCTGTTCGCGGCCAGCTTCAACCTGATTTTCGGTTATACCGGCATGCTGAGCTTCGGGCATGCGGCGTTCTTCGGTATTGGCGCTTACGCCACGGCCCTGGTGCTGATCCACCTGGAGTGGCCGTTCCTGGTCTGTCTGATGGTTTCCATGGGGGCCTCTGCACTACTGGCTTTGATGATCGGCTTCCTGAGCGTCCGCCTCAATGAGGTGTACTTTGCCATGCTGACCCTGGCTTTTGGCATGATGGTCTTTGCTATCGCCTACCAGTGGCGCTCGGTGACCAACGGCAGTGACGGCCTCGCCGGGTTTACCCTGGGCTCCTTCGGGCTGGGGCTTGACCTCACTCTGGCGAATCCCTCGGTCTATTACCATGTGGTGCTGGGTATTGTGGCCATCGCCGCGATAGTGCTTTACCTGATCTGCCGCAGTTCGTTTGGCATGATCCTCAAGGCAATCCGTCAGAATCCCGAGCGGGTATCCTTCGCCGGGCTGAACGTGCGGACGTATCGTCTTGTGGCTTTCGTTATCGCCGGAACCTTTGCGGGCCTGGCCGGTGGTCTGATCGCTCCATTCCTGCGTGTGGCGAGCCCCGAGCTTCTGCACTGGTCGATGTCCGCCGAACCCATACTGATGGCCATCCTGGGGGGTACCGGGTTTTTCCTGGGACCGTTCATCGGCTCTGCGGCGTTCGTATTGCTGGAAACCTGGATCACCACTTACACAGAGTCCTGGATGTTGGTTCTGGGGATCATCCTGGCGCTGATGGTCATCTTCTTCCGCAAGGGGCTGTTGGGCACCGCCATTGACTGGTGGATGGAGGTGAAAAAATGACGAACCCGGTCCTTACCATTGCTAACCTGACCAAGCGTTTTGGCGGCGTCACGGCGGTCTCTGATATCAACCTGGACGTCATGCCCAAGGAAACCATCGCGATTATCGGCCCCAACGGTGCCGGCAAAACCACCTTCTACAACATGGTGTCCGGCCGGATGCAGCCGACGGAAGGCACGATCACGCTGGACGGCAAGGATATCACCGGCCTGCCTCCCCACAAGATCAGCCGACTGGGCGTATCGCGATCGTTCCAGATCAATAATATCTTCCCGGAGATGACGGTGCAGGAGAACGTGGAAGTGGTGCTGTCGGCCTATCATGGCCACAGCCGCAAGCTGTTCAATATTGCGTCCCGCAATACCGCAATCCAGCACGAGGCGGTTGGGTTCCTGAAGCGTCTGGGCATCGACAGCCTGAAAGCACAGCGTGCCGAAGTGATCAGCTACGGCGACAAGCGATTGCTGGAGATCGCCATGGTGCTGGCAACGCAACCGAAGCTGGTGCTTCTGGACGAGCCAACTGCCGGGATGACTCCGGATGAAACCCGGCGCACCACCCAACTGATCAAACAACTTGCCGGTAGCGGTGACTACACCTTCATGATCACCGAGCACGATATGGATGTGGTCTTCAATCTGGCGGACCGGATTCTGGTCATGCACCGTGGCGAGAAGCTTTTTGCCGGCACACCCGAGGAGGTCAAGAACCACCCTGAGGTGCGTGTTGCCTACCTGGGTGAAGAAGACGACGAAGCGGTCGAGGAGGCCAACCCATGATTCTTGATGTTCGCAACATTCAAACGTTCTATGGCGAGAGTCAGGCGCTCCAGGGTGTTACCCTTCAGCTCGAAGCCGGTGAGACGGTTTGTATCCTCGGCCGGAATGGGGCGGGAAAGAGCACCACCCTTAAAAGCATCATGGGTCTGACGCCTCCGAGATCCGGAGTGGTCGTTTACGAAGGCAAGCCGGTCCAGGGCTGGCCGGCACATCGCATCGCCCGTGCTGGCATCGGGTATGTACCGGAAGACCGCCGGATATTTCCCGGTCTGACGGTGCGGGACAACCTGGATGTAGCTTCCTATCAACGCAAGGGCAGTGCCGCGCGTTGGACGGTGGATGGCATCCTCAAGAAATACGAGATGCTGGGCGAACGGGCGGACCAGGACGGCGCGACCCTGTCCGGTGGTCAGCAACAGATGCTGGCGGTGGCAAGGTCCCTGATGATTCAGCCACGACTGTTGTTACTGGATGAGCCCAACGAGGGACTGGCCCCGGTTATCGTGCAGCAGATCGGTGAGCTGATTGACGATCTCAGCCAGACCACCACCATCCTGTTTACCGACCAAAGCGTGCGATTCGCACTAAAGCATGCTCAAAGAGCCTACATTCTGGAAAAGGGCCAGGTTGTGCACGAGGCGAGCAGTCAGGACCTGAAGGCGGACCAGGCTACCCAGGACCGATTCTTGTCCGTGGCATAGCGTGGCTTATAATCCCCGCCGCAGAGGCAAACGGACGTGGCAGTTATGATCGAAAATTACGAAGCATTCCGCGGTGAACTCCGCATGTCCAAGGAGGATGTGATCCGCGATGTGTACCGCCAGAACAAGGAACGCATCAGTATTAAAAAGGAGGCGACAGCGGTCAAGAATCTGACCCGAATCATCGACTCGACCCTGCGGCTGGCCAACTCCAAGGGGTTTCATGCGATGACGCTGAGGGACCTGTGCGGAGATTCCGGCATGAGCATGGGGGGGCTCTATGCGTATATCCGCAACAAGGATGACCTGATCCACCTGATCCAGAGCCACGGATTCATTATCACGCGTCGGACTCTGATCCATTACACGGAAGACGTCGAGGATGTCCGGGACAGAATGTTCTCTGCGATCAAGGCACACCTGTATCTGAGCGAGCTGATGCGGGCCTGGTTCTACTTTTCCTACATGGAAGCGAAGAGCCTGCCGGCCGAGGAAAAACGGGACGCTGTCGCCATTGAGCTGGAGATTGAGGAGATCTTTCTGCGGCTTATTGAGGATGGCATAGAGGCCAAGGTTTACCGCTCGAGAAATGCCCGCCTTGTCGCCTCCATGATCAAGGCCCTATTGCAGGACTGGTACCTGAAACGCCGGAAATACCGTGACCAGAGTGTTGCGGTTGACGACTATGCTGCGTTTGTCAGGGATGTGATTGAAAGCTATCTGCTTGGAGAGCGTTGACTCTCTTCTGTGAGGAATGTGATGACTATCAGACTGACAAACCCGGCACTGTTGCGCGAAAGCGCCCATATCAACGGCGAATGGGTCCAGGCCCGTTCGGGTAATCGGCTCGCGATAACCAATCCAGCCAATGGAGAGCATCTTGCCTATGTGCCGGATATGGACGCCGAAGATACCCGGCAGGCCATTCGGGCGGCTGAGGCAGCGTGGCCAGAATGGCGCGCTCGTCCGGCCAAGGAGCGAGCGGGTGTTCTGCGTCGGTGGTTCGATCTGGTGATGCAACATCAGGAGGACCTGGCCTGTTTGATGACGGCAGAGCAGGGCAAGCCGTTGGCCGAGGCACGCGGTGAGGTTGCGTACGGCGCCAGCTTTATCGAGTGGTTTGCCGAGGAAGCCAAGCGGGCCTATGGTGACGTCATTCCTGGCCACGGTCGTGACAAGAGGATTGTGGTTATCAAACAGCCGATCGGGGTAGTGGCGGCAATCACGCCCTGGAATTTCCCGGTGGCCATGATCACCCGTAAGGTTGCCCCGGCACTGGCTGCCGGTTGCCCGGTGGTGGTCAAACCGGCGGAAGACACGCCGTTGTGCGCGCTTGCGCTTGCGGTGTTGGCCGAGGAGGCCGGAGTTCCACCGGGGATCCTCAACATCGTTACCTGCTCGAAAGACCGGGCGCCGCAGGTGGGTGAGGAACTGACCACCAGCCCTGTGGTTCGCAAGGTGTCGTTTACGGGGTCCACGCCCGTGGGCAAACTCCTGATGCGCCAGGCCAGTGGCACGGTCAAGAAAGTGAGCCTGGAATTGGGCGGCAATGCACCGTTTATCGTGTTTGACGACGCCGATCTCGATGCCGCGGTAACCGGATTAATGGCCTCCAAGTACCGAAATACCGGGCAAACGTGTGTATGCGCCAACCGCATTTATGTGCAATCTGGTGTATATGACGAGTTTGTTGAAAAGCTTAAGGTTGCGGTTGGCAAGTTGGTCGTGGGGGCAGGCCTGGAAGGCGAAACGCATCAAGGTCCATTGATCAACCAGGCTGCGCTCGACAAAGTCAGGCGGCACATCGCCGATGCGACAGAACGGGGCGCAAAAGTGGTGATGGGGGGCCAGGCACACGCTCTCGGCGGCACTTTTTTCGAGCCCACCATTCTCACGGACGTCACCCAGGACATGCTGGTGGCCAGTGAGGAGACCTTTGGCCCGGTGGCACCGCTGTTCCGGTTTGAGACCGAGGAGCAGGCAATCAACATGGCCAACGATTCGGAATTTGGTCTGGCAGCATACTTCTACAGTAATGACATCCGGCGCATCTGGCACGTGGCAGAGGCCCTCGAAACCGGCATGATCGGCATCAACGATGGCATCATTTCAACCGAGGCCGCTCCCTTTGGCGGGGTCAAGGAAAGCGGCTTGGGTCGTGAAGGGTCACGGCATGGCCTGGACGAGTTCATGGAACTCAAATACCTCTGCCTCGGTGGAATGCGCTGAGTCCCGTTTTCGAGGAGAATTGAATGTCTGGCTCCCTATCTCATTTGCGTGTCCTGGATCTTTCCAGAGTGCTGGCTGGTCCCTGGGCAGGGCAGATCCTTGGGGATCTCGGCGCAGAGGTTATCAAGATTGAGCGCCCCAAATCCGGGGACGACACCCGGTCCTGGGGGCCGCCTTATCTTCAGGGGGCCGATGGCAACGTAGATCTCTCTGCCTATTTCCTGACTGCCAATCGAAACAAGCAGTCACTTGCGGTCGATATTGCCCATCCCGAAGGACAGGAACTGATTCGAAAACTGGTCGCAGAGTCGGACGTCATCCTTGAAAACTTCAAGGTCGGGGGCCTCAAACGCTATGGCCTGGATTATGACAGCCTGAAACGTATCAACCCCAAACTCATCTACTGCTCGATCACCGGATTTGGCCAGGATGGCCCTTACGCGAACCGGCCCGGATATGATTTCCTGATCCAGGCCATGGGCGGGCTTATGAGTATCACTGGGCAACCTGACGGCGAGCCCGGCGCTGGGCCGATGAAGGTCGGTGTAGCACTGACAGACATCATGACCGGGCTGTATGCCACCATTGGTGTGCTCGCTGCGCTCAGTCACCGTGACCGTACGGGAGAGGGGCAGTATGTGGAGGCGGCGCTGCTGGATGTGCAGGTAGCCTGTCTGGCGAATCAGGCCATGAATTACCTGACCACGGGCCAGGCGCCGGGGAGGATGGGGAACGCCCATCCGAATATCGTGCCTTACCAGGATTTTCCTACCGCAGATGGCAACATGGTGCTAACGGTCGGTAACGATGAGCAGTTCACCCGGTTGTGCGATGTTCTTGAGCATCCGGAGTGGGCAAGCGATGAGCGTTTTGCGACAAATCGGGCTCGCGTGGCGAATCGAAAGGAATTGATTCCCAGGCTGCGGCAGGCCACGGTGATGCGGTCAACACAGGAATGGGTGCAAATTCTGGAGCGTTCAGGGGTGCCCTGCGGGCCGGTTAACACCCTGGATCAGGTATTTGAAGACCCACAGGTTCTTGCGCGGGGAATGAAACAGTCTGTTCAGCATCCATCGCTGGGCGATGTCCCGACGGTTGGCAATCCGATCAGGCTGAAGCTGACACCGGTAAGTTACAGGACGGCGCCTCCGCTGTTGGGGGAACAGTCAAAACAAGTCCTTGAGACTATTGTTGGCCTCTCTTCTGGCGAAATAGAGAGCCTAAGGGAGCGCGGCATAGTCTCGTGATCTGGTGGCGTTAGCTTTCCTCAGCCAACGCCACCAGATCCGTACGGATATCCTCCACACTCAGCTCTGGACGGATCAACAGGCGAGCCTTGCCTTCGCGATCGAACACATATACCGCGCCGCTGTGCGAGACGTTGTAGTTGCCTTCCGCATCTGGCTCGTCGTAACCAAAGGTGGTGCGGTAACGCTTACTGAGTTCCCTGAGCGCCGGTTCCTCGCCGGTCAGGCCGATGGCCCGGTCGCTGAAAAAGCTTACGTAGCTGTCGATGCGTTCTGGGGTGTCCCGTTGTGGGTCCACGCTGACAAAGACAATCTGCGTGTCCTTCCGTAACTCCGTGGGCAAATCCTTTACCGCCCTGGACAGTTTCTGGAGTGTGGCGGGGCAGATATCGGGGCACGAGGTGAAGCCGAAGAACAGCAGCCGGATATTGCCGTCGGTTTGCTCGGCCGTCACCGTGTCGCCGGAGGTGCCAGTCAGCTCGAAGGCCAGTTCCGGCATCAGCCCGCTGATGTCTTTGCCATTCCAGTTTTCATCGTCGCCAAAGCACCCACCGAGCATCACCAGGGACGCCAAAAGTGCCATGGCAGAGATCGCTTTATGACTGCAGGGTAGGAACCGGTTTTTCATGAATGGCTGGCCTTCAGCTTTTCGTTATAGGGCGACACCTTGCCATCTTCACGCATGGCACGTCGAAGGATAATCAGAATGCCGAGGATGCTCATCATGGCCGGAGGAATCCAGGTCAGCAATCCGCCCAGCAACTGGTCCGTTTCTGGCGGCATTGGCCAGGCGCGACCGCAGACTTCGTACACGTCGTACACCATGCCCCTTGAGAACACGATGGTGGCGCCCAGAATCATCTGGGGGATGGCAACCAGGGCCAGAAGAAGGATGCGTTTGCCGTAGCCCAGCGCATCGCTGATGACGGGTGAACGTGGATCAAAGATCAACCACCAGAACAGCATGCCGTCCACCAGCATGCTCCAGTTCATGATCCAGTACAGATCACGGCTGAGCATGGCGTCGAAGTGGATTGGCGGCCACAGCCAGAAGTAGATCAGCCCCACAAACAGGAATGAGGCAATCGCCGGGTGCTGGAGAAAACGGTAAATCCACCCCAGCGGTATTAGCGCTCGCCGTACGCCGGGATTGATCAGGCTGTAGAGGAAACGCATCACCGGAAGGGGGTTGGACAGGGCAATCAGGATCGGCCCCAGGTGGTGCAGTATCAGATGCTGGCCCCGGTGAACGAAGAACATGTACTGGGAGTAGTAATCGAAACGGGTTTGCATCACGCCGTAGCAAAGCATAACGCCCACCACAAATACCAGTATCCGGCCGCTTCCAGGGCGATCGTCAGCAGGCATCCTGACCAGGCCGTACCCGTAGAACGCCAGAACGAGCACGAAACTCAATATGGTGAGCGGCGAGAAGTCATAGGGTACGAGGTAGTCTAAGGCCGACATCGGGCTTGCCTTTGTGCTCTGGGGGTGGAACCGGGTGATTGTTGTTGTGACTGATCCAGAGTTTTACCGGAGTGACGGCTAAATTCAAGAGATTGTTGGGTTTGCTGTGTTAATCGGGGTACCCCGTAATATCCCGAATTTTACGGTACAGCGGCTGAAGCTGGGGATACATCTTCAGGTACACCTCACGATACAGGCGCTCGTAGAGTTTCTGGGTGTCGGCCTGCGGATGGAAGACATCACCCACTCGGGTCATCGCGTTCACCGCCGTCTCGAAATCCGGATGAAGCCCCAGGCCAACAGCGGCGTCGATGGCTGCGCCAAGACCGGACGTTTCGTAGGTATGAGGCCGTTCTGCGGGCAGTCCGAAAACATCGGCGGTCAGTTGCATGGCAGCATCGCTCTGGGAACCGCCCCCGGCGACTCTCAGCCTACGGATAGGGACGCCACTGCGTTTCTCGATCCGTTCCTTGCCTTCGCGCAGGGCGTAGGCCAAGCCTTCCAGTATGGCTCGGTAGATGTGAGAGCGGGTGTGGACGTCGCCAAACCCGATAATGGAGCCCTTGGCTTCCGGCCCGGGCTGGCGAACCCCCGGCGACCAGTAAGGTTGCAGCATTAAACCCATGGAACCGGCCGGAACGTCCCGAACCAGTTCATCGAACAGGACTTCCGGCTCCACGCCTTTCTGCTCCGCCAGTTTCTGTTCCCGCAGACCGAATTCGCGCTTGAACCAGCTCACCATCCAGAAGCCCCGGTAGATCATCACCTCGGTGGAATAGTGACCGGGCAGGGCGGAGGGATAGGGCGGCATCATGCGAACCGGTTCCAGGTAACGCTTGCTGGTGGTGTTGATGGTAGCGGTAGTGCCGTAGCTCATGCAGCCGACATCTGGTGTCAGGCCACCGGAGCCGAGTATTTCGCAGGCCTTGTCCGATGCCGCAGCAATCACTGGCAGTGGCGCCGGCAGGCCAAGGTGCCTGGCCGCGTCTTCGGTGAGGTTGCCGATCTTATCGCCGGGCTTAACCAGCTCCGGCAACATCTCACGGCGAACGGGCATGGTGAGCCACTTGAAATCACGTTGGCCGGCCCACTGGTGGCGTTTGTAGTCGAACGGGATATACCCCACCTGGCTGCCCACAGAGTCTCTGAACTGGCCTGTCAGACGGTAGTTCAGGTAGCCCGACAGCAGCAGGTAATGCCGGGTGGCCGCCCAGATCTCGGGTTGGTTCTGGGCAATCCAGTTGGCCTGGGTTTTCTCTCGGAAGCGGTCAACGGTGGATTCCAGACGAAGCAGTTTGAACAACCAGCCCCATAAACCGGGCACAGGCCCTTCAACCCGGGCGTGACGTTGGTCGAGCCAGATGATGGCTGGCCGGAGTGGCTTGCCATGTTCGTCCAGATTTACAACGGTGCCACGCTGGGTGGTCAGCGTTACCCCGGCCACTTGAGTCGGCAATGCATCGGTGTTTTTCCAGAGCAGTTGGCACGCTTTACCGAGGTTTTCCCAAAAGTACTCCGGATGTTGTTCCGCCCAGCCCGGCTGCTCGGAGAAGTAGGGTTCAATCTCCTGTTTGCCCTTGCCGACGAGGTTGCCCTGAGTGTCGAACAGCAGGGCCCGCACGCTCTGGGTGCCGTTGTCGATGGCCAGGATGAGCGGTTTGGTCGTGTTCATCCAGTGGCCTCCGGTTTGGCCGGAAATATGGCCGGAAGCGAGTAGCAAGATCGCCAGAGCTCCAGATAACGTGCCTCTTCCCGTTCCCAGGTGGTGTCGTCCCAGGCCAGGATGGGTTTGCACAGGCAATGTATGTCCGGAAGCAGGTCTTCACCGCCTTTTGGAAGCACCAGACCGAGCCGGGTACGGCGCAACATCAGGTCATCCAGGTGGATCACGCCGGTATTGGCGGCCGCCCAGGCCAACTCCGCCCACAGGGTGTCGGTGCCGGCAACGGTTTCATGAGCGCCGGCGCGCAGGACCTCTGCCAGAGCAGGGCCGTAGAAGCCCCGCAAACGATGCCAGTTCTGATGGCTGATGGCGTCAGGACGTTCGAGGTCGGGGGGCGAAGCAAATACCGGCAGCGCATCGTTTCTGAGATGAAAACCCGGCATTTGCCCCCGTTCGAGTACTTCCCGGGCAATCAACCGGAAGGTGGTTAACTTGCCACCGGCGACACTGACCAGACCATTGTCGGACCAGATTACATGTTCCCGATTTTCCTTTGAGGGTTTTCGCGTTCCCTTATTTTGAGTGACCACGGGTGATTGGGTGACGACGGGGCGCACTCCCGCCCAGGTTGCGATCACGTCACGCTCGGTGATGGCACTGGCGGGAAACAGCTTTGAGGAGATCTGCAGCAGGTAGTCGAGCTCCTCCCGATTGATGGCCGGCTCACGGGACAGCGACTCTGTGTGGTCGAGGTCCGTGGTCCCCAGCACCGTCGTGCCTTGCCATGGGAAGGCGAATACCGGCCGACGGTCCTCCGGATGAAACAGCGACACCGAACAGGACACCGGAAGCCGCGAATAGGGAACAACCAAGTGGCTTCCCCTCAGGGGACGTATTCGGGTGTCAGTACTGTCGGTCTGCTTCAGCTGGTCCGCCCAGGCACCCGTGGCGTTAATAACCAGTGGGGTGTTGACGGTCATTTCCAGCGTTTGGGAATCCGTGCTGGTGTCCAGAAGGTGAACGCCTGTGACGGCGTTGGTCTCACTGTTGCGGAGAACTGCCTGCGCCTGCATATAGTTCAGGCAGATCGCACCATCGGCCTCGGCTTCTTCGAGTACACGTTGCACCAGACGCGCATCGTCGGTAACGGCATCGGTGAAGCCGCTGGCACCGGTCAGATGGCTGGTGGAGAGGCCCGGCACCCACTGCAATGTGTCTGCCGGGCTGAGTCGCTGCCTGGACGGCTTGCCCGCAAGTCGGTCGTACAGACGCAGCAGCAGCTGGAACAGCTTCGGGCCGGGGAACTGTTTCTGGTAGTGAGGCATTATGAAGCGCAGGGGGTCGATTAGCCCCGGCGCCTCTGCCAGCAGGCGCTCCCGTTCCCGCACCGCGTCCCGTGTCAGGCGAAAGTGCCCGCTGCCGAGGTAGCGCAGACCACCGTGGATCATTTTCGAAGAACGGCTGGAGGTCCCCCAGGAGAAGTCCCGTTGCTCCACCAGTAAGGTGCTCAAGCCGCTGCCGGCGGCTTCGCGAGCGATGCCCGCTCCGGTGATGCCCCCGCCGACCACAACCACATCGAAGGCGGCGTCGCCACGGGCCAGCTGGTCAAGCTTTTGTTCGCGCGTTAGAGGCATTACTTCTGAACCAGTGTTTGTGGATTCATCAAGCCGGCGGGATCGAATGTCTGGCAAAGAGATCCGATGGCCAGCATGCCCAACTCGCCTTTTTCGACCGGCAGGAAGGGCGCGTGATCCTTGCCAACGCCATGCTGATGGCTAATGGTGCCCCGGTTGTTAACGATAATGCCCGACGTGCTGGTTTTCAGCGTTTGCCAGCGGGCCAGGGTTTCCTCGTAACTGTCGGCCACCCGGAACACATAGGTGGTGTAGAGGCTGCAGCCCTGGGTATAGAAATGCGAAAGATGGGTGAAAACGTGAACCAGCTCCTTCTTTTCATTCAGCTGGTTACGGAGGTTTTCTTCAATCTGGTTTAAGAGTTTGTCGACGTTGTCCCAGTCGGTGGCGGTTTCCAGGGTGTCGACGGCATACCCGAGTTTCCAGAGGGCTTCTCGCAGGTAGGGCATGGTGAAGCGTTTGGCGGCCCATTTCTCGCCCAGTTTTTTACCGGTGTAGATCCCACCAAACTCGCGGCAGAGTTCCCGGGTTTCCGTGAGGGCGTTCCGGCATTGGCGTTTGCTGCCTGTGACGCCAAACGTCATCATGCATTTGCCGTCTTTGGCGCCCCGCAGGCCCAGATAGGACTCCAGCAGGCCAATCATCCCGGGGTGACCCGCCAGGGCGAGCTGGGTTTCAGTTTCGGTGGCGTTGCTCAGGCGCAGCATCGAGAGCTGGGTGCGGTTCTGCACTAGCTTGCGACACGCTGTTCGAGCCTTGTCCCACGACGGGAAGAACATGACATGGAAGCTTTCATGGGCAGGCAGTGGCGTGACGCGCACTTTCACTTCGGTGATAAGGCCGATCCTACCCTCGGAGCCCAGGATCATCTCGCGGATGTCCGGGCCGGCACTGGAGGCGGGAATCGTGGGGATGTCCAGCGTGCCTTTCAGGGTTTCGATGCGGCCCCCGGCAAACAGCTGCTCAATACGACCGTAACGGAGTGATTGTTGACCACTGGATCGGCTGGCGACCCAGCCGCCAATGGTGGACAGTTCGAAAGACTGCGGAAAGTGCCCCAGGGTATAACCCAGCGCCCGTAACTGTGACTCCACCAAGGGGCCCGGGGTGCCAGCCCCAAAGGTGGCGATCTGGCTTTCCCTGTCCAGGTCTGTCAGGCGGTTCATCCGCCCCATATCAACGGTCAGCACCGGCTGATCACTGGCCACGGGGTTGATGTGGCCGGCCACGCTGGTGCCGCCGCCATAGGGAATGAGGGCAACATCGTTCTCTTCGGCATACTGAAGCAGGGCCTGGACATCCAGGGACGACTCCGGATAGGCAACACCATCGGGAAATACGCCAAAGTCGCCGCTGCGCATGGCGAGCCAGTCTGCGAGGCTTTGGCCGCGGGCGTGACGCACCCGATCTTCGGCCGTGTCGATACAGCCCGGATTTGGCGGCAGCCTACTGTCTGGCACCTGGGCACAAACATGTTCCAGAGATACATCCGCCAACGGAGTGGCGCTTCCTATGCGCTCGTCCAGAAACCGCCGCCCCTCTTTGGGTAATTCAAGATTGAACTGGTCATCTCCCCAGCCGTTCCAGCGTCGCATGTTGGCCGTTCCTTGTTGGTAAATGTGTGTGCGTGTGAATACTCGTGGGGCAGATTGTACCGCCGGGTACTGTTAACGCAGTGTCGCCTGGCGACAAGTCTTGTGTCTTATGCCGACAGCGGTGAGTCTAGCGAAGGCTGTCCACCATGCGATCATTGAGGCTCTGCCATTGCTCCAGTTTTCTCGCTTCTCCGATTCGTTCGGAGTCACCACTGGAACGGTTCAGCCACAGACCGTCACCGTTAAAACTGTAGACCGGTTCCAGGTCCTGCCTCTGGGACGCGGGTTTGATCTCGTTGATAAGGTTGTCGAGGATCAGTGGATCAGCGTCGGGCTCGGGATACCACGCCAGTACCATATGCGCCTGGTTCAGCTTGAGAGCTTTGACATAAACGATGCGGAGTTGCTCGTCGGGAACGCCCATGGATTTAAGGGTGAGGTATTTTGCGATGGAGAAGTCCTCGCAATCTCCGCCGTTGGTGGTCAGCAATTCAACGGGCGTCGCCCAGTAGTCTTCTTCTCCCCAGTGGGCAATGTCGCTGACAAACCGGACCCGGTTAAAAAAGGAATTCACGAGCCGGAGCTGTCGGTCGATGGCTGCCCGGGACGCCATATCGTAGAGGCTCTGCCAGGTTTCCAGCCGGCCGTGGGCCTCCTCGCCGAACTCCGAACGCACGTAGGACATGAGTCGTTCGCTGAGTTCGAAGGCGGCCACCGATAGCGTGATGACCATGAGTAGCATGGAAAGCAGGGAACCGCGGCGGCGAGGATTCGATGCGGCCGTCTCCATGGCGGCCCTCAGTTGTTGGCTCTCAGGCGTTCACGAAGTTGTTCCAGGCGCTGCCGAATTTCCTCCCGGCGTTGGTCGCTGGTGTCTGTGTTGGCGGAGGAGGCGCGTCTATCTACGCCTGATGGACGTATCTGTGTGCCACGGGGCTCTTCCTGGTCCTCGGAGGTTTGCGTGGAGGCCATCGAGATACCGGATCTGTCCTCGTCTTCTGGAAAGTAGAGATTTTCCAGCTTGCCGCCACGCTCAATAATGATTCGATTGGCACGTACTGATCGAAGTGTGGCGTTGCCGGGCAGCTGATCACCGACAAGACTGTCTCTTATACACATCTGACGCTGCCGACGAATAGAGAGGTGTAGATC
>OJHG01000344.1_pt1 | contig 24795 bp, 20 predicted proteins | sample 1594761 | NCBI WGS metagenome assembly OJHG01 (sample SAMN05416786, study PRJEB24817) | seawater metagenome | isolation source: Sea water | place: Canada:Atlantic | collected 2013-07 | reverse complement strand
TTTTTAATTAACAAAACTTTTAAATATAAATATAAATTTTTAAATACAACTAATTGCATTGTGCTTTTTGAGAAAAGCAAAAAAATGAAAAAACCTATAAAAATCATTTTAATAAATCATTACAACTATGACTACGAAATAGTTACACTCCGCTACAATAGAAAACATTGTAGTATACCTAATCGTTTTGAAGAAAATGAAACCCTATAATTTTATACGATAGACATCACTTTTGTTCCTTTTGATATTTTTTTTGATAAATCCACCAAGTTCTGGTATTTCTTCTATTAGATCAAAAACTTTGCAGTTTTTTGGCAGTGCTTTAAAAAATAACGTAAAGTTATGCTCACCTTTTGAGTATTGTGTCCACAGTGGATGGAACGAAATATTTTCAGCATGGGTCATGCTACTTTTTTTACCAGTACCGTGAGAAATTAAATTAGTGTTTTTCCATATTCTTAAATATACTGTATGGGGTATTAAAACACTACAATGCACAATAACTTGACTTTCTTCCTCACAAAGTATTTTTAGGTCATTTTTGAGCTTTTCGTCTATTTTAACTTTTTTTGGTTTAACGGTTATAGGATCCATTTTTAAAACTATTAATTAAACGCGCTTACTTTTAGTTTGCTATTTGTTATCATCTAACGAATCTTTCAATTCGTCATCAATTGAATTTACAGCATTTTTTAATTCAAAATGATATTCTACATAAGAATACAGTGTATCATCCTCAAAAGACCACTCGTCTAAATCTTTAAGGGTTTCATAAAACTCAAATAGTGATTCTAAATGACACAACATCATATCTTGAGATATTATTGTGTAGCTCTCTTCATTTTGCTCAATATTTTCTGGAATTTCATCTCTTTTAACCAAAGCTAAAATGTCTGCTGCTGGATCAGAAGCCCCATTTGTAAACTCATCTAGTTTCAAACTAACAGCTATGATGTATTCTTTTTCTGTAACCCAGAACTCATAACTTAAGTCACCACTAGAACCAGGCATACCACTCATTGCATAAGGATGCACCATGCTTCCAATGGTAAAACATTTATCTAGCTCTTCATGCTCGGGCATCGCATGTGTTCCGTTCAGGTAAACTTTTAGACCATGAAATGTGGTGGTTGGTGTTTCTGAACTCCCTTCCTTGGGTCCTCTTCCAATGACTAATGATTTATTTAGTATGTTTTGATTCAGTGCTAAATAATTCATGTGGTTTTGTGCTTTCATACTCTTCATTTTAAAATATTACAAAAAAAAACTCTTTTAAATTGTATTCAAAATAAAGACTTAGATGTGCAATGTATTTACATAGAATTATTTTGTTTAGTATTAATTAATTTTCACTAAAAACATTACAACCTCAAATACGTCATTTCACAAGACTTACACTTTCGTTTGGTTTGATCCATATCAGCAACACTAAAGCGTTCTTCAATTTTCTCGAATATATCAAGACCTCTTCCTAGAGTGATTTTCCAGCCATTATCGGCTGCAATAAAACGGTCATGGTGGTTTTCAAAACGAACTGTTAAGTTGATCCCAATACTTTGTACATTTTGAGCTAGTTCTTCCAAAGAAATTCTGGATTCTTCTATATACTCTTCATGATTCCAAGTGACTAATTCTAAATTAATTTGATCTTCAGGATCTTTGTTATTCCCTAACATAATACAAAACTCTAACAAGTTTTTAAACTGATAGTACATTCTTATATAAGGGTCTTGAATAGTAATATTTTCTGCAGCTTTTAGATAATTGGCAAAGAGTTTTTTATACGATATACCGGTCTGATTATCTTTTAAAATCGTCTGATGCGGTTTTAATTCTAATTTAGGCTTAACAAACACTTCTCCAGCATCTTCTGCTTCGGTTTCTTCCATGACCTCAATCTCAGCGCTGTAATTTAAATTCTCTAATGTTTCTGGATATACCTCAACACCATTGGATAAAATGGTATACTTAAAAGTTACTGGTTCACTTCTAAACGTTTCATCAATTATATACAATTGATCTTTAACCCGCTTTCTACCCTCTACACTAAAATCTAACAACTCTAAAACTTCCTTCTCTGTTAGCTCTTGGTGCGGATATATCAATTTTACCAGACCTGAAAACGACTTTCTAATTGCTGTTTTATCTCTTGTAGTTAGGGATCCATCTAGGCTTACATACTTATCTAAAATAGCTGAGTAATCATACTTGCGCATTTCACGTAATAACTCCGCTAAATAGTCTACAATAAAACCATATTCAGATGAAAAAACAGCAGTTTTTAAGATACGCACTTCCCATCCTGGGATATACATGTGCATTCTATCTATAAATGCGCCTTTTAAATAGCCTTCTGGAATGGATTCAAATAAATGTGAGTTCTTCAGCATATAAGGCACATTGTGTTTTGTGTTCCCTACAAATGCCATAGATGCTGTCGCCTGATAAGTTTCTTTTCCTCTGTTAAAACTTTGGTTGGCCATGTAGTTCTGCATAATTTTCACCAAATCTCCATCCGTACGTTTACCTCCTTTTTCTTGTTCAAATTCATCTAAGGCAACCACATCCCAATAGCCTACCAAACCAATTTTGTTTCCTGTGTTGTTTACAAACAAACGAGCTTTTGAAACGTCACCTCCAGACACCAAAACACCATGCGGTGATAGTTCTGAAAATATGTGTGATTTTCCAGTTCCTTTTGGACCCAACTCTATAAAGTTATAATTGTTTTCTGTGTGAGGAATCAAACGCGACAATTGAATAAACTTATCTCGTCTGTTAAAGTATTCAGGATTCAATCCGATACTATGCATCATTAAATCAAGCCACTCATCGGTAGTAAATTCTTTACGCAAATCGATATACTCTTGTAGATTTACATTAGAAACCTGTATCGGCTTAAGATCAATGATAATCCAACGCATAGCAACATCATCTGCATGTGAATAACCAATATTTAAAATACACCAAACACCACCACCACTCAATAACTTTTGATTTTCCAAAACCATGTTATCTGAAATAGGCACACCATTTAAACCTAAACTAGCAAAGTCTGCTTCGTATATATTTGCCCTGTCATTAAGAGATACTGTGATTTTATCAATAATCTTATAGCTTCCTGAATTTCTAATTTTAGATTTTACAATTTCAGAATCTGACCGATGTACATAATTGTCTTTGATAACATTTTTGACCTTTTCAATACCTTCTTTAATGATGTCTTCGTCATCAATAGCACAATATTGGCCTAGGAGATATTCCAATACATACACTGGCACTGGATTGCTCCCTTTAACAATGGATGTAAGGTCTTTTCGAACTACTTTTCCTTCGAAATGCTGTATTATTTTTTCTTTTAGTTCCATTAAAAATCGGGTTGAATTAATGTATTGTTTTGAATGCGTTCTTCTATCAATGGATTTAACATGTCATCGATATCAAATATTTTTAATTTTAAAAAGGGTTCACTGGCTAACTCAGAAGCTAATGTCAGTTCTATTCTTGCCATCCGTTCGCTTGGAGATTCAGAAGTGAAATTTAATTTCAATTGCTCGTCATTGCTTACTAACTTAGAATCTTTATACAAACCAATGCTTATCGTTCTTTCTTTTTCTAACCTAAAGACTTCTTGCTCTTGCAATATATTCAATTTTAAAATATTAGATACAATCTTCAGTGCACCCTTGTTAATAAGTATTGGTGTTACTTTTTTAGTGACTTTTTCTCGTTTTCTTGAGCTTTCTATTAAAGGCACCACCAATTCTTGTAAACTTCCACCACCATGCACAAACTGATGTCCAACACCGCCTGAAATACTGTATCGATTGACGGATTTAGGAACATTGACAATTATATTCTCCTTGAATCTTGTAGTTGCTGAGAGTGGAAACGAGTAACTTAAACTTCTATCAATAATATTTTGCGTCATAAAGTATCTATTCCCTCTTAATTCTTTCCCTTTTTCATCTTTAATAAGTTGAACTTCCTTTAGGTTTTCTTTATCCTTTTCTTCTATTTCTTTGTCATTATATAAAAAACCGTGATCGGCAGTAATGTAAACTTTAGATACATTGTTCGTAGCGTGAAGATTCTTAACAAAAACCTTTATTTCTTCAATAGTATCTTCTACAGCATCAAAAGTTCTACGTTCTGAAGCTCTTTTATCTCCAGTAGCGTCAATCACATCATGGTAAATATAAACTAAAGGCTTTTTAAAGATCTCACGTTTTTCTGTTTGTGATAAACCAATAATATCTGAATATTGGTAGGCATGTGCTTCTTCCTTAGAAAGTTGCAATATCTTACTTCTATTTTCTGTGCCTGAAGTTGAAAGCCCATCACTTTTGATGTCGCCCTCGTTAAACGTTTTCTCTTTTCCTGGGAGTAGCTGTGCCATTCCCACATTGGTTTTAGAAGGAATAGATGCTAGCATACAACGCATTTCTGCGGTGTTTTTTGAATCGCCATGCATTTCAGATAATAATTCTTGTGCGGCTTCATAACGTAAGGCATCGGAGATAATAACTACAACTTTTTGATCGGTGGTTGCTATTTCTGTATCGTAAAAATCGTATTGTTTGGGCACATTGATCTTCGAGTAATCAAAATCAAAATGATGCAAACATTTTAGCCATTCTCTGTTAAGCATATCTGTATGCTTGTCGTATTCCGCATTAAGGGCTGTATGTATTTGCTCCAACCCAAAAGCTTTCGGAATTTCAGGAATGTCTAAATTCTTATAGCTCGCAATTGCCCTGCGGTAACTGCCATCAATTTTATAAAGCGTGTTGGTATACAAGTGCACGTATTCTTCTGGTCTGTCTAAAACATAAGAGGTTACGTCCCCTATGAGCTGGTGCATTTTCGCCACCTGAATCACATAGCGCAAACACGCTTTCACAGCACTATCCAAGTCTTGCTGTAAGCTGAGGGTTTCTAATTTTTTTATAATTTCTTTCGGAGACGAGGCAATGTGCGCTTGTACTTTAGCCAATACAGCCCAAATCATGTCGGTATTGAACTCAGCGAATTGAGCATCTTCCCCGTAAAGGTCAATTAATTTTGCGCCTTTAATATCTTTACTCACCTGATCTAACAATTGGTCGAAACTACTTTTTAAGGCTGAAATTCTATCTACGCCTTGTAGCATCTGATTGAGACGGGTAAGCTGCGTGGTATCGTTAATTTTGAAAGCTTTATAGGGATCTGAAGCATTTGCAGCGCTTAAGGTTTGGGTTAACTTGTTATATAAAATACTTCGTGCGACTTGCAATAAAGCTTCTTGCTCGATCTTTTGAATACTGTGCCCTGTAACTTCTTGAATATGACGCACCACCTCTTCTTCAAAGTGTAAATCGCTTATTTTTTTGGTGACTTTTTGTAATGTTGCAGCCTCTTTAGCATGGGATAAGGTTACTAATTTGGCCACAAGTATCGGCCATGATTCGATGGCTTTAAATTTTAAAAAGGAAGATACCAAGCCTTTTTGTAATGAAGGTTCTGTAAAACTACCCGCATTTAAAATGGGTGCACAAACTTCCTGAACACCAGTATACTTCAATTCTTTCATGTATTTAGACACCAAAGCTTTCTGATGGCGTTGTAAGCCATAGTCTTCCATAAAACCACCTACATTGTCTAATTGCAATTCTTTATTAGCCAATAGCAATCCCATTAAAGGAAAGTTTTGATAGGCTTCTTGATTGTTGGGATGCGCCATTGGGATATACAAGACTACTTTTTGGTCTTTTAACTCACCCAATAATTTAACTTTTAAGCTAAATGGTGTGTTTTGCCAATATTCAATATGAATATCCGACAAATCCAATCCTTTAACCTCTTCCAAGTATTCTTGTTCCTCATCAAAGAAGAAGAGAATTCTAAGGTCTGAAAACCGCTGGAAATAGTCTTTAATTTTTTCTTCAATCATACTTCTATTTTATTTTTGCCACTACGGTTTCAAATTTCTTGTAATTTACATCTACGCCATCATCTAGGTCGAAACTGATTTGTTGGTCGGCAACATTTTTAAGTTCCATGTCATAGGTTTCGCATTCTCTTAAATCTACTCTCAAATTATCCAAACGTTTGGCTTCTTGGGTATTTAGATTGCTGGCATTGCCTTCTAATACCATGATCTCTGAATTTATGTTTTTGATATGCTCTAACAAGTAATTAGCTCTTATTTTCTCCACGGTAAAGGCATTCATGCGGTGCATGTACACTAGTACTTGAAACGCTCCTTTGGGTGAAGCAAACAACCAGTAAATAGGCTTTTTCTTGTACATTTTACAATGGTATTTGTAAAAGTCTTTGACTAGGAATTTCTCCAAGTCTTTGTCCAAGCAGTCTTGTATAAAGTTGATATTCTCGGTACGCGTTTCATGCCCCCAAATGGTGTCTAATACTTGCTGAAACTGTTGCAAGGCATCATCTGGGAAATTGCAGTTCTTGCCCATGAGTGGCAGGATGGCATCTTCATCAATAATGACTTTGCCATTGTTGTAGGGATAACTTGCTAACTCTTCTTGCGTTGGATTGGGATGCGCAATGTTTAAACCTGGTTTGTCTAAACGGTAACGCCCCATAAACAAACCAATAGCGTATGACACAAACTGTGAAATGACTTCGCCTTTATCTATGGGCAACTCAATAGCGTTTGCACCATTGGCTCTAAAATCATCTTCCAAAGCCACCATGTCTTTTTTATTGAGCTCTTCTTGTAAAATGGTAATGTCTTTTAAAGGCACTTCTGGTGTAAGCTCTTCTTGCAAACCATAGATGTCTATAAAAATACGGTTGAGCTCTTCTTCATTGGTATGCAATTGAAAGAAACCTTGGGTCACTTGTTCTTGCCAGTTTTGAACCGCTTGTTCTAATGATTTGTTTTTATTTAATAATGGGGATTGTTCAAAATCCCAAGAGGTTTCTCGGGAGTCCCAATCTGTTTGTGATAATAAAACAGATTTTTTAACAAAATATATTATTTCGCTATCATTTTGCCATGAAAAAGGAATCTTTAAAACTTCCGCTATATTTATACTTAATGTTGGGTTTAGAACATTTAATAGAAAAAATGAAACCTTAGAATTTAATAATCCCATAAAGAAGTTGATTTTCTTTTCATCATCATTATCGAACAAAATGGTAGGAGCTGCTTTATTAAACAAGTATTCAAATGGTAATAATCTAAAAGCAGGTTTACTACCAGCAGTTAAATTCCAAGTTATTCCAGATCGAAACCATAAATGATCTGGTTGAATCCGTGCAATTTTATTCTTTCTGTAATGCTTTTTTGCTGAATCAGACCAATTAATGACATCAATAATATTACCATACCATTTTCTATAACTACCTCCTTTGGCTATTAGTTCCCAATCAGATTTTATAGCAATTCTCTTTGAATCTAATTCCCAAAAGAGCTTCAAATACTTTTCATTATTTCCTGTAATATTTTGCCCTTCAGATATTGCATACTTATCAATTTTATCAAGCTCAAAAGCACTTATGATTTTATCACTCAACCAGTAAGCAATGGGGCTGCCAGGCACAGTTGAAAACTGATTTTGAGAAATATTTTGATAAATATTGTTGCCTTTTAAAAAGTTTTTTTTCTTTTCATAAATATTTTTATAATCTACTAAACGAAAATAGGTTGCACTTCGAGTTTTGTTGTTGTTTTGTAGAACAAACGCTGTGGATTGCACCACCTCACCACTTAACTCTTCGAACGTTCTTGGCCCCAAATGAAGCATGTTAATGATGCTGTAATTGGACAAAAGATGAATTCTCAATTTTCTATATGTTGACAAAAACATCCAGGCATGCTGGTTAATCATTCCCATCAATCCATTCTCTAAACTCATTGCAATTGTAGATTCCATAAATATGGCAAACAGGTCTGATTTAGAAAGTGGATAATGTGCGTTCACATAATTCTTTAAATCAGCGTTCATAGTTCCACTTCCCATATACGGCGGATTCGCCACTACAGAAGAATATTTTTTAGTCAATATGAGTAATACAGGAATGTAACTTTTCAGGTTTTGGTAAATGGCCTCTATATTAAAGTCTCGGTATTCTGTATTTTGTAGTTCTGCAAAACGCTGTTCTATAAAGGTTCTGCCGTCTTCACTTACACTTAACTTCATCACAGAGCCCAAGTTCTTGGCTTGTTTCATAAGGCGTAAAGCAGCTTCCAATTCTTCTACATAATCTGTTCCTTCAGCCCCTAAAAAGTCTTTGACTTCTTGCATGCTAAAGTCTTGTGCTTCTGGCATGGCATAGACATTGGTTAGCCAGTCTTTTTGCCATACATCTGGATAGACCTTGGCTGCTTTTAGTAAGATGGCAAAGGTGGCCAGTTGGGCTGCTCGGTCGTCTATATCCAAGCCATACAGGTTGTTTGTTAGGATGCTTTCTACCGCTTCTTCTGGCGTGTAGTATTCTTCCATATACATTTGGTACAAAAGCTCAAAACCTTCTACCAAAATATGCCCAGAGCCTGCTGCAGGATCAATTAAAGTGAGTTCTTCTACATTGTTAATGATTGCCTCAGTTTTTCCATCACTGTCGTTTTCCACCAAATATTTCATTTGGTTTTTTAGTGGACTGTTTGGGTGTTTGTCTAGCCATATTTTACCTGCGGTGTTTTCTACCATGTACTTTACAATCCAATTGGGTGTAAAGATTTGGGTAGCTGCTGGGATGTCTTTGGCTTCGGCTTTCTTGTTCTTTTTAAACGAAGCGAAGACCTCGTCTTTCTTTTCAGAGATATAAAACTGATACAACCAACCTATGAGTTCCACTTCTTGGTAATCGGCATCGCTAATAGCATCGGTGGTATTGAGTAAGTGTAAAAAGCCAGAGTCTTGCAGCATATTGTCTGGCAGTAAAAGCTCGGTATAATCATCTAGCTTCCCAAAGACCTTGTCTAGGGTTTTGTTAGCATGGCAATAGCCTACCAATAATAAAGCAAAGGCTTCTTGGTCTTTGCTATAATCGCCAATGATCTTTTTTAAACGTTCTTGTTCTACCTTGTTTAGAAAACCATAGTGCCCTTGTCGTGCTTTTTGAAGGATCACAGGCGTGTGTTCCATGCCTGTTACATTTTCTAGATGTGGTTGCTCATAGCCATTCTTCACCATAATGCGCAGCGCCATCATTCTATTGAACCAGGTATAAGCCGCTTCTTCTACCACCACTTCGATGCCTTTGTGGTGTACCGCCTGTTTTAAGGATTCCCAAAGCTGTGGCACATTGGGATCATCAAACACCTCGCCTCTAAAGGTGTACCCGCCAGAGAGTTTATTGGGTTGTTCCAGAACATTGCCTTTGATATCAAAACCCCAATACAGCAGTTTTTTGGCAACGCCATCCATCAACAGGTTTCTAGATTCTTGTGCGAAGGTTTTGGTATTCATTTACTTAAGGATAATGGTTTTGTTTTCAATGATGAGTTTAGTCATATCTTTTCTTACTTTTTCTAAATAAGCATCCAATTCTTCGGTGGTAGAAATCGTGGTTGCACCTCGTGTCACATAATAGGCTTGAGGTTCAGATACTACCTGCCCAGTTGCTGTAACCGTCGCTGCAATTATTTTTTCGAGTTCAGCATCTTTAAAATTGCCGACACTCAGTTGCCTGTTTCTTAAAGACTCTAATGATGATAAATTGTTTATACCATTAAGCGTGTACTCTTTATCCGCATATGTATCTTTGCTAACCTTACGCTTAGCAGCCTCAACTTCAAGTTCTTTAAAAGCATCTTCATAGAGCGCCTTTACTACTTTTTTGAGTTCAACCAACTGTTCGTTTAATGCTTTTTTCACTTCATCATAGGCTTTTCTAACATGTCGAAATTCACGTGTAGGGTCCTCTAATGCTAAAAAAGAATTGATACTCTTCACTTTTTCTAGTGCATCTGCTGGTAAGGTTTTAAAATTATCATTGTTATCACGCACAAAGTTTTTAATGTCTTTGAAGTCATTCAAATTTCCTGCTGCAAAGTCCTCGATCCCTTTTGTAAGATCAAACAACTCTTTAGAAGCGTTTTGCGCATCTATAAAATAGGTAAAGAGTTTTTTCAGGTCTCTTGTTTGTACCCAATCGGTTAATAGTTTCACCGCTTTCTTAAAACAGTTTCCAAAAGGATATCTACCGTAATAAGCAGTCTCTAATTCTTGATGTTTCGACAACTTTTTTTGTAAGGCCGACACCAGGTCTTCAAAAAGGATGTTCTTGTCTGTGGCTGTCGCTAGGGTTTCATTAAAAACCACTTTGTATGCTGTAACCACACCATCTAAAATGGCTTGATCTATTTCTTCACCTGTAACCACCTCACACTTCAAGCGTTCATTAGACATTACGGCTTTATTGATAAAACCTACAATTGGGTATCGTTGTTGGTTATTATACACAAACTCACGTTTTTTCTTTTTAACCAAGCTAATTAAAACATCTAATACCGCTTCAAAACGCCATCCAAAAGGCTCCTCCTTATATTTATTAATCAAATCATGTACTGTAATTTGATTGTTGTTGGCGGTAATAAAATCGTTTACAAATTGTTCTGCTGGTGTTAGGGTTGGCATTGGTATTTGTGGATCGGCCGCGGACCGCTTTAACTCCTGTTGATTGCGCGCATAATCTGAAGATAATTGATGGTACTTATAAATACCAGACAAATGCAGTTCTATTAAATTATTGACGCGATCTGCTGCAGTGGTTCCGTTAATTTGAGCACTTTCTATAATATTATTTTGTGAAATAAAACGGGTTTCTTGAAATTTATGCTTTAGAATGCCCTCTATTTTATCTTTTAACTGGCTGTTTCTAATTTTAAAGTTTTCGTTGGTTCGAGAACGGTCACCTGTACCCCCACCAGAATTGTTTAAGAAATATTTGTTTGTTCTGCAATACCATTCAAACTCCTTTCTTAATGCCTCATCAGTATTAAACCACTCGTTCACACAAATCACTAAATCCTTTTTATTAAGGTCTAATGCTTTTTGTTCAATAGCTATATTATCTGTGAGTAAAACTGTTAAATCAAAATCTCCATTTCTAAAAAATTCTTTACCCTCAATAGCGTAGCCTATTTTAAAATCATTTTGTCCATAACTTACCTTGGCGCTTAGTTTAACTAAGGGTCTAAAAAAGCTGTCAAAAGTTGTTAAACGATCTTCTAAAATGATGGTTTGATTTTTAATAAGGTTTTGAACATCCATTTCATCTTCATTAAAGAAAAAGAAGCTGCCTTTTTCTTCTCGGATGATACTCTCCTCCACCAATTTATTTAAAACAGTACCAATCTCTTTTTGGAGCTGCATTTTATTTTGATCGAGTGTGTCCATCAATAGCACCGCAATATTTTCAATAGTGGAGGGGAACGTTTGGCGTTGATTTTCCAGTAAATTGGAAATCATAAACAATACTTTCACCACACGTTCGGCAAAAAGATTGTTTTTAACATAGGGTAATTCCAAGGCATTATGAATGGCCTTCGCGCCCCTATTGGTTAAGTTGGTATTGAATTGCTTATTATAAAAAGCATCAAATGGCATAAAATCACCCATTTCATCATCGGCATGTTCTTTTGCCGTAAAATGTGTAATACCAAGTATGGAACGCTCGTTGTCCTTTACCTGTTTTATGACAAATCCTAATTGCTGGAATGCTTCAAAAACATGGGCGATTAATTTAAATTGATAGGGTACAAAAGGATAGCCAATGATAAACTCGTCTTCATCCTTATAGCCTTTGTATAAATCGTGGTTGATTTTAAACTGATTTTCAATATAATCTTTATGCTGGGCATACATTTTACTCAAGGCAGCGATCCCAGTACTATTTTTATCTAAAACTCTTCGTTGAGTAATATATGATGCATCGTTACTCTGCAATGAAATACGGGTATCAAAACGCCCTAATATCTTGCCAAATTCATCTTGAACATCCGCAACCCCATCAGTACCTACAGAAACCTCATCCAACGTCTGTTGTGCCGTACAGGCAATCCAAACTTGGTTGTTACAATCGTCACTTACGCGTTCAATAATATTCTGAAAGTTGAGGAGTATTTCTTTATTAGAACCCACATACTGCGAAACCTCATCTACCAGAAACAACAATCTATAGTTTTCATCTTTTTCCTTTAAAAATGCCTTTAATTCTGGTATTAACGTGGCGTTAATTCCAATTTTAAAACTATCTGGATTAGATAGTTTTGCATGTAATGAAACCTTGTCGATGGCCGGATGAAACTCTTTGGCAATATCTAAAACATCATCTAATTGAAATGCCGCAGCATCAGCCGCATCCGTTTCCCAATTAAAACCCGTTACTTCTTCAACTCTTACTTTAAAATCTTTAAAAACCCCTTTTTTATCGAGTTGCTTTTCCAATAGAATCGCTAAAGGAATATCATCCGAATTATAGCCTCTAAACTTATTAAACATGTTTAAAAAGATACGTGTTAAACGCTCCTCACTGCCATCGTCAGTTTCATCCTCAACGTTAAACATGATATTGTCACAATGTGAGGAAGCTACCCGTTTTTGTAACAGTTTTAAATTACTCGTTGTAATATTTTCGTTAGCTCCAGAACCCATAGCATCATAGCCTGAAACTGCTTTTATATAGGCAGTAAAGGCCAACTCAGAAGTTTCTGCATCTAAAAGATAATGCACATATTTAATAAAGTGCGATTTACCAGAACCATAGTAGCCATTTACCCAAATTCCAGATTTACCAGAGCGTTTATTTAGTACTGTATCTACCATAATAAATAACTTTTCGATCAACTCGTCTGTGAAGACGTACTCATCGATTTCAGCTTTAATGGTTTCCTTCTTTTTGTCGCTTACAACAACAGCAGGGTTAATGTTTCTGTCAATTTTTCGGTCGTATATTTCTCTTAATAACATATTCTATGCGTTGATTAATTTTATTGCTCTGTATAAATTTTCGTCTTTTAATAAGCCAAATAAACTGTAGTAGTTTTTTGCCTCTCCTGGGTAAAACATAATGAGTTTATAGCCGTTTATAAACTTCTCAAAATTATTCATAAAGCGACTTGCTCTTATGTATGGAAAGGCATTGCCAAATCCTTTTACAAAAACATAGGCCACTTCATAATCCGTAGTGTTTTTTAAATGCTCTTTAATTTTAAGGTCTAAATAATTTAAAAACCGATCGTTATAAGCATCCTTTTCTAAGGCTTTCTGAACAGCTTCAGGCTTTTTGAGTTCGTTAGCTGTATAAAAATCATACTTATTGCTCTTGCCGAATTTTTCCTGTTTTAAATACTCGCAAAATATTTCGAAAAGATCAATAACCATCACATCCAAATAATTATTAGGTCTGTGTAATCTGTTTTTTATATCTAAAATCTCTTTATCGATCTCGTATTCTTTTTGCGCATCATACATGTACATGTAGGCGGGGAAGAAAAGGTTTCCAGTCTGATGATCTTGGAAGTCCTTATTTTCTAATTGCGTGTATAGTTCGGTTATCGTCATATTAATTTTAATTTTTAAAACAAGCTGATAAAAACCATGCTTCTTGATGGTCTTCAAAATAATTCCAAAATTGAGAACTAGCATTCGTTGCTTCTAGTAAACGTTTTCCGTTCCAGAGCCCCACGTCTTTTAGAGCCTTTCTGTATTGTACATTTATTTTTTTGTAAGTTGAATCAGACCAAGTCCCTACATCTTCATCTGAAGAGGCAATCTCATCTATTTGCATTTGAATATCATATGTATTTAAAGGATTTCCAACTTTAAATTTCTTTAAGGTTACTTCAAAATGAATATCAAAAATTAAAGGATAGGTCTTTAAACATAAATAAAATAGTGCAAGTTTTTGCTCGTTCTCATTCCATCCGAAAAAATGAATCCAAAAATCATTTTGTACTGCATTGTATCTCCTTTTTATTTCGAAAATAATTCGCTTTCGGGCAGAGTTAGTAGCGACCGCCATAACATTATTTTGATCTTCCTCAATAGAAATACGCTCCTCAAAGTTTTCACTTAACAACATTTCTTTTAAAGCTGTAAACTCATTAAAGAGAATACCCCCTGCGGTGAAATTGGCGTCGTATTTAGACTTTATCTTCATTTAATAATTTTCTTTTCTAAAAATTTTATCTATTTGTTTTGTTGCTTGATCCAACAATCTTGGAGTGGCAATAATAAACGTAGCCTTACTCATAAACTCAGCAAAGACACCAGCAGCATTTCCTACTTGTTTCATATGGCTAAAGACCGTCATGTCTTCAATTACAGGTTTGGTAAACACCTCAAACATAGACTCAGGGTCTTTGTTTTTAAAGGAACTCCATCTGAGTTCTTTTTGGGCTGCTGTGAAAATGACATTTTGAATTGGGACACCTAAAGTATTGGCTCTGTTTTCATCTAATAATTGGCGTTCATCCAATCTTCTTATAAAAAGTAGGTAAGTAAACTGTTCTATGACGGATAATGGGTTAGAAATGCCGCCTGTTGAAAAGGCATCCCATATTCTATCCACTTGTGATTTTAATTCTCCTGTGATCATTTATTTATAGAGGGGCTATAACGTATTAAATTTTTATTTTTTATGAGCTTTTAAATTTTTCTTTCATGGTAGGATTTCCATGGGTTAACTTCTTTATACTTAAATCTTCGGCTTTATTATTTGCCAAACGTAAATTATTTACAGAAGAAAGCAAGCTCTCCTTTGTTTTTTGCAAATGACTCATTGTTTTATCTATCTCTTCAATAGCAGTTTTAAACTGACGGCTTGCTAGATCATAGTTGCGTGCAAACCCTGTTTTGAAATCGTTAATTTTATCTTCAAAATTAGTGATGTCTATATTCTGGTTTCGCATCATTGTCAATTCTGTTTTGTACTCTAGAGATTTCATACCTGCATTGCGCAATAAAGAAATGATAGGAATAAAAAACTGCGGTCTAATCACATACATTTTTGGGTACTTATACGATACATCTACAATACCGGTATTGTAAAACTCATTGTCTGCTTCTAACAAAGAAACCAATACGGCATATTCACAGCCTTTGTCTCTTCTGTCTTTGTCTAGTTTAGCAAAGAAATCTTCGTTTTTCTTTTTAGTTGCTGTTTCATCACCTTCATTTTTCATCTCAAACATAATAGAAATGATTTCATTGGCATTTAGATCAGTTTCTTTAAAGACATAATCTCCCTTGGTGCCTCCAGAGGTATCATTGTCTTTTTCAAAATAGGCATTTTGAAAGGCTGTAGCTCTTAACTTATTAAATTCTGTCTCGCAATGTTGCTCTAACGTTTCACCAATCATTTTGGTAGATAGTTTTTGCTTAAAATCTTTTAAGCGCTCTATTTCGTCTTCTTTAAGTTTAAGAGTTTCGTCTTTATGATTTAATTTATCATTAAACTTTTCTGTTAAGGATTTTTCTAATAATTCTTTTTCTAAATCTTTTGACTTGAGATCATTCTCTAATTGGTCTTTGGCTTTTTCTACTTCGCGAACAGCATTAGAAAGTTCTAGTTGCTTTTGAGTATCTATCTTATCAAGTCTAGCCTCTAATGACTTAATAGCATCATCTTTTTTTGAAACTTCTTGAATGAGGTCAGACTTACTCTTTTGTGTTAACAGGTCTAATTCCCCTTGTTTTTGAGCCAACTGCTGTTGATAGTCGTTTTTTATTCTCTGCTGCGCTAACTCAACTGCAGATTTTTTATCGTTCTCAGCAATTGCAAGCCTACTGGATAACTCTTCCTGAAATTGTTGGTCCCTAACCTGCTTTACAATAGCTGTATATACAGAATCGTCTACTTTAAAAACTTCTTTGCAGTTAGGGCACTTAACAGTATTGTCTTTCATAACTTAATTTTATAATTGAACATGTCAAACATACTTACAAAGAGTGCAATTTTATTGCACACCTTTATTAATTATAATATTCATTCATTTTTTTACTAATAATTTTCATTTTTTCAACAACCAAAACAGGAGAAAGTACCTCTACATCACTACCAAAAGAAAGTAACGTTTGATACATTTCTTTGTTTGGTAATAAATTTAAAATAATAGTTCTGTTCTCTGGATCTGTTTTGTCTAATCGCTGGCTTACACCATGAAGCGGTTTGGTAAGTACATAAGGGATTCGTTTTGCTGAGAATCTCAGAATAACTTCAACAGCTTCTTTATCACTAGGTATAGATACTCCTATCATCTCATTAAAGAAATCGCCCCAATCTGTAGTGTTAGGAACAATCTCTTCTAGTGTTTCTATAATGTCTTTAATTCTATCTAAGGCTAAATTTGTAATCCCAAAATATTTTTCACTTTCTTCATGACCAAACAAAAACCAACGATTGTTATATTGCTTTAGGTGGTAGGGATGAATTTTTCTAAAATAACTTTCTGAATCTTTGAACCCTTGGTATTCTATGATTACTACTTTTTTACGAATCAACTGATTGTAAATTTTTCCCACCCAAGATTGTCCTTTGTAATACCTGTTTTTTTGATAACTAATTAAACCATTATAATCATCATGAGCCAAACTAAAAGCGGCTTTAATTCTAGGAAATAATTCATCTAACCAATAAAAATCTTCTCTATTTCTATATCTTGATAAGATAGCCAATGTTTCTTTTAATTGTTCTTGGTCTGTTTTTGATAACAATTGATTCCCCAACGCTAGATTGGAGTCTGAGTATTTAAATATCGTTTTCTTTCCGTTAAATAATTTTGGAATAAATACAGGGGTTTCATCAAAATCTATTTCTGCACTTTTTTCGTTTTCTATAGTCTCTCTAATGTATTTAATATCGTTTTGAATTGTTTTTCTAGAAACACTTACCTCTAATTTAGTGGCTAAAACTTCAATTAAATTTTCTAATGTAAAAGATCCTGTTCTGCTAGAAAAACACTCATCTAGAATAGTAATACGCTTTTGAAAATTTTTATTTTGAGGCATTGGGGGATTCTTAAAAATTATTTTTTAGCTAAAAATAAAATTAAGATGTAGCTTGAAAAAGCCTCACTGTAAACAAGATAGCTTTTTACAAAAGAAATCTTAGAAGATTTTAATATCCTATTATTTTTTCTTAGCAATCCAAATATAATAATTCTATGCAAATAGATTGCACAATTGCAAACTAAAATTGCAAAGAATTTAAACACATAAAAAAAGTAAGGTTATGAAAAAAGTATTAGTAGCATTCTTCTGTTTGTTGGTATTTAGTTGTGCAAAAGAGGACGAAGATTGTAATTGTGGTCTCATCTTATCCGATAGAGTTTCTGACTACTCTGTTGTGATACGGAGTGATTGCAGCGGAAATGAAAAGAGGTTTACGCTTAGTGTAGGTGATTGGATGAATGCCCACCCTGGAGATGATTATTGTATTACAAATTCTTCTGGCTGGTAAAAGAGGTGTTGAAAGTAATTTATGAGAACACTTACATTTTTGTAAGTGTTTTTTTTTAACCAAAAAAATTAAAACAAATCAATTAAAATACTTGTGCAATTAGATTACACGGTTGATCTCTAACATTGCAAAGAATTTAAAATTAAAATTTAAAAAATCATGAAAAAAATTTTTCTAGTAGTCCTTACAATTTTATCAATCAGTACTATAATTGCTCAAAACCAATTAGATTCTTTGAGTTATGATAATACACAAGATATTAATTTTTTTAAAAATGTAAAAAATAGAACATTGGTAAAAAAATACACAACAGTAAATGATAACGTAATCCAGGTTGGTGATACTGTTATTCTAGGAAATCCAACTTCACAAGAATTTAGTTCAAGAACCTATTCTGGTAGTTATGGCAACAAAGGGCGAGTTGGTGTTTCTAATTCTAGAAGTACCTCAAAGAAAACCTATGATTTCATACAATTAGGTAGACCTGCAGGTTTTGGAAGTATTATGAGTGCTATGAGTGGCGAAGCTGTATCTATGGCAGACAATAGTATTAAAAACACAAAAGTTATTGTAAAAGAAATAAAGGCATATCACAGAGGTAGCAAAAAGAAACCACTTTATTTAATTATGGTTTTAGGTGAAATTAATGGCAAAGCTTTCGGAATTAATAAGTTTTTAAGTGTGATGAATACTGAATTAGCTATTGAGTCTGGGGAGATTTTACTAAAAAATAGAAAAATGACAAGAGATGAAGCTATTTCTGAGTTAAGAGAAGCCAAGGAGTTATTAGAAATAGATATGATTTCAAAAGAAGAGTTTAACGTTTTAAAGAAAAAACTAGGCCCAATAATAAGAAAGAAAAGTTAGTTTTATTGGCGACTAAAATTACGCTTCAAAACCTCAACTACTGTAACTATTTAGTTGGGGTTTTAAATTTTTAGGTGTAAAAAAATTTTGACTTAAATTTTAAAAACAATATATCAGTTTTTATTTTTGATACATTTTTTTATATTTGATTTTGCTAAAATAAGAAGCTCCACAAAAACAATAGAATGCAAAAATTAATTATAAAGTTTCTAACTAAATTTCTTAAAAAGCCTCAAAAAAAAAAATCTTTAGAGAAGTTTACAATTTCGGATAAAAACCCATGGTTGTATCCAACTGATAATTTTGGTAAATTGGAAAAAGGAGTGGTTTATAATTCTAAAAATTGAATAATCTTAAAAAATGATAAACAATAACAAAAGCTCCTAGTATCCGTTAACAGAGGAGTACAAACAAAACATTTCTACATATAACCAGTTAAAACATTAAAGGAAAACTGAATGAAATTAATAGTAACATTATTCTTAATTCTATCTATGGGATTTTCAACTTACGCTCAAAATCAGAATTCGAAAATAAGTATAATGAAAGCTGAAAATCCAATTTTAATAATAAACGACACTATAATTGGAAGTATTGATTTGTTGAACAAAATATCCTCTGACAAAGTTTTAGAACTGAATATTTTCAAAGAAAGAAAACTAGGCTCTACGCACCTATTTATTGACATCGAGAAAAGCGCAGGAATTATAACTGCGAATATCAATCACGAATTTAAACTCAAATCACAAAAAGAGTTGAATGTCTTTTTTGGACTGAATGAGGAAAATGATATTTATGTTAACGGATATTTACTTGAAAATAAAAATCAGAAGATATCGTCTGAAAGCATCGTAGGAATTGAATTAATAAAAGCTGACAATTTTAGATTAAAAAAATCTGTTTTAAATATAGAACTTGAATAATTAGGTTTTAAAGCACCGTTATTAAATTGCTAGCTTCTTGCCTACTTACGAAAATCATCGCAGACTTTCTTTGTCCGTAATTATTTACTAGATTAGATGCTTAAAATACGCAACAACCCAGATAAAATAATTTTGGCAGTAGCTTAAGAACGAAACTCAAATTAAATACTAAAACAAACGAAATGAAAAAGCTGATTTTTTTACCAATTTTAATTCTTACAATTCTAATTACATCTTGTTCAAGTAATGACGATAACTCAAGTTCATCAAATTTTGAAGGAAATTGGAATGGACAATATACTGGAAATGATGATAACGGAAATTGGACTGTTAATATAAATTCTGATGGAATTGTAAGTGGAACAGCAACTTCAAGTGTATTCTCTGAATCTTCTGATATTAATGGAATTACATCTGAAAACGGAACTCTAACAGCAACACTAGGAACAACATCATCTGGAGGAGTATTTATTGGACAATTAAATGGAAATAGCGGAAATGGAACTTGGACGAATACAAGTCTGAACTATAACGGGAATTGGACAGGTAATAAACAATAATTGTGGAAGAAGAGACTATAAGCAAACTCATTCCCGTAGCTGTACTTTTAATTTTAGGAATAATTGAGTCTATTGGTGGGTTGTATTTTGATAATAAAAGGTCAAAAAATGATTTTAAAATTGAACTGCTAAGTCTTATAACGTTGCCCACATTGATACAACCTGGGATATTTCTTTTTGTGCTGTGGTTAATGGGTTCTATTTTTCCCGGTTTTGAAGATTATTTTCTAGAGACCTCGAGGTGGTGGCATATTTTGGCATTTCTTGTATTTGATGATATGACACAATATTGGTGGCATAGACTCTCGCATGTAAATAGAGGAATGTGGAAGCTTCATAGACCACATCATGTGGTAGAGGAAATGGGAGTACTCGTAACTTACCGAAATGCAATATTGTACTATGCATTTATGCCGGGAATATGGTTTTCAGCTGTTTTAATCTATGTAGGAATGGGTTACATGTATCTTTTTTATCTACCAATAAAATTAGTAGTCATATTATTGGCTCATAGTGAAACTAAATGGGACAGATTTCTTTATCGTTATAAAATCTTAAGTCCATTGGCATGGATTATAGAGAGAACTATTTCAACACCAAGCACACATTTTGCGCATCATGGTTTAACAGCAGAAGATGGTGTTTCACATCCTAATGGTAACTTTGGTAATCTGCTTTTTATTTGGGACGTGATTTTTGGAACATCAAAAATCACGCGCAGATATCCTTCAAAGTTTGGCGCTTGGAATCAAATAAAAGAACCTTGGTACGTGCAGCTCTTTTTTCCAATGATTACATCCAAAGATTCAAGAAGTGAACTACATTCAATCAAGACCAAAAATGATTATGATCCTTCAATAGATTTTAAAAAATTTACAAAATAAATATATATAATCTGAAATAATATAAAACTATTCACAACACATTTTATAATTTATTGCTTGTGAAAAAATCTCTATCTACCTTAAGAAAGTTCGAATGCTTTCAAATTTTGTATCTTTTTTTCTATCTTAGAACAGTGAAATCTAAATAAATTCATTCACAAACATGCAGTAGTATATTTTAAACGAATTAACATTGAGTTCAATATGAAAAAAATAGATCGAAGAAAAGCAATCAAAAATTTAACCATTGGTATTGGTGGGGCCTCTTTATTATCAAGCCCATTTAGCGGTTTTGCTAACACAGAAAATAAGGCTAACACCATACCTGCTAGAAATTTCGGAAATCCTGATATTGAACAACCAGTTACGGTCATAACCTTAGGTGCTGGTGGAAGAGGAAATGTATATGGGAATTATGGTATTCAATTCCCTAAAGAATTAAATATAGTTGGTGTTGCAGAACCCATCTCCATAAGAAATGAACGTTACGCAAAAAAACACAATATTTCTGAAGAAAATAGATTTGATACCTGGGAGCATGTTTTTAATCGTCCTAAGTTTGCCGATGCCATTATTATCTCAACACCAGATAATTTACATTATGGCCCCTGTATGAAAGCGCTGGAGATGGGTTATGATATTTTACTAGAAAAACCGATAGCTCCAACAGAAAAAGAATGCTCAGATATTCTTAATCTAGCAAATAAAACGGGTAGAATTGTTGCCGTATGCCATGTTTTGCGATATGCTCCTTATTTTATAAAATTACGAGAAATGATTCAATCTGGATCAATAGGAAAGCTAATAAGTATTCAACATCTAGAACCTATTGAACATATACATATGTCGCATTCATATGTTAGGGGGAACTGGCATAACTCAAAAGAAACAACGCCAATTATTCTTGCTAAATCCTGTCACGATTTAGATATCTTAAGATGGATGATAGACAAACCATGTAAAAGTATTGCTGCATATGGTAGTTTGAAGTGGTTTAAAAAAGAAAATGCTCCTGAAGGCAGTACAAATAGATGTACAGACGGATGTGCTGTAGAAGCTAGCTGTCCATATTCTGCTTTGAAAATTTATAATGATCCGAATGGTTGGTCTTCAGTTTTTGACTTGCCAGATGATAGATCTAAACGCCGTGAATATATTTTACAACAATTAAAAACAACAAATTATGGACGATGTGTCTACAAAATGGAAAATGATCAACCAGATCATTATGTAACATCAATGGAGTTTGAAGATGAAATTACTGCTAATTTTTCTATGGAGGCTTTTACATCATATCATGGTAGAAGAACCAGAATAATGGGCTCTCATGGAGATATCACAGGGGATATGACTGAGTTTACACACACAGAATTCTTAACAGGTAAAGTAACTAAATGGGATGTTACTATTGACGAGAAAAAAAATAGTGGCTACCAAGGTAGTGGACATGGTGGTGGAGATTGGGGCTTAGTCACAGACTGGGTTAATGCTGTAAAAAAACAAGACCCAAGTTTATTAACCTCTACTATAGATGCATCTGTAGAGAGTCATATCATGGGGTTTATGGCAGAGAAAAGTAGAAAAACGAAAGAAACGGTTGCTATTAATTTAAAATAACAAGACATTGTAGCCAGGATTAAAAAATTATTTATAAGTATACACGCTAATCAAATGAAAATAACCATTGTCACTCTTGCTCTTTTTTTAACGCTCTTTATGAGCTGTCAAACTGGTCATAAAGAAAAAACTACAGCAAACCTCAATACAACAGAAAAATTCACATCTAATGTGTATCCAGACTTGGTTGCATTATTTAAAGAATGGAGAACATTTGAAAAACCACCACTCCTAAACGGAGCACCCGATTATACAAGCGAAACATTTGAAAACCGTTGGTCAGAATTTAAAGAATTACAGTCTGGGTTACAATCCATTGACACCACAAATTGGCCAGTAGAAAATCAAGTGGATTGGATGATTGTTTGGGCTGAAATGAATGGCTATGATTTTAACCATCGCATTTTACAACCTTGGGCACGAGATCCTGCTTTCTACAAATCGGTTTGGTCTTATAGAAGCGATGTGCCCGCCCATGAAGGCCCAACACATCATGGTACAACAGAACTATGGACTTACACGTTTCCTTTATCAACAAAAGAAAGAACTAGATTTTTAACTGACTTAAAAGTAATTGTACCACTCAATAACCAAGCAAAGAAAAATTTAACAGGAAATGCACGAGATTTATGGATTACCGGTATTAGAGATATTCAATACCAAAGTGTGGAACTTAACGATCTAAAAAAACTAACAAGCATAAAAGATGATGTAGCTTTAGTTACGTTAATTGACGAAGCCATAGCCTCAACAAATGATTTTGTTTCTTGGTTGCAAGCTCAATCAATATCAAAAACGGGGTCGTCAGGAATTGGCAAAGACAATTATAATTGGTATTTGCAAAATGTACATCTGGTTCCATTAACATGGGATGATGAAGTGATGATTCTAAAACGCGAGCTCGCACGTGCTTGGACTTCTTTAAAATTAGAAGAACACAGAAATAGAAATCTACCAGAGTTGGTTGATGCAGGCTCAATTGAAGCCTATAACAAAATGGCTGATGAGGCAGCTAAAAGCTTGATTACCTTTTTAGACCAGGAAGAAATTGTTACTGTAAAACCCTATTTCGATGCTGCATTACGTGAGCATTTAGGTGAATTTATTCCCAAAGAGAAACGAAATTTTTTCACTATTGGTGAGCATTACGATCCTAGGCCTTTGTATTCACACTTTTATCATTGGTTTGAATTAGCACGTATGGATAATGAGCCACATAGGAGTGAAATAAGAAGAGGCCCATTGTTATATAATATTTTCGATTCAAGAAATGAAGGGACAGCAACAGCTGTTGAAGAAATGTTTATGCAAGCAGGTTTGTACTATGACAGCCCAAGAACCAAAGAGATTGTTTATATAATGATTGCACAGCGTGCAGCAAGGGGTTTAGGGTCATTATACGCGCATGCTAATGAGATGACTATGGAGGAAGCTGGTGCAATACACAGTGAATACACACCTCGTGGTTGGATGAAAACCGAGAAAGAGCTTCTCATTTTTGAGCAGCATTTGTATTTACGTCAACCAGGATATGGAACGAGTTATATCACGGGTAAATATTTACTTGAAAACACATTGGCTGATTATGCCAAATTACAAGAATTACAAGGCAAGTCATTTGTTTTAAAAGACTTTTTTGACACACTTAATGGAATGGGAAACATCCCTGTTTCATTAGTTAATTGGCAAATAACTGGCTCAAATGACTGATGGTTAAAGTATTATGGGTATTTTTACATTAATATGCCATATAAAATACAGCCATGAGCAAGCATAGAAACTCAAACACACTTTGTGTGTTTAGTTTTTTGCTTTCAGTTATTTACGAAAATAAATTTTCGACATTTCTGAAAACAAAAAAACTCACAACCTTCGTTGTGAGTTTCCTTTTGCGGAGAAAGAGGGATTCGAACCCCCGGACCTGTAACAGTCAACAGTTTTCAAGACTGCCGCATTCGACCACTCTGCCATTTCTCCGGTCGCGCCAATCAAATAACTGATAGCGGGTGCAAATATAGAAAAGCTTTTCATTTTGTAAAAGCATTTGTGCTTTTTTTAATGGATTATTTTTAAGGTGTATTTCTACTTTATTTATAATACTTTTATAGAATAAATAAGACAACATGGTAGACTATTTATTGTTGGTACTTGTTGGGTTCATTGCTGGAGTGATTAACGTCGTTGCAGGTGGTGGCTCATTACTTACCTTACCCATGTTAATTTTCTTAGGATTGCCACCAAATATAGCAAACGGAACCAACAGAATTGCCATTGTAATTCAAAATATATTTGCCGTAAAAGGCTTCCAAAGTAAAGGTGTAAATACATTTCCATTTAGTATCTATTTAGCAATTCCGGCAACTATTGGTGCCGTGATAGGTGCAATTGCCGGTGTAAAAATTGAAGGCGAACTTTTTAATAAAATATTGGGTGTTATCATGGTGGTGATTGTAGCATACATGGTTCTAAGTCCTAAAACCTGTCTCTTATACACATCTGACGCTGCCGACGAATAGAGAGGTG
>OJHG01000343.1_pt1 | contig 24810 bp, 16 predicted proteins | sample 1594761 | NCBI WGS metagenome assembly OJHG01 (sample SAMN05416786, study PRJEB24817) | seawater metagenome | isolation source: Sea water | place: Canada:Atlantic | collected 2013-07 | reverse complement strand
TCTACACCTCTCTATTCGTCGGCAGCGTCAGATGTGTATAAGAGACAGTTTGAGGAGCATCACCGATCAACTTAATGTTGTGACCCTTGCGAATCTTATAGGTTTGAGACATCGTACGTTTCAGTATGATTTTGGATTGCGAAATTAAGATATGAGATTCTTTTTTCCACGTTAATTAAAGACGAATTGTACCTTAGACCTCATTATTTCTTAAACATGCTTGTTAAAAAGTCCCTTATCCCTCTGTTAACACTTATTGGCTCCGTTTTGTTCGGACAAAATTTGACGGATACTACCTTGTTTTCCTACATAAAATCAGTACAATTAGCACCTGTTGGAGAGCCTCTTGACTTTGCCGCATACGAACTAGGCTCTAAAAAGGGACTTGAGTTGAGCTTTGACGACCTGGCATATGAATGGAATAATTACGCTTATCGAATCTTTCATTGTACTAAAAATTGGGAGAAAAGCGACTTATTACTCAACCAATACCTGACTGGGTTTGAGGGGAATTATATGAATGACTTTGCCATTAGCATCGGGACATTTGTTCCTTACACACATTATAATTTAAGGATACCAAACGCAGACATGACACCGCGTATAAGTGGTAATTATGTCATTGAGGTATATCAAGATGATAATCCCAACGACATTGTGCTTCGTCGCAGATTCATTATTTATGAAAACTTAGTCATACCTGCGCTCCAGGTATCCAGGGCAGTAGACCTGAATAATTTTAGTTCTGAGCAACAGGTTAGTTCAAGAGTTTCTCTTTCTGGCTATCCAGTTCAAGATTACTTCAACGATTTAGATCTTAGTATTCTTCAGAATAGGCGATGGGACAATGCTAAAACGGAACTGAAGCCTGCCTTTATAAATGACGGTCTTCTTGAATACAATTTCATGGGTGGAGAAGCCTTCCCCGGAGGAGTTGAGTTTCATGTATTTGACACCAAAAGACTCAATCAGGTGGGAATGGGCGTCAAAACTTCAAGATTAGACACGTGTTGGGAAGTTTATCTAAACGAGGTGAAGAACCAGTCTATCTCCGTCTACAGCTTTCAAAATGACATCAATGGAAGAAGGTTTTATCAACGCGCGGATGTTGGTAACCCAGACTTAGCTGGTGACTATTGCTGGGTTGAATTTTACTTTAAAAGCGCAAAACTGGATGTTCCCGTTTTTGTTTTTGGGCAATTAAGCGACTGGAGGCTGACTGATGAGTTTGAATTGGTATATGACGAAACCAGGGGTGCCTATTCCAAGAGTGTGCTTCTTAAACAAGGTTATTATAATTATATATTTGCGCATCCTACCGCAGGCGGAAGTGTGGGCACTGAACTAACAGAAGGCACGCATTGGCAAACCCGAAACGACTATACCCTTATCATGTACAATCAAGGAATGGGACTGAGGTACGACAGGATAATAGGATATTTAAAACCAACATCAGCACTATAGCCATGAAGAGAATCATCACCTTAGTTTTAGTATTTTGTACAGGCACAACTGCCTTCGGATGGGGACTTACCGGTCACCGAATTGTTGGACATATTGCCATGGAGCATTTAGATAAGAAAGTGCGTACGCATATTATCGACGTGCTTGGCGGAGAAGACCTTGCTATGGTTGCTAATTGGATGGATTTTATCAAAAGTGACCGAGACTATGACACGCTCAATGCATGGCATTATTGCACCATACCTTCCGTGGATGACATGGACAGCCACCAGCATCCTGAGCAAGGAGATGTTTGGATGGCCATAGAGAAACTCTTAGAAGAAATAGAAAGCCAAAAATATAGCGTGGATGAAGCCTTTGCATTGAAAGCTTTGGCACATCTTATTGGAGATGTTCATCAACCCTTGCATTGCGGGAATGGTAAAGACAAAGGAGCAAACGATGTTAAGGTCACTTTCTTTTGGGAAAAATCAAACCTTCATCGAGTTTGGGATAGTGGAATGATTGATTACTGGAAAATGAGCTATACCGAATATTCAGACTGGATCATGTCGACTAAGACTAGTGAAAACATATTCAGCTGGAAGAACACCAGCGTAAACGATTGGGTGAGAGAAAGTGTAGTTTACCGTGAGGCGTGTTACGAAACAGGTGACCCTGAAAGAATGGGATACCGGTATATTTATGACCAAACCGAATTACTGCATTTACGTTTAGCACAAGCTGGGGTGAGGCTAGCAGACGCGCTGAACCAAGCTTACGCAGCTCGGTAAAATCATTAATTAGTTTCGCAAAGGCACAAAGTCTCGGAAATTCGCTGGGATTCTATTTACCCCCACGTGTAGGTCGCCGTTATTTCGAATGCTCTATTGCTACTATCTCGAGTAACTTCACGATGACCTCTGTAGCACTTTCCATGTCTTGCAAAGAGACAAACTCATAAGGGCTGTGAAAAGCATGCTCTCCTGCAAAAATATTTGGACAAGGCAGGCCCATAAAACTTAGTTTAGATCCATCCGTGCCACCTCTGATTCTTGATTTACGTACAGGTAATCCAACGGCCTCAATCGCCTTTTCAGCATATTCAACTACCTCCGGCTGCTGATCTAAAATCTGCTTCATATTTCGATATTGCTCGTTTATGGAAATCGAATATGAAGTTCTTTTAACTGCCTTTGTTGCTTGTTTAGCTAACGATCCCAAAAGAGCAGCATAGTCAGACAATTCTTCAGTTTCAAAAGATCTTAGGATCATAGTGATGCGCACTTCTTCAACGCCACCTGATATTTCATATGGATGGACAAACCCTTCGTCACCCTTAGTAGACTCTGGCGCCCATTCTTGTCTAGGTAGTGAGGATAGAAATACACCAGCTGCCTTGAGCGCATTGGCCATTTTTTTATGTCCATAACCAGGATGGGTATTTGATCCAGTAAAAGTAACTACAGCGCCATCAGCGGAAAATGTTTCATCCTCGATAGACCCCTTTGTGGCACCATCCATTGTATATCCAAAATCAGCGCCTAATTTTTTTAAATCAACATGGTCTGCACCTCGGCCTATTTCTTCGTCCGGAGTGAACAATATTTTCATCGCGGCATGAGGCGTTTCTGAGCTCATAAGCAGGTGCGCTGCAGTCATTATTTCTGCTACACCTGCCTTGTTATCTGCACCCAGCAACGTAGATCCATTTGAGGTAATGATCGTATGTCCTGTCATTTCCTTGAGTGGGCCAAAATCCTTTGGACTGATAACCACATCTCCTTCTGGCAGGATTAGGTCACCTCCATCGTATTGCTCATGAAGCATAGGTTCTACACCTGCCCCTGAGTATTCTGGAGACGTATCCATATGTGAACAGAAACAAACTGCTGGGGCAGACTCATAGCCTGGTGTAGCGGAGACTGTAGCATATATATATCCTTTAGGATCCATATGTGCATCAACCACACCCATTTCCACAAGCTGAGACACCAACAGCTCTCCAAGATTCTTCTGCTTTTTCGTGGATGGAACAGAGGACGAATGTGGATCGCTTTGCGTATCTATCTGAACATACTGCTTGAATCTCTCAAGTAACAAAGGGTATTTCATGATGACTATTTTATTTAGCGTGTAGGGAAGATGGTGCTAAAAGTGTTCTAAGCACTGTTTCAATTAAAATTCTAAGGTCTAATAACAAAGACCAATTTTCGATATAATATACATCGGCGCGAATGCGTAATTCTAAAAGTTCTTTGCGGGCAGAATCTCCTCCTCCTCTTAATCCTCTGATCTGGGCAAGCCCTGTTAATCCTGGCTTTGTCCAATACCGTACCCTATAGCTTTGCACCATTTTAGAATAGGCTATGCCATCACCACTTGTGTGAGGACGTGGACCTACCAACGACATCTGACCCAGAAGGACATTAAGCAACTGAGGAATTTCATCAATACCGGTTTTTCGCATCCAAGACTGTAGCGCATTACTTTGACCTTCATGATTCATGGTCTTGAATTTTAACACCTTAAATGGCCTGCCCTGCAACCCTTCACGTTCCTGAATAAACCAGGGGTTACCGGCTCCGGAAAACAAGAGCAACATACCTAGCAATGGAAAAAGCCAACTAAGCAAGGAAATTATCACAAGCAGTGACAGCGCTAAATCAAAGACCCTCTTCAACCATGCATTAGCCCAATTTGCCAGAGGCTCTTGGCGCTGCGAGAACATTGGAATTCCTTCGAGTGACTCTAAAAACATTTGACCAGCATATTGAGGCCCTAAATCAGGTAGGAACCTAAACCTCATTCCCTGTTCAAGTGCAAGACGATTAGCGGTCGCATACCCTGCTGTACCAGGAGCATGAGCGCAAATAACATCAAATACGCTATCTAAGGCTGAGTCCTCCAACGGCCCATCATACTTCCACCCTAATTCAGGGCGTAGTTCTGTTAAGCTTATTAACGCATCAGACGTAGCATGTTGTCCGGAAAGTAAGTAGCGCCTTTGCCATTTTCCTTGGGCCATTTGGATCCTTAAATATTGAACCAGCAAAAACCTGTAAAGCAAGGCAAGCGAATACAGTGATACAAAATAGGTTACCAAAAATACTCGACTGTAGTAATACCCTTTCAATCCCACCACAACAATAGCCAGAATGGCCAATTGCGCTATTGCTCCACGCAATAAGTTAGCGGTTACATTTCTTTGCTCAAGTCCGCTGGTGTAGGTGAAGAAACCTGCCCATCGACCGGCAGAATACCAAGAAACGATGGTGAGCACTAACAACTGTAAATAGTAGTTGTAGTACTCCGGGTTGCTTATTCTTAAATCTTCAAATCGCCAAAACGCCACGGCTATAAATAAAGCCATGAGAAGCAACCCATCCAATAGAAGGGTTGCTAACCGATAAATATTTGTGCTTTGGTTTTGCATTTTTGGAGCCCAAAAGATACTTACTTTTACAACGATGAGCACCACCCAACTTCCTATAGTATATGCCTCAGGCGTGGGTCCCGACAGAGCAGCAGCTTTGGCGGAGGAATTTAGCATCCGAACTACCCATCAATTTCTGGAGCACTACCCTTTTAGATACGTAGATAAAACCGAATATATATCTATTGCACAGCTCACTAATCAAACCAATGAGGTGCAAGTAAAAGGACAGATCACTAAGGTCGAAGAATTGGGATCTCCTCGTCAAAAAAGACTCGTCGCTACTTTTTCAGATGGTACAGGCTTTGTAGAGTTGGTCTGGTTTAAAGGTGCAAAATGGGTAAGAAAGTCACTGAAATTGCAAACACCAATAGTCATCTATGGCAAACTGAATGTATTTAATGGTAAAAAAAGCATTTCTCATCCAGAAATCTCTGCTCCTTTGGCCAATGAAGTCTCCTCTGCCCTGGAGCCCGTGTACTCCACAACCGATAAATTGACGAGAAAAGGACTCAACTCCAAAGGCTTTGCGAAGGTTATGAGATCCATTTTAACGGCTGAATCAAAAACCATAGACGATCCTTTTTCAGCGTCTTTTAGAGAAGTCCATAAACTAATATCAAAAGCTCAAGCGTTAGAATGGATTCATTTTCCTTTGACACGAAAGCATCTAGAGGCCGCAAGGAATCGAATCAAATTTGAGGAATTCTTTTTCTTACAATTGACGCAGCAGCGCAATAAAATGCGCAACAAGACTTCTATAAAAGGCTACACATTCGAAGAAGTGGGAGATTCCTTTCTTGATTTTTACAAAAACCACCTTCCATTTGAATTGACTGGTGCACAAAAAAGAGTGGTCAAAGAAGTTCGAATGGATGTGCGCACTGGTGCGCAAATGAACCGATTGGTGCAGGGTGATGTTGGATCAGGAAAAACCATTGTTGCCCTCCTTGCCATGCTATTAGCTATTGACAATGGCTTTCAATCGGCATTAATGGCACCAACAGAGATACTCGCCACGCAGCATTATCATAGTCTTAGCGAACTTTGTGAATCCGCAGGTATACAAATTGCGCTACTTACAGGATCCACCAACACTGCCAATAGAGCAATCATTCACCAGGGCTTGCAAGATGGATCACTGCAAATATTAATTGGGACCCATGCTTTGATTGAGCCAACAGTCAAGTTTGCCAATCTTGGACTTGCTGTGATTGACGAGCAGCACAGGTTTGGTGTTGCTCAACGCGCTAAACTTTGGAAGAAAAACGAAAACCCTCCTCATGTCCTCGTCATGACGGCAACACCCATTCCAAGAACGCTTGCAATGAGTCTATATGGCGACCTCGATATTAGTGTTATAGATGAACTACCACCGGGTAGAAAACCGATACAAACGATGCATTTATTCGATAAAAATCGATTAAAACTCAACGGGTTCATGCAGCGTGAAATAGAAAAGGGGCGCCAAGTATATGTTGTTTTTCCACTCATCGAGGAAAGCGAAACCTTGGACTTGAAAAATCTAAGCGAGGGTTACGAGCAGCTACTTCGCGATTTCCCAAGGCCAAAATATCAAATAGCAGCAGTTCATGGCAGGATGAAAGCTGAGGACAAGCAAGGTGAAATGCAACGGTTTGCAGCAGGTAAAGCACAGATTATGGTAGCCACTACAGTTATTGAGGTGGGTGTTAACATTCCCAATGCCTCTGTAATGGTCATTGAAAACGCCGAACGGTTCGGACTCAGTCAACTCCACCAGCTTCGTGGACGAGTTGGAAGAGGTAGTGAAAACAGCTTTTGTGTTTTAGTCTCTTCATTTAAGCTATCAAGTGACGCAAAAACTAGGCTCGAAACCATGGTACGCACCCAGGATGGCTTCGAAATAGCCGAAGTAGATATGAAGCTTAGAGGGCCTGGAGATATGATGGGCACCAGGCAGAGTGGCCAACTTGAATTCAAGTTGGCATCATTAGTTCAAGATGGAGATATATTAAATTGGACACGAGAGGTCGTGGAACAATTATTGATAGATGATCCGCAACTAAATGACCCTAATCATTGTTCTATCAAAGAACATTGGATCCGCCTCTACAAACACCAGTGGGGTTGGAACAGAATTTCATAACTCATGGCCAAGCGCTTTGCTCGCTTTTTAAAACTGTACCACCTGCTGTTAACACGAACCGGAGGCTATGGTTTTATACGCCAAAACGCCGTGAGAGTATTAGCGTCTATTGCTGCCATTCTTGTTCTATTTTATCTTTTTGACACCTTCGTTATTGACATCGATTCTGCTACGGCATGGCTCACTAAAATGTTATCAACGCCCGGACTATTGAGTCTGTTCTTTTTCTCAGAAATTACTTTAGGGTTTATTGCTCCCGAAATATTGATCGTATGGGCCAGGGAAGCTGCACAGCCTATATGGATGCTTGTTCTACTGGCATTTCTCAGCTATTGCTCAGGAATCATCTCTTATTTCATTGGGAAATATTGGGCAACGCGTAAGATTGTTAACGACAAACTGATACTCAAGCATGCTGATACTCTTAAACAGCTGCATCGATTTGGAGGACTGCTCATAATCCTCGCGGCAATGACACCACTGCCTTACCCCATCGTCTGCCAGCTCTGTGGACTAAATAAATACCCGTTCAAGATGTTTGCCTTTCTAACACTGGTTAGATTCCTTCGTTTTGGCATCTATGGAGCCGTACTCTATAATTTGTTCTAAAGCACGCCTTAAGGGCTTTGCAGTTACTTTTCAAAGTGTAACTTTGAGTCTTTAAGAAAACGAAGCTACATGAACATTTCCTACAGTTGGTTAAAACGCTTTTTACCGGTTCAACTTGATCCAAAAAGAGTAGACGAATTACTCACAGACACTGGCCTTGAAGTCGAGGGTGTAACTGAAGTAGAGACTATTCGCGGTGGTCTTCGTGGCGTAGTAGTTGGACAAGTACTTACTTGCGTTCAACACCCCAATGCAGATCGACTTAAAGTTACGACCATAGAGATCGGTTCGGATGAGCCAATTCAAATAGTATGCGGCGCACCTAATGTCGCTGCTGGACAAAAAGTACCCGTAGCTACTATTGGAACGGTTCTTTATCCCAACGGCGAAGAATTAAAGATAAAAAAAGGTAAAATCAGAGGAGAGCTCAGCTTGGGAATGATTTGCGCTGAAAGTGAGCTAGGACTTGGACAAGGAGGGGATGGAATCATGGTTTTAAATGAAACTCTTTTACCCGGTACGCCCTGTTCAGAAGTCTTTAACGTTCAAAGCGACTTTGTCTTTGAAATAGGATTAACGCCAAACCGCACAGATGCGATGGGACATATTGGAGTTGCCCGAGACTTGCGTGCAGCACTACTTACCCTGGGCGAGTCGGCTCCAGAACTTTACGTTCCCCATAAAAAGCTCCAGAGTACGCAGCCAAGTGCTATTGACCTGCATTTAGAAGATACTGATTGCCCTTCCTACTCTGGAATACATTTCACGAACGTACAAGTAGCTGAAAGTCCAAAATGGCTGAAGGAAAGCCTTACAGCGATTGGATTAACCCCAAAAAACAATGTAGTTGACATCACAAACTATGTCCTTCACACCTTCGGTCATCCGCTCCATGCATTTGACGCCAGTAAGCTAAGTGGTCAAAAAGTAAGGGTACGTTCTGCGTTTAAAGGAGAACGACTAACTACACTCGATGATGTTGATCGTGAGCTGAATGAAAAGGACTTGGTCATTGCTGATGCTGAAAAAGCAATTTGCTTAGCTGGGGTCATGGGCGGGAAAGACAGTAGTGTGAACTCCAAGACAAGCTCCATTTACCTTGAAGGTGCCTATTTCGATTCTGTTAGAGTACGTAAGATGGCAAAGCGTCACGGCATTAACTCTGACGCCAGTTACCGTTATGAGCGTGGTGTTGATCCAAATGCGACAGCACAAGCCCTCGTTTATGCGGCACACCTTATCTGCGAGTTTACCGGCGCATCTGCGAGTACTATAGACCATCAAGGACAAGTAGATTTTCCAAGGCAGGTCCTTACTTTCTCCTATAACAAAGTCTCCAAACTTATTGGATTGGCAATTCCAATTCAAAAAACTAAAGACATTTTAGATGCTCTAGAATTCGAAATAATTTCGGTCATAGAAGATGCTTGGACAGTTAAAATCCCAACCTATAGAGTTGATGTCACCAGAGACGTTGATGTAGCAGAAGAACTGCTAAGAATATATGGGTTCAATAATATCCCTGTACCTCATCAGATGAGAATAAGCGTGGCAAAACACGACCCTCGTCCGGAAAAACTAGAACATTCATTTTTGAATCAATTGACCGGAAATGGCTTCTATGAAATCATGAACAACAGCCTGTCTAAGGGTGAGAATTATCAAATACTCCAACCAGAAGTTAGCGAGTCACTTATAGAAATGCTTAATCCATTAAGCCAAGATCTTAACGTGATGCGAGGAACAATGCTGTTTGGAGCTCTTGAGGCAATAAGTTTTAATCAAAAACGACAACAACCTAGTCTCCGCTTTTTCGAACGAGGAAAAACCTATGGACAGGGCGCTAATGGTTATTTTGAAACGTCACATATTGATCTTGCTATTTCCGGCAATACCGGTGAGCATCATTGGGCCAATAGTACTGTAGCTAATGACTTTTTCGAATTAAAAGGACTCCTAGAAGCAACCTTTATCAGGTTTGGTCTCAAGGCGAGCTATATCACCTCTATGCATAGTCTTTATGGAGAGTTTGTAGACATTAAAGTTGGCAAGACCACGGTTGGTTACCTAGGAAATGTTCACCCTAAAGTGCTTCACCATTTTGATGTCAAAGGATCTGTCGCTTACAGTAGTCTGAATTGGGATACGATTGTCTCCATGTCGCTCATTAAGGGGACGCAACTTTTCACGGGTCTTCCGAAATTTCCATCTGTTCGTAGAGATTTAGCCTTGCTTGTAGATCACGATACGAGCTACAATGACCTACAAGAGGTTGTTATTCAAACCGAACGGAAACTACTTAAAAATGTTTTTCTGTTTGACGTTTATCAAGGAGATCGATTACCATCTGATAAAAAAAGCTATGCCATCGGTATGACGTTTCAAGACGCTGAAAAAACACTGAATGACAAAGCAGTTGAAAAATGTATTCAAAGAATTTTACACCAGCTGAATGAACGTTTAGGAGCCGTATTACGTTAACAGCTCATGCTAAAAGTCGCTTGGGCTCCGATCTATCACCATCCATTATCTGAGAACCATAGATTCCCTATGGCCAAATACTCGTTGCTTCCAGAGCAACTTATATACGAAGGCACCTTAGAAACTGGTAATTTCTTTGAGCCAGGGCTTCTATCGACTGAACGTGTCTTGCGTTCGCATGAACAGAGCTACTGGGACAAATTAGACCAACTCACTTTGGATCCCAAGGCGCAGCGAAAAATTGGTTTTCCACTATCTCAAGAGCTCGTAAACAGGGAGCGTACTATTTGCCAGGGAACTGTAGACTCCGTTAAATTCGCCCTTCAAAACGGATGCTCCTTAAATATCGCAGGAGGAACGCACCACGCCTTCAGTGATCGCGGTGAGGGATTCTGCTTGTTGAATGACATTATCATAGGGGCTCACGAATTAATCGACCATCATGACATTACTAAAATTTTAGTCATCGACCTTGATGTTCATCAAGGAAATGGCACAGCCTCGATGGCTCGTGAGGATTCAAGAATTTTTACATTCTCCATGCACGGAGAAAAAAACTACCCTTATCATAAAGAGCAGAGCGATTTAGATGTCCCCCTCCCGGACTATATAGGAGACACTGACTACCTCAGAATACTTGACCACCATCTCGCGAAACTCTTTGAGAAGGTGGAGCCTGAATTTGTGTTTTATCAAAGTGGTGTTGATATTTTACGTGGTGACAAACTCGGGAGAATGGATATCAGTTTAGCAGGCTGTAAACAGCGTGACAAATTGGTGCTGGAGCGATGTTTTATAAATCAAGTCCCCATAGCTATTAACATGGGTGGCGGTTATAGTCCTGAGATAAAGGATATTATTGAAGCTCATGCAAATACTTTTCGTGTTGCGGCTTTTCTTCATACGTAGCATGTACAAAACCAGCAAAAACTAAAAAAGACTATTAAATAGTCAAAAGCGATCAAAAGAGCTTAATTTAATGCATTGTTGTAAATCCAATGCCATGTCAAAATTCGTTTTGATTTTATTTTTTATCAGCTTTTGGTCCGCAAATACTTATGGACAGCAGAATAGATCTATGGAACCCAATAGATTCAGTTATATCTCTACTGGTCAAGGTATTCAGTACACCGCTTTCAAAATCGGATATGACATTAAGTCCCATTTTTATTTAGAGCTACAGGCATTGACTGACGGCGGAGGAATCTGGAAGGGAACCAATACTTTTAATGATTGGAGGGTTCTCTCTTTTTTAGGAGCTCTTAACGTTGATTTATTGCGAACTGAATTTAGGACAGGGATGGGCATAATGCATACGCATGAAAGCAACTCTTCCTTCTTTAAGTCCATGGGTATAGCTCCGCAAATCTCTGGAGTGATTCAAGTAAACAAAAAATTCGGAATCGGTGCTTCTGTTATATGGCCATTCTCTTCCGCAGAGGGGTTAATTCTACCCACAACTACTTTTTGTATTGAATACCGTATAGGACGGTATGTAAAAGAGAACGGCCTGCACTAAGTGCAAGCCGTTCTCTTTTATTTTGTTTTTTAAATCTTGATTACTTCGTTAAAATATCCCCAAGCGCATTGTCGTAGATATGTTTGTACTCAGTGACCGTGCCCCAATCTTCGTCATCCACCCTGATGTTTCCTTTAGTTACATGACCAATCAGGTCGAATTCGCAACCATTCAGCATCATCAAGTCAATGAATTTGTTTTTACCCTCTTCGCTAACGGTAACCAAGATTCTAGATGCAGCCTCTCCAAAAAGAACAGCATCCTTTCTATATTCAGCAGGCAAGGTTACATCAAAGCCAAGGCCTGAAGAAAAACCCTTCTCAAGAAGACCAATCCATAAACCACCTTCACTTAAATCGTGGGCACTTTTTATAGTGTTCTCACGAATAAGCATTTGAACTTGTTTTTGATTGGCATATTCCTCCTCGAGATCGAAATAAGGAGTAGAACTTTCCTCCATACCATGAATATGCACCAGATACTGAGAAGAAGAAATATCATCTCTGTTGGACCCAATCATAAAGATTAAGTCGCCGTTATCTTTATAACTCAGTGTGGTGATCAACTTCTTGTCTTCAACGACCCCAATCATACCTATCGTCGGTGTAGGGAAGACAGGCTCGATAGTATTTCCAATTTGAGTTTGATTGTAGAAACTCACATTTCCTCCTGTTACCGGAGTATCAAACTTTAAACAGGCAGCGCTCATTCCTTTGATCGAACCGACAAACTGCCAGTACACTTCTTTATTATATGGATTACCAAAATTCAAACAATTCGTAACCGCAGAAGGAATACCTCCGGAACAAGTGATGTTCCTTGCAGCCTCTGCTACCGCCATAGCACAACCAACTTCCGGGTCTGCGTGCACGTAGCGCGAGTTACAATCGACACTCATTGCAAGCGCCTTATTCGTACCCTTGATATTTACTACGCCTGCATCCGAAGGGTCGTTTGTACCCATATTACGGGTCCCAACCATGCTGTCATATTGCTCATAGATAAAACGCTTTGACGCGATATTGGGAAGTGCGACCATCTGTTTAGCGATGTCCATCATGTCATTAGGCTCTTCAATACTATCAATTGAGAACTTTTTATACTCTTGGAAGTAGGTAGGCTCAGTCCATTCTCTATGGTATACTGGAGCTCCTCCACCAAGGACCGCACTTTCAGCAGGAAGCGTACCGACGAGGTTACCTTCCCAGTAATAGTTTACAGTTCCACCTGAGGTGACCACTCCTATTTCTTCACATTCTAAATCCCATTTGTCGAAAATATCCAACACTTGCTGTTCTTTGCCTTTTTCAACGACAATAAGCATACGTTCCTGAGATTCAGAAAGCAGAATCTCCCATGGCTCCATACGCTGACGCAAGGGTACTTTATCAAGCCATATCTCCATACCGTGTTCGCCCGCAGCAGACATTTCACAAGAAGAACACGTGATTCCGGCTGCTCCCATATCCTGCATTCCAACGACTGCGTCAGTGTTGGCTAATTCCATCGAAGCTTCTAACAATAATTTCTCTTGAAAGGGATCACCAACCTGCACTGAAGGAATATCTTCTGCCGAATCTTCATCTAGATCCTTAGACGCAAAAGAAGCACCATGTATACCATCTTTTCCTGTCGCAGACCCTACAATAAACACAGAGTTTCCTGGACCAGAAGAAGTCGCTGAAATTTGATTTCCAACTTCTACAATACCAGCAGAAAAAGCATTTACTAGTGGGTTTTGATGGTAACATTCATCAAAATACACTTCACCACCAACCATGGGGATTCCAAAAGCATTACCATAATCTCCAATACCTTTTGACACCCCTTTTACCAACCATTTCGTGCGATCTTCAGTAGGCTTTCCAAAACGCAACGAATTTAATTGCGCAATTGGACGGGCGCCCATCGTGAAAATATCACGATTGATTCCTCCCACTCCCGTAGCCGCACCTTGGTAAGGTTCGACTGCTGATGGATGATTGTGTGATTCTATTTTAAAAGCACAGGCCAATCCGTCACCTATGTCGACTAATCCAGCGTTTTCCTCTCCAGCTTCTACAAGCATGTGAGGACCCTTTTTAGGGAGTTGTTTTAACCAAACAATAGAGTTTTTATAAGAACAGTGCTCACTCCACATTACGCCGTATATGGACAATTCGAGGTAGTTAGGAGTGCGTCCAAGGATTTCCTTGATTTTATCAAACTCTTCGGACAAAAGTCCCATTTCTTTGGCTTGATCTAAAGTGGCAACAGCAGTGCTATTCATTTTTGGCAATAGTTTGCTCAAATTTAGTTATTCTTACAGCAACAGATTTAAATTCTATGCGCAATCTTACCCACACAATTCGAATTTTTATTGTTTATAACCTTGTTTTGACATGTGTTCTAACGCTTGCGAGCTGCAGCAATCGATCGCAAGAAAAATTTGACTTGATCGTCTACAACGCTATTCTACACGATACACAAGCAGATTCGATCAAAGAGACACTCGATATGGAGTACGTCTGGATTGGTGTAAAAGAGGGTGTGATCAAGGAAGTCAGCAGCTACAACACCGCAACTACGCTGCCCCGCAGTGCTAAATCAGTTGATTTGAATGGCGAACATCTGTATCCAGGATTTATTGATGCGCATGGCCATCTCTTCGCATACGCAGAAATGTTGAGTACCGTGAATTTAGTGGGCGCCTCAACATTGGAGGAATGCCTTATCCGTATTCGGAAATACATTACCGCTCACCCAGATCAACTTTGGATTCAAGGCCGAGGTTGGGATCAAAACGACTGGCCTTCAAAACAGTATCCAAAAGCTTCCGATTTGGCCGAGTTTAACGACGTTAACATTTATTTAAGCCGAATAGATGGTCACGCCGCTTGGGTAAACTCCCGAGTATTGGAAGAATTCGGAATCAACAACGATATTGAGGTCAAAGGCGGGAAAATAATGGATGGCATCCTCATTGACAATGCCAGCACCTTAGTGACACTTCCTAAGTCTACACATCAGTTCTGGCGTAGCGCCCTATTAAGAGCGCAGGATAGCCTGATTAAATATGGACTAACAGCCATGACTGATGCAGGTCTTCATAAGGATCAGATCCTTTTATTAGACTCTCTTCAGACAGAGGGCAAGTTACACCTCACTATAAATGCCATGATAAGTAACACGGAAGAGGATCTATCCTTTTTTGAAGAATACGGAGCCATCGAAAAACCTTTACTACGGGTTAAAAGTGTTAAGGCATACTTAGATGGTGCGCTTGGGTCTTGGGGAGCGCTCTTGCGCAGGCCTTATCACGACTTACCCCAGCACTACGGACTACCATTGCTGTCATTTGATCAACTTAACACGCTTAGAGATCGCTGCGTAAAAAACCAATGGCAGTTATGTGTTCACGCGATTGGAGACAGTGCACATCACCTTCTTTTGAAGAGTTTTAATGAGCTAGATACGGCGATAGATCTGAGATTTAGAGTTGAACATGCACAAATCATGACACCTGAGGACAGTGCTTACTATGCGCATCCAAACATTACCGCTTCTGTTCAACCTACGCATGCCACCAGTGATATGTATTGGGCAGAAGAGCGCCTTGGCCCGCATAGAATTCACCACGCATACAGTTATAAACGCCTACTAAATGCCGCAGGTGTCTTGGCATTGGGAACAGATTTTCCAATCGAACATATAGATCCATTGGCTACATTTTACGCTGCAACTACTCGGAAAGACCATAAAGACTGGCCCGTCAATGGTTTTATACCAACACAGGCCATCAGTCCTAAGGAGGCTTTAATTGGGATGACCTATGGGGCTTCTTATGCTGCTTTTGGCGAGCATCAGTACGGTTCTACAAGAATTGGTCAGCGGGCAAACTTCACCATAATAAATAGTAATTTACTCGACCCAAAGGAAAACCAACGCTCGACGACCCAGGTCATTGGGACCGTTGTAAACGGTCATTACTTCCCCACCCTGAAATAGGTAAAGCTCGATAGCACATTTTTACTATATTGTTTTTCCAAAATATAAATTCTCAATACATATAGATATGAATCAACCGACGCGTTTATTTGATATTCCAAAGTATCAACAAGAACACTTCCCCCTTGAAGTTATGATGTCTTCTAAACTTGCAGGAGAATGGAAAAGTTATAGCACCAGTGAATTTCTTGATGCTGTAGATCAAGCGTCTAGAGGACTTCTCGAATTAGGTATAAAGCCAGGCGATAAAATCGCGTTAATCTCTCACAACAATCGTTGTGAGTGGAACATCATGGATCACGCGCTACTTCAAATTGGCGCCATAGATGTACCCCTATATCCTACCATGACAGAGAAGGATTATGAATATATATTCAACCATAGTGAGAGCAGCTATTGTTTTGTCTCGAACGACGAACTCTATCATAAGGTCAGTAATGTTATGGATAAATGTCCAGACATGAAGAAGGTGTACTCATTTGAGCAATACGCAGGAATGAATCACTGGTCTGAGGTGACTAGTCTTGGCGATTCAAATGCTCGACAAGAAGAAGTCAATAGCATCCGGGATAATGTAAAGCCAAATGACATGGCTACTATAATATACACTTCAGGGACCACCGGTTTACCCAAAGGTGTTATGTTGTCTCATAGCAATCTTACCACCACTGTAATCGCTTCAACACCTCGTATTCCTGGCTTGGTCAAAGGGAAGGCGAAAACACTAAGTTTCTTACCCGTATGTCATAGCTTCGAGAGGTTTATTCAATACCTCTATATGTATAATGGCGCAAGCATCTACTTTGCAGAAGCTATAGAAACTATAAAAGCTGATCTTAACTACACGCAGCCAGCCATATTCACTGCAGTTCCTAGACTTTTAGAGAAGTTCTTTGATGGAATTGTGGCGAATGGAACCAGCGCCGGTGGCGTGAAGAAAATGATTTTTGAGTGGGCTGTCAGTCTCGCTCTTAAGTGGGAGCCGGAACAAGCTAATGGAGCTTTCTATCATTGGAAGCTAAGCATCGCGGACAAGCTTGTATTTAGTAAAGTTCGTGCTGCACTTGGTCTTACCCAAATTAAAGCTGTTGCTTCAGGCTCTGCCGCCCTGCAACCAAGGTTAGCTCGATTCTTCAACGGAATAGGTGTGCCCATTCTCGAAGGCTACGGACTGACGGAAACTTCTCCTGTTATTTCAGTTAACTCCACGGCGCAGCCAGGAATGATCAGAATTGGAGCAGTAGGTAAAGTAATTGATGGTGTCGAGGCTAAAATTGCTGATGATGGTGAAATACTTGCCAAGGGACCTAACATTATGATGGGATACTACAAAGCCCCTGAGTTAACCGCAGAGGTAATGTCAGGTGAATGGTTCCATACGGGAGATATAGGAGTTATTGAGGATGGCTTCATTCGTATTACAGATCGTAAAAAGGAAATGTTTAAGACTTCGGGAGGTAAATACATTGCCCCACAGTTGCTAGAGAACTCTTTAAAAGCATCACACCTTATTTCTCAAAGTATGGTTATAGGATCTAATAGAAGGTTCCCTGCCGCAATCTGTATACTTAACGAGGATGGCGTCAAAGAATGGTGCAAAAGACACAGCATCTCGTATACAAACATTGCTGATATGTCCAAAGATGATAGGATCATCGACCGTGTATGGAAGGATGTAGAAAGTATGAACGAAGGATTTGCAAAGTGGGAAAAAATCAAGAAAATCATCATTGACACTGAAGAGTTTAATGTTGATAATGGCTGCTTGACTCCTACATTTAAGTTAAAACGCAAGCCAATACTGGCTAAATACGAATCTCAAATAGAAGATTTATACGCTGAGTAAAAGGCGTTGCACATTGATATAAAAGCCTCCAGTTGTTTACTGGGGGCTTTTTTTGTGTTTACTCTAATGTGGATATCCCAACTGCTAGTCCTCACCGGACATGGTGCTACGAAAACATGTTGTTTTAATTAATCCGTACATCATGTCCAGAATTAAAGGCATAAAAAAACCCACCTCTTTCGAGATGGGTTTACTTAATCTTTACACTACTTAGGTTAAGCTTGTAGAGCAGCAATGTGCTTTGCTAAGCCAGACTTCAGGTTAGAAGCTTTCTTCTTGTGGATAATATTGCGCTTGGCAAGTCTATCCAACATAGAAACCACACGTGGGAACATCTCTGTTGCCTCAGTAGCATCTGTGGTAGTGCGTAATTTTCTCAACGCGTTACGTGTCGTCTTATGATAGTAACGATTATGAGCAGCCTTTTTGACTGATTGACGAATTCTCTTTAAAGCTGACTTATGGTTTGCCATATCTTTATTATTAATTATTGTGACCCCAACGGGAATCGAACCCGTGTTTCTGCCGTGAAAGGGCAGCGTCCTGGACCGCTAGACGATGGGGCCTTAAAATTCCAGAACTTCACCTCTTTGTTTGAGGAGTGCAAATGTAACGAGCAATTTTAATTCTGCAATACATTCAATGGGAAAAAATCAATTTTTTCTGTTTATTCTATCTTTAATAGGCCTTGGCAAAGACCACTCTCTGTATACTTGGCTGACCAGTCAAGATACATTTACCCTCTTCAAGCTTGTTATTCAAAGGAATACATCTAATAGTTGCCTTAGTGAGTTCTTTAATCTTGTCCTCTGTCTCCTGCGTTCCGTCCCAATGGGCATGCACAAATCCAGGATTATTTTTCATCAAAATTTCGAATTCTTCCCAAGTATCAACCGTTTGAGAATGATCATCTCTAAATTTCAAAGCTTTTTCAAATAATTCGACCTGAATCTCATCCAATAAAACTGGAATTGCGGTTGAAACTTCCGACTGCTGCATAAATGATTTAGTTAATGTGTCCCGACGAGCTACTTCTACAGTTCCCTTCTCTAAATCTTTAGGCCCAATAGCTATTCTAACGGGGACACCTTGAAGCTCATACTGGTTAAATTTCCAACCTGGCTTGTGGGTATCTCTATTATCATACTTAACCGTCACACCATTATCACGGAGTTCTTGCATCAATTTTTCTGCAACCACTGAGATTTCATCCAACTGCTCTTGCCCTTTGTATATAGGAACGATAACGACTTGATAAGGCGCTAGCTTAGGAGGTAATATTAGCCCATTATCATCGCTATGCGTCATGATCAAAGCACCCATTAATCTCGTACTGACACCCCAAGAAGTAGCCCATACGTATTCTTGCGTTCCTTCCTTCGTTTGAAATTTCACATCAAACGCTTTTGCGAAATTTTGACCTAAGAAGTGTGAAGTACCTGCTTGTAAAGCCTTTCCATCTTGCATCATCGCTTCTATACAGTAGGTCTCTAAAGCGCCAGCAAAACGCTCACCATCTGTCTTTACACCACGTAAAACCGGTATTGCCATAACCTCCTCAACGAAGGTTGAATACACATCAAGCATGGTTTCAGCTTCTGCTATGGCCTCTTGCTTGGTAGCATGAGCAGTATGTCCCTCTTGCCATAAGAATTCAGAGGTTCTTAAAAACAAACGGGTTCTCATTTCCCAACGCACCACATTTGCCCACTGATTAACTAGTATAGGCAGATCGCGGTAACTTTGGATCCAATCTTTATAAGTGTTCCATATAATCGTTTCAGAAGTTGGTCTGACGATCAATTCTTCTTCAAGCTTTGCACTAGGGTCTACTATAACTCCATTGCCATTAGGATCATCCATCAGGCGGTAATGGGTAACAACAGCACATTCTTTTGCAAAACCTTCCACATGAGATGCTTCCTTAGAGAAATATGACTTAGGTATGAAGAGTGGGAAATAGGCATTCATGTGTCCTGTTTCCTTAAACCGCTTGTCTAAATCTGCCTGAATGCGCTCCCAAATAGCAAAACCATAAGGCTTTATTACCATCGCTCCGCGCACAGCTGATGTTTGAGCTAGATCAGCTTTAACGACCAGTTCGTTGTACCATTTTGAGTAATCTTGTTCTCTTGAAGTTAGATGCTTTCCCATAATGAGTGTCTTGGTATAACTTTTGTACCTTGTTTTAATATAGAATCGCAAACTTACAGAGATTATGAAGAAGGGCGTATTATTATTGGGTATTAGTTATGCACTGCTTACGGCATGTGGAACTCATGTGAGCTTAACTGAGAACTACTTCGAGGATGAAAACTTCTACAACCCAACACTTCCTTCTCCACAATTTGCTTTAGAGTCCTTGAAATCAACCGATATCTATTCTGAATTAGATTATGATCAATTTTGGGATACCACCGCACAAGCAGTGACATCTGAAACAGGTGATCATACAGGAAGATCGAACCGGGGAGGTTACGGAATGTCATCTAACGCTACGGTTTTTCAAACCAACAGTTTCGGATGGGGTCAAGGACTAGGATATGGAATACCGCACATGTTCGGGAGCACGTGGTATAACCCATGGCAACTGGGGCCGTCAAATTATTGGAACGAATTTATGTTCGGAGGATATGGGCACAACTCGTTGAACCCTTATCCTTATGGATTCACGAATAATGGTTACGGATTCAATAACGGCTTTGGATACAACAACTTTGGATACAACAATGGCTATGGATTCAACAATGGCTATGGATACAACAACGGCTATGGATATAACAGTGGCTATGGAAATAACAATGGCTTTGGATTCAACAATGGTAATAGTTGGGGAAACAGTTCTTCCACCTGGAATTCGAATTACACACCTAGATCCGGCACCAATTATGGCGGAAGACGCCCTTCTAAATACAGTTCCTCTCGAGGTAATTCATCGAGCAACGGTAAAACAACTTATGGTGGAAAAGCAACTGGATGGACCGGCATATTAACCCCCATTCGACAAGCTTTAGAAGAATCGAAAAACGCAACCACGGCAAGGGCTATTATCGAGTATACCTCTGGTTCGTCAGTAATAACAAGGGAAACAAGCAACTGGTCAGTGGAATCTGAAGTAAGACCTGCGGAAAACACGTCTACTAAAGCATCCTCAACAGGTCGTTCTGTGTCAACAAGGCCAAGAAGTAATTGGACAGGAGATCCTCAGACAAGACCAAATGCTGCTCAAGAATGGTCGAGTCAATCTAGAACACGTTCCACAGAAACCCGACCTACTGAAAGCAAACCAAGTCGAGCAAGGAATACCAGTACTCAAGCAGCACCTTCTCGTAGCTCAAGTTCCTCAAGAACGAGTGTTCAAAGCAGCGGCGGTAGAAGGCGATGAACAAATTAACGTTATTTAGTGCGATTTTCCTCTCTTGCTTTTCTACCAAGGGCCAGGACTTAGATTATTTTGCTCAACTCAACCAACCCATGACTTTTGGAGACGCCAGGTACAATGGGTTATCCGGTGCAATGGTAGCCATGAGTGGTTCTTTTAGTGCATTAGCACTCAACCCCGCAGGTGCTGCCCTATATCGTCAAGACGCTTTTGGATTTGACATGGGATTGTTCAATTCTAAGAATACTGACGTTAACTCCAGTAATGTTCGAGGAAATACCACAAACTTAAACGTCGGTAATTTTGGCTTTTTAGGCAAGAATCCTTCCAATGGTGTTACTCTTTTCTTCACCTATAATTCAGACCAAATTTATAGAGAACGTCTTAGGGCAAATTCTTCTGATGCAGGAAGTATCATGCAGCAATGGATTAATAATTCCGATGGGACTCCTCCAGAATACCTGAATTCAGTTGGGGTTTATGAGGATTTACTGTATCAAAGCTATGCCACTGATTGGAACTCGAACAACAGGTCATATTTTAGTTCTGCCGCACTAAGTAATGTCTCTACAGAACACCTCTTATTTAGAAAGGGGATGCGCAATCGGTGGACTCTCGGCGGCGCAAATCAAGTGAATTCAACCTTTTACTATGGCGCCTCTGTAAGTATCGTTCACTCCTTTGAAAAGGTAGAAGTTCAACATAAAGAAACCTTTAACAGCACAAATGACTTAACAAACCTCAACTTACAAGACTTGTGGGACAACAGCGGCATCGGTATTACTGCTAATGCAGGTTTTTTGTACCGACCATATCAATTTCTACGGATTGCTTCAGCCATAGAACTGCCACATATTTATGGCTTTAGTCAAGACTGGGAGGTCACCATGTCAAGTGTTAGACCATCTGTTTCGGCAGTCGCAATTGATGCTGAAGGTTATGGAACGGAATACCAATGGTCCATGATTACGGCACCTAAGCTTCGAAATGGGGCAACTTTTATTCTGGGAAGAACGGGCCTGATTAGTTTAAGTCATACTGCTATTCCTCACAGCTGGAGCCAATCTATTGGAAACGATAATGACGAGAACTACCTCAACCCGATTATAGACTCTTTACTATCAACGCAGCATGTTATGGCAGCTGGTGGGGAATTTAGAATACGCAGCGTCACCTTGCGAGGCGGGATTGGATACAGCCCCTCCTACCGCGACAACGAAAATCGTATGAGAAGAGCCAGTCTAGGTGCTAGTATTCGCTCGGAAGAACTTACTCTGCATCTTGCCTGGAGTGCTGTACAGCAGCAGAAACAATACTACACATTTAGTGCTGATTACACCAATCCCATTGAGTTTCAAAATACCATCTCGTTCATTTCTATGGGCGCTGTTTGGAAATTCTAGAGGTCTTTTGGCACATTTGGTGTAATTTGCAAACTAAGTCGCATTGAATGCGTTTATTTCATTGAACTCAAAGGTTTGCCCTACTATGAATCGATTCTCTTTCACATCATCTAAATTAACTTGGTTTTTAGCCTTTTTTCTAGCCTTCACAAATATTCAGGCGCAGAAAAAATCAAAGAACGATAGTCCTAAGTGGGCGGAGCAAAGTATCAGTGCTTTTACTTTTAGAGGCTTGGGACCTGCTACAACTTCAGGTCGCATTGCTGATATCGCTGTTAATCCAGACAATACGGCGGAGATGTACATTGCACTTGCCTCTAGTGGGGTATGGAAAACTAGTAACAATGGCACCACATGGGAGCCCATTTTTGACCATGAAGGTTCTTACAGCACAGGATGTGTCACGATGGACCCTTCCAACCATAACATTATTTGGATCGGTTCAGGAGAGAACAACAACCAACGCTCCGTTGCCTACGGAGATGGTGTCTATGTCAGTCGAGATGCTGGCAAGACATGGATCAATACAGGATTAGTCTCTAGCGAGCACATAGGTATGATCACTGTGGACCCCACAAATTCTAACCATGTGTACGTAGCTGCCTATGGTCCACTTTGGAGCTCGTCAGGTGACAGAGGTCTTTACGAAACCATGGATGGTGGGGTGAATTGGTCTAAAATCTATGACGTTAGTGAGCACACCGGCTTTAATGAAATCCACATGGATCCAAGAGATCCGTCCATCTTATATGCTACTGCTCATCAGCGCAGAAGACACGTCTTTACTTATTTAAGCGGTGGCCCGGAGAGTGCCATCTATAAGAGCACAGATGCTGGAGCGAATTGGACCGTCTTAAAAGGTGGACTTCCTACTGGTGATGTTGGTCGAATTGGCATGGATATCAGTCCTGCGAATCCAGATGTGCTTTATGCAACCATAGAAGGACATGGTCTTTACCGATCTTCAGATCGCGGTGAAAGCTGGTCAAAACGTAGTTCTCATGAAACCAGTGGTAATTATTATGTTGAGTTAGTGGCTCATCCTGAAGATGTCAACACGCTCTATAGCATGGACACCTATGCTCATATCAGTCGAGACGGCGGAAAAAGCTTTAACAACATTCCTAAGAAGTTTAAACATGTAGATAACCATTGCTTGTGGATTGACCCGAGCAATACATCGCATATGATTATTGGCACAGATGGTGGTTTGTATGAGACCTGGGATGAAATGAAGAGCTGGAATTGGCGAGCAAACCTCCCTACGATACAGTTCTATCGTGTGGCAGTCGACAACGATTGGCCATTTTACAATGTATACGGTGGAACCCAAGACAATAACTCTTTAGGTGGACCATCTCAAACGATCAACAGAAGAGGTATTACAAATGATGATTGGTTTGTGACCAACGGAGGTGATGGTTTTGAAAGCGCAACCGATCCTGATGACCCTAATACGGTTTATGCTCAAGCACAATATGGATGGCTTGTCAGATTCAATAAAGAAACAGGAGAAAAGACACCTATTCAACCACAGCCTAGATACAAGGATTCTCCTTATCGCTGGAATTGGGATGCCCCACTGGTCGCGAGTAAGCATCAGAAAAAGACGTTGTATTTCGCTGCGAACAAAGTATTTAAAAGTACTGACCGTGGTGGAAGTTGGGAAGTTATCTCGGATGACTTATCTCGTCAACTAGACCGGAATAGGCTACCAATAATGGACCGTTACTGGGGACCAGAAGCAATCGCACTCCACAAGAGCACATCTATTTACGGCAACATAGTTACATTAAAAGAACATCCTACTAACCCTGGAGAACTATGGGCGGGGACAGATGATGGACTGGTTTGGAAAACGAAAGATGATGGTCAGAATTGGTCCTCTTTAAAGAACTTTAATACACTCCCAAAAACACAGGTGGGTTCTTTGACCCTACCATTGGTTTATGTGCAGGATATCCTCCTTTCTAAGCATGATTCAAAAACCATATACACGGTTTTCAACAATCACAAGAACGGTGATTTTAAGCCCTACATTTTCAAAAGTACTGACGGAGGTAGGAATTGGAGCAGCATCGTTAGCAACCTTCCCGAGAAAGGCAGTGTCTATAGCATAGCTGAAGATCATATCAACAGTAACCTTCTTTTTGTAGGAACGGAATTCGGACTTTGGTACACCCTAGACGGAGGAGACACATGGGCTGAGTTAAATGAAGGGCTTCCAACAATTGCGGTTCGTGACATTGCCATTCAAGAGCGTGAAAACGACTTAGTTCTAGCCACTTTTGGTCGTGGATTCTATGTTCTTGACAACTACTCGCCGTTACGTGAAATGAACTATATCCTAGAGCAAGACGCGGCATTTTTTACAACAAAACCGGGTATGCTTTTTAACAGGGCTAATGTTGGAGGAATAGACTACAAGGGAGGACAACATTACAGATCCAAAAATCCACCTCGAGGAGTGACTTTCGAACTCTTTATTAAAGATAAAGGCAATAAAGTCAAAGACAGAAGACCAGAGGCTGTCTCTTATACACATCTCCGAGCCCACGAGACTCCTGAGCATCTCG
>OJHG01000330.1_pt1 | contig 25589 bp, 27 predicted proteins | sample 1594761 | NCBI WGS metagenome assembly OJHG01 (sample SAMN05416786, study PRJEB24817) | seawater metagenome | isolation source: Sea water | place: Canada:Atlantic | collected 2013-07 | reverse complement strand
ACGAGATGCTCAGGAGTCTCGTGGGCTCGGAGATGTGTATAAGAGACAGTAACAGTACACTGAACTAATTCTTTTATCGTAATTTGTGCCCTCCATATAAAATAGCTATTTTTAATTATGAATATTCAATTAACGAATAAAAGAATATTAATTACAGGAGGAGCAGGGTTTATTGGATCTAATTTATCAGAGGTTTTACTTGAAAAAGGGAATACAGTTATTTGTTTAGATAACTTTGCCACTGGTAGAAAAGAAAACATAGCTCATCTTTTACCTAATCCCAATTATACCTTTATTGAAGGAGATATCAGAAACTTAACCGATTGCCATCAATCAGTTAAAAATGTAGACTACGTTTTGCATCAAGCGGCATTAGGATCTGTTCCAAGATCTATAAAAGACCCAATTACTTCTAATGATGTGAATGTGAGTGGTTTTTTAAATATGTTAGTAGCGTCTAGAGATGCAGGTGTTAAAAGATTTATTTATGCAGCTAGTTCTTCCACCTATGGTGACTCAGAATCGCTACCTAAAGTAGAAGAAACCATAGGGAAACCATTATCTCCATATGCAATTACAAAATATGTAAATGAACTATATGCAGATGTTTTTTCAAAAACCTATGGATTAGAAACGATAGGATTGCGCTATTTTAATGTATTTGGACGAAAGCAGGACCCTAATGGAGCCTATGCAGCAGTAATTCCAAAATTTGTTAGCCAGTTTATGGCAGGTGAATCACCAATTATTAATGGAGATGGAGAATACTCAAGAGATTTTACCTACATAGACAATGTAATTCAAGCAAACATACTGTGTATGCTTACAGAAAATAAAGAAGCAATTAATACCGTATACAATGTTGCCTTTGGTGAACGAAATACCCTGAATGATTTAATCACGTATTTGAAAGAATCGTTATCAGAATTTGACCCTAAAATAAAAGACATACAAGTTGCATACGGACCAAATAGAGTAGGAGATATTCCACATTCTCTAGCATCAATAGATAAAGCAAAAAATTTATTAAACTATAACCCTCAGTATTCTTTAAAAAAAGGCCTAGAAGAGGCCATAAAGTGGTATTGGAATAATTTATAAATAGAAATGAATCAATCAAAAATAGCAATTATAGGCCTAGGTTATGTAGGACTTCCATTGGCAAGATTATTTGCTACTAAATATTCTGTAGTAGGTTTTGATATTAACACAGAACGTATAAAAGAACTAAAGTCAGGAAAAGACAGTACCTTAGAGGTAGAAAATAAAGTATTAACATCTGTGCTTGTTGAGAAAAATTCTGATGCCATGGGGCTTTATTGTTCCTCTAAACTTTCAGATTTAGAAGGATGTAATTATTTTATTATAACGGTACCAACACCAGTAGATAAAAATAATAGACCCATTTTAACACCCTTAATAAAGGCCAGTGAAACTGTTGGTTCAGTTCTAAAAAAAGGAGATATTGTAATTTATGAATCTACGGTCTATCCAGGAGCAACGGAAGAAGATTGTATCCCTGTTTTAGAAAAAGTGTCTGGATTAACTTTTAATAAAGATTTCTTTGCAGGCTATTCTCCAGAAAGAATTAATCCGGGAGATAAGTTACATACCGTTGAAAAGATATTAAAAGTAACATCGGGCTCTACCCCAGAAACAGGAAAAAAAGTAGATGATTTGTATAAATCTGTTATTACAGCAGGTACCCATCTAGCACCCACCATTAAAGTAGCTGAAGCTGCCAAAGTTATTGAAAACTCTCAACGAGATATTAATATTGCTTTTGTAAATGAACTCGCAAAGATTTTTAATTTAATGGACATCAATACACATGATGTATTAGAAGCAGCGGGTACAAAATGGAATTTTTTACCTTTTAAGCCAGGCTTAGTAGGAGGGCATTGTATTGGTGTAGATCCGTATTATTTAGCGCAAAAAGCACAAGAATATGGCTACCATCCTGAGATTATTTTAGCTGGAAGAAGATTAAATGATAGCATGGGAGATTATGTAGCTTCTGAGGTTGTTAAGTTAATGATTGCTAAAGATGTTCGTGTAAAAGATGCAAATGTATTAGTACTAGGAATTACCTTTAAAGAAAACTGCCCAGATGTTAGAAACACAAAAGCTGTAGACGTCATTGCTGCTTTAAAAGAGTTTGGTATGAATATTACCATTTACGATCCGTGGGCTAATAAAGAACAGGTAATGCATGAGTATACATTAGAGTCTACTCAAGAAATTCCTACTAGTACATTTGATGCTATTGTTTTAACAGTAGCACACACAGCATTTTTAGAGATGAATTTTGATACCATACTCAATAAAAACCACATCGTTTACGATGTAAAAAACATACTACCATCATCTAAAAAAGATGGAGGTTTATAAATAATCAACAATTTAAGTTTTTACCCTAATGAAATTAACAATAATAGGAAGTGGATACGTAGGTCTGGTCTCAGGAGCATGTTTTGCCGAAATGGGCAATAATGTTACTTGTGTAGACATAGACCGAGAAAAAATTAAACAATTAGAAAATGGAGTAATTCCAATCTATGAACCTGGGTTGGCTCCAATGGTTCTTAAAAATATAGAAAGAAATAATTTAAAATTTTCAACTTCGTTAAAACAAAGTATTCAGGATGCTTCTATTGTTTTTATTGCTGTAGGGACTCCTATGGGAGATGATGGGTCTGCAGATTTACAGTATGTATTATCGGTAGCCAAAGAAATAGGTCAACATATGACTCATGATCTTGTTGTGGTAGATAAGTCTACAGTACCTGTAGGAACAGCTGATAAAGTTAAGCGTGCAATTCAATTAGAATTAGATAACAGAAACTCACTATTGAAGTTTCATGTAGTGTCTAATCCTGAGTTTTTAAAGGAAGGAGACGCTATTAATGATTTTATGAAACCAGATAGAGTTGTTATTGGAGCAGATAATGAAGTTGCTTTTGACTTGATGAAAAAATTATATTCTCCATTTTTTAGAACAAACGATCGATTTATTACAATGGATGTTTATTCTGCTGAAATGACTAAATATGCAGCCAATGCAATGCTTGCCACTAAAATATCATTCATGAATGAGATCGCTAATATTTGTGAAAAAGTTGGTGCTGATGTTAATTATGTTCGCTTAGGTATTGGTTCTGATAAAAGAATAGGGTATAGCTTTATTTATCCTGGGGCTGGTTTTGGAGGTTCTTGCTTTCCTAAAGATTTAAAAGCGCTTAGACAAATTGCTAAGGAGCATCATTATGAAGCTGAATTAATTTCTGCTGTAGAAAATGTAAATAATCGTCAAAAACATGTTATTTCTAGAAAAGTAATTGAACGATTTGGAGAAGATTTGTCTGGAAAAGTATTTGGTATTTGGGGATTAGCATTTAAGCCTGGAACTGATGACATGCGAGAATCTCCTGCTATTTATGTTATTAATGATTTAGTGAGAAAAGGCGCAAGAGTTAACGTATATGATCCTAAAGCAATGGAGGAAGCAAAAAATCATTATTTAAAAGATATTAAAGAGGTAACATATGTGGATTCTAAATATCAAGTACTAGCTAATGCAGAAGCTTTAATTTTGTTGACTGAATGGAAAGAATTTAGATCTCCAGATTTTGATGAAATTAAAAAACAATTAAAGAAACCCATCATTTTTGATGGTAGAAATCAATACAATGCTTTTAATTTAGCTGAAGAAGGATTCGAATATCATCAAATAGGGAAAGATAAATAAAGATTAGTTTTGCATATGATCTCCATGTAAAATATAATATTAATAGTTTAATTAATGAAAAACTTCGCATTATTAGGTGCTGCAGGATATATAGCTCCAAGACATTTTAAAGCAATAAAAGACACTAATAATCTGTTAATTGCAGCTTTAGACAAGTTTGATTCTGTAGGCGTGTTAGATAGTTATTTTCCAAATGCAGATTTCTTTACAGAGTTTGAACGTTTTGATAGGCATCTAGAAAAATTAAAAAGGAATCAAATAGGTTTAGATTATGTAAGTATTTGTACACCAAACTATTTACATGACTCCCATATAAGAATGGCTTTAAGGAGAGATGCTGATGCTATCTGTGAAAAACCACTGGTATTAAATCCCTGGAATGTAGATGCATTAGAATCCATAGAAAAAGAAACTGCCAATAAAATTTATACCATACTTCAATTACGACTTCACCCAAGTATTATCGCTTTAAAAAACAAGATAGACAACGGGCCAAAAGATAAAATCTATGACATAGATTTAACCTACATCACATCCAGAGGAAACTGGTATGATGTTTCTTGGAAAGGAGATGAAAGTAAATCTGGAGGGATTGCAACTAATATAGGAGTTCATTTCTATGACATGCTCTCTTGGGTTTTTGGAGAAGTAACAGAAAATAGGGTTCATTTAAGAGAAAAAAACAAAGCAGCAGGCTATCTAGAATTTAAAAAGGCTAGAGTTCGTTGGTTTTTGTCTATAGATGAGCATGATTTACCTTTAGCTATAAAAATAAAAAACCAAAGAACCTATCGTTCTATTTCTATAGACAAACAAGAGATAGAATTTAGTAGTGGCTTTAAAGAACTTCATACCAAAAGCTATCAAGAAATAATTACAGGCAAAGGTTTTGGTTTAACAGAAACAAAGCAATCTATTGAAATAATACATGATATTAGAAACAATAGCTTAGAGAAAAAAGGTGAGAAACACCCATTTTTAAATAACTTAAAAAAATGAATATTTGAATACAGATTTAAAAGGTAATTATTGTGCCTAAAAAAATTATAATTGCTACAATGTTTAAGATATTTAAAAAGAAAGATCGTATGATTAGTGCTGTTTCAAAATTAATAGAATTGTTAGTTGAGCAGTTGTCTATGGAATTTAATGATAAAGATGGGTGTATTTCTTTCTCCATCATCATGTCAGAGGCAAAATTTGTCGCTGAGCTTACCAAAAAAACATAAGAATTATTAGAGCAGTATGTCATTGATTTTAAAATTGAAAAATCGAGTTCTGAGTTAGACTTTATTAAAAATAGGTATTAAGAAAAAGAAAAAGAATTTAAGAAAATTAAACAAAAAACTGGCAGTGTACATAGATAGAAATTAGAATGTAAACTCAGAACGTGCTAAAATGGAGCTCATGTTGTTGCAATCTGAATATGAATTGGCATATGGTGTCTCTTCAGAATTGTCAAAACAACAAGAGCCCCAAGAACTTAAAGTAAAAGAAGATACACCTATCTTTACTATTATTCAGCCTGTTTTTGTTCCATTAGAGAAAAAAAACTCAAAAAGAGCGTTGATTCTTATCATCTATACTTTCTTAGGTTTTGTCTTAAGTATTGGCTAAGTAATTTCTAAAAAACCAGTCCAAAATATTATCAAATAAATAAAGTTTTCAAAAGAAAAACTAACAATCTAGTTCTTTTGATATTTATTGTCATCTAACTATTTTTAGTATTCTAAAAAATAAGTTTAGTCAGTATTAATTTATAAAAAATCATTTTCTTCAGACATATTCATTATATTTGTTTTGAAAAAGACTTTGTATATCCCTATTTGCTTAGAAGAAAATTAGCTTATGTTAAACGAATTTATTCAAAAAATTGGAATATATCATTCACTACAATTTATTTTTTATTTTCTTGGGACTTTTATGTTATCCTATTTTTTAATCCCAAAAATAAGAAATAAGGCTCTTAAACTCAATCTTAAAGACACTCCAGACATTAGAAGTTCACATACAATACCAGTTCCTACTTTTGGTGGTATCGTATTCTATATAAGCTATATTCTGATCTTGTTTTTTGCTCAATCTTTAGATAGTAATCATGTCTCAATAACTTTAATAGCCTCCATCTCTATATTGTTTTTTACAGGGTTGTTAGATGATTTTAAAAACCTTTCACCAAAAATTAAATTTTTATGTCAAATAATAGGAGTCGCTTTGTTAATGTTTCAGCCAGATTTTAGAATTTTATCCTTCCATGGGTTTATGGGAATCTATGAAATTCCATTGTATGTGTCTGTTGGTGGAAGCATGTTCTTTTTATTAGGACTTATAAATGCTTTTAATTTAATTGACGGTATAGATGGCCTAACAGGAATTACAGGTGTTATTGTTGCCTCTTTTTACAGCTATATGCTTTATAATTTAGGGTATTTCTTCTATTTGTCTTTAAGTCTAGCCACCATTGCAACCTTACTTGCTTTTTTGAGATTTAATTTTTCTAACACTAAAAAGATTTTTATGGGTGATACAGGGAGTTTGGTCATAGGCTTGGTCTTGGGGTTATTAACTTTAAAACTCTTGTCTGAAGCTGATGATGCATATAGTTCACTATCTCTTTACAGAGCGCAATTACCATTATTTTTAATAGCTGTTTTATTTGTACCGCTTTTAGATACCATGCGTGTTATGTTCTTAAGGCTTACTAGTGGAGTCTCTATGTTTAAGCCAGATAGAAATCACCTACATCATATCATTGTAGACTTTGGATTGTCTCACAGAAAAGCGTCTTTTTTTATTGGTTTTGTTAATTTTAGTGTGGCACTGATCATGTTTTTTGTTATTCAAAAATTTAACACTTTTCAATCGTTATGCGTATTAGTATTGATGTTTTTTATAGCAATTATGGTCTTATTTTTAATGAATAAAAACAAAACAGCGCTTCGGTTAAAAATTAAGATGAAAAATTCAATGTTAAAGATGTTTTCCTTGTAATGTATTTTGCACTAAAAATTGTATAATAAAACCCTTTTAATGTTTTATTTTTGCCAAAAAAAATCTATGATTTTTCTAATTATTCTTTCAACAAACGTATTATTAAAAATTTCTTAAATTTACTAGATAAATGCGTAAATTAAATTCTTATAACTATAAAGTTAAACATAACACCATGCATCATAAATTCTTACACTATACTTTTATTATTTTTTCTTTGTTGTTTTCAACAATTTCATTCTCTCAAACAGAACAAGACGTAATTTCAGAAGCTAATCGATTGGAAATTAACTCTAGAGAAAAAGCCATCAGTGAATTAGCAGCTAGAGGTATTAGCTTATCCCAAGCACAAGAAATGGCGCAATTAAGAGGAATAGATTTTGAGTCTTTTTTAGATAATTACTTAAAGTCCAATGCTGGTAAAACCAAATCAGTTACTTCTACAAAAATTAATGATGTTGTAACTGAGCTAAAAGTTGTGCCTTTAGATACTGTTCAAATGGTTACACCCAAAAAAGTTATTGAACCTAAGGAAATTGAAGACTATTTTGGATATGATATTTTTATCAATAACCCGTTTGGTGAAAAAGACTATTTGCTAGGCAATATAGACGAGGGTTACATTCTAGCACCAGGAGACGAGTTAAGAATTACTGTTTTTGGAGATAATAATTTAGAATTTGTTTCTAAAATAGATTTAAACGGAAACATATCCTTTCCAAATCTAGGTGTGTTTTTTGCTGCAGGGAATTCTTTTGCTACTATTAAAAATAGACTAAAAATATTTTTAGGAAAATATTATAGTGGCCTGTTATCATCACCTAATCGTGCATTCTTAGATGTTTCTCTAACTCAGATTAGACCAGTAAAGGTATCTGTTTTAGGAAATGTAACTACCCCAGGACCGCATTTAGTAAATGGGATGGCTACCGTTTTAAATGCATTGTATGCCTCGGGGGGTATAGCAACTTCAGGTACATTAAGAGATGTTAAAGTATATAGAAATAACAAATTGATTAAAACAATTGATTTATACGATTATATCACCCAAGGAAATATAGACCAAGATATTAGACTTTCAAATAATGATGTGTTGTTTGTAGGCCCAAGAATTTCATCGATTACCCTTCAAGGAAAAGTAAGAACAGCAGCCATTTATGAATTAAAAGAAGGAGAAACCCTAGAAAGCTTATTTAAATTTTCTGGTGGACTTTCTGCAGTTGCCTCTACCAATGCTGTTAATATATCTAGAATTAAGCCTTTTAAAGATAGAAATCAAGAGTTGGTATTTGATCGTTTTCTAACAACGGTAAACTACAGTACCCTAAACAAAACAAAAGGGTTTGTTCTTACAGATGGAGATGTGGTAACAGTACAAGAAATTTTAACCAAACAAAAAAATAAAGTATTTATTGGAGGGAATGTTAATGCTCCAGGAAGTTACGGCTTAGATATTTACAAAGATTTAAAAACCTTAATTAACACGGGTGCTAAAGGAGTATCTATTAACACTTATTTTCAAAAACTAGATATTAATAGAGAAGATGACCAAGGAAACCTATCTTTTAAAACCTATAATTTATCAAGTGTATTAAATGATAAGGTCACTGTTACACTGCAAGAAAATGATCGTATTAAAATATATTCTTTAGAGGAGGTTCAAGGAGAACAAAAAGTCACTATTTCTGGGTTTGTTTCGGAACCGAAAACTGTTTTTTGGAGTGAAAATCTATCCATTTTTGATTTAATTTTTCAGTCAGTATCCTATGATGAACTAGAATTTCAATCCAAAGTATTAACGAGTCGTTTAGATTTAAAGAGGTTTGATGAGAAGAGCGGTTTATATAAAATCTCTCAATACAGCATTGATAATTTAAAAGACCTAAAAACCACCTATTTAATGCCTAAAGATGAGGTAGTATTATACACCAAGTCTGTAACTAAAGATATTTCTCCTACATTCAGAGTATTAGGAGAGGTTAACAATCCAGGGGAGTTTTCTCTAGGAAACTCAATGTATGTTGAAGATGCCATTCTTATGGCAGGTGGATTTTTGGAAGAAGCAGAAAAAACATATGTAAATATCAATAGATTAGATAGAAATTTGGAGACAGGAAGCTATTCTAAGTTAGAAACCTATCAAGTAGATATGGATTATTTGTTAGGTGTTACAAAAACACCTAGTACTCCTTTCATACTTCAAAACAAAGACATTGTTTCTGTTTTTGCTCCTATTAGAGCATTTAAACAACCGGTTATTTCAGTAAGAGGAGAGATTACATATCCTCAGAATATTGTGCTTGAGAATGATAAAATTTCTATGAAAAAAATAATTGACCTAGTAGGTGGTTTCACTACCAATTCTAATATTAAAAGTTCCTACATTGTTAGAGATGGCCTTAAACTATTTGTAGATTTAGATAAAAGCCTAGACAATCAATCAACGTTTTTAATAGACGAAGATATATTGGTTATTGCTTCTAACTTAGATCCTATAAAAACTTCAGGAGGGCTTTTAAATCCTACTATCTTTTCTTGGAATAAAGGTAAGAAAGCAAAATATTACATCAAAAAATCTGGGGGTACTAAAAAACGTATAGAAAGTATGGTGGTGCTTCAAGCAAACGGGAAAACACAAAAAATAGGATTGTTTAATAATCCAATAGTGTATCCTGGAGCTCAAATTATAGTAACAGAAAAGCCAGAAAAAATAGATGATGGGAAAAATAAATTTCTAGATGACTTTGTGAGAATATTTAGTGTTGTTACCGGAGCTTTAACAACTATTGTTTTAACTAAAAATTTATAGGGGTATGAATAGTTCTCAACAACCACATATAGAAGCAGAAGACCAGATAGACATTATTGCCCTGTTCTCTAAAGTTTGGGCGGGTAGAAAATTTGTTATTAAAACAGCTGTTATTGCAGCTGTTATTGGTATTCTAGTAGCCATTCTTACTCCTAATACGTATACGGCTTCTTCCATGTTTACCCCAAATTCTAGTGGTAGCTCACCTGCAGGTGCTAGTGGGTTAAAAGGATTGGCCTCATTGGCAGGAATTAATATTGGTTCTAGCCTTGAGGGCGCTAAAGAAATTTCTCCGATGTTATACGGGAAGATTTTAGAGAGCTACACCTTCAAAAAAGAATTATTAGAGGCACCACTCAAAAACTTAGGAGAGGTAAACTCTCTAAGAGACTATTTTGAACAAGAAGCTTCTTCCTCTTCTTTTTTTGGAACTATTAAAGAGTATACCATTGGTTTGCCATCAAAAATTATTGGATTGTTTAGATCAGAACCCAAAGATGCTGTTTTGCAAACTATAGAAGGAATGAATACCATTTCTGAGGAAGAGTTTGAGTATTTTGAAGTGATTGACGAAATGCTAACACTAACTATCAATGACACAGACGGATATTTAGAAATTACTGCTACTAGTAAACTTCCTCAATTAGCAGCACAACTGGTTAAAAGTGGAGAAAATATCTTACAGAATCAAATCATCGCCATTAAAACCAAGTCTAGTTTAGAATTACTAACCTATCTAGAAGAACAGTATGTCCTAAAAAACAACCTATTAACTGAAGCACAAGACAATTTGGCCAGTTTCAAAGACAGAAATTTAAACATCTCTAGAAGTAGTTTTTCTAATGCGCAAACTCGTTTAGAAACAGTACTTCAAATAGAAACTTCTGTATTTCAAAATGTGGTCACTCAGTTAGAACAAGTAAAATTACAAGTGGCAAAAGACACCCCAGTGTTTTCTTTTTTGAAGCCAGTGGTGGTTCCAACAGAAAAAACTGCTCCAAAACGTAGTCTCATTGTAATTATTTGGCTGTTTTTGGGAGTGGTTATAGGTATTGGTTATTTATTAGCCAAAGAACCAGTGCTAGATATGATCAAACAAATCAAAAATATTCCATCATAAATGACAGCCCTAGATTCTAAGAAATGGTTTGTAGTTTATACAAAACCTAGAAACGAAATAAAAGTCTCACAAAGACTTTCGGTTTTAGGGGTAGAGAACTATACTCCAACTAGAATAGAAGTTAGGCAATGGTCTGATAGAAAGAAAAAGATACTAGTACCTTTATTACCCTCTATGGTACTGGTGAGTTTGCATGAAAAGGATGTAAATAAGGTGTTTGAAACTCCGGGAGTGGTTAGATATTTTTTTGAGAAAGGAAAACGTGCGATAGTACCTAAAAAGGAGGTATTGGCTATGCAGTATTATTTAGAGCATAGTTATGGTCAAAAACAACAAGAAGTAGCCATAGGTGATACCCTACAAGTACCATTATTAGAGCAAGAGGCAATACTGCTTTCAAAAAAAGGAAAGAATTGTATTGCTCAATTAAAAAAAATGGGTGCCATCGTATCATTTCAACTGAATTAATCAGTTTTTTTTTTGTGTACCAATTTCCATTACTGTGAGTAGTGATGGCGAAGCCATACCTTAGAGCAATGTTTATAGCTCTTTAAAAGAGCTGTTAAAATTAAAAACAAATAAGTTAAACACTTGTTATAGTTGAAAAAAATAAAAAAAATTGAAACTAAGTAAACGACATATCGCAAAAAGTATTACCTGGAGACTTATTGGAACTATTGATACTTTTGTGTTTGGTTGGGTTATCACAGGTGATTTTAATGAGGGACTCAATTTGTCAGGAATAACTACAATAACAAAGCTAATTTGGTATTATTTACATGAACGATTATGGTTCAAATCATTCGTGGTTGAATCCAATAAACGCCATTTGTTCAAAACGATTTCATGGCGTATAATAGGTACTATAGATACTGTATTTTTTGGGTGGATTATAACAGGAAATCCATTAACAGGATTAAAAATTGGAGGTTATGAAAGTATCACCAAAATGATTCTCTATTTTGGTCATGAAAAGTTATGGTATCGTATTAATTATGGTTTAGATAAACGAAATAGAAGTAAACACTTAAAAAGACATCGAGAAGAAAGAAGTAAAATAAATAAATAATGGGTTTAAATGTAGTAAAACACAATTATAAAACAACTAAAAAACAGCGTGAGCAGCTGCACGGGCATAAAACCTATTTATTGTGGTTTACAGGCTTGTCAGGTTCTGGAAAATCGACTTTGGCCAATTTGGTAGAAATTGCCTTGCATCAAAGAGGGTTATCCACTTATATTTTAGATGGCGATAATATCCGTCAAGGAATTAATAAAGATTTGAGCTTCGCACCTGAAGACCGAACTGAAAACATCAGGCGCATCTCCGAAATCAGTAATTTGATGCTAGATGCCGGCGTGATCACCTTAGCGGCTTTTGTATCCCCTTACATAAAAGATAGAGAGCAGGTTAAACAGATTGTGGGTGCTGATAATTTCATTGAAATTTATGTTAATACATCCCTTGAGGAATGTGAACGCAGAGATGTGAAGGGATTGTATAAAAAAGCACGCGCTGGAGAAATTAAAAATATGACCGGTATTTCTGCACCATACGAGGCTCCCATAAAACCTGGATTAGAAGTTGTTACTGATGGACAACCTATTGAAGAAAGTGTAAAAACCATCTTAGAATTCATAAATAAAAAGTTAAAACCAAGCACATGAGTAATTATGTAATCAATCATTTACGAGAGTTAGAATCAGAAGCCATATTTGTGATCCGTGAAATAGCAGCGCAATTTGAGAATCCTGTATTGTTATTTTCTGGCGGAAAAGATTCTATTTTGTTAACGCATTTAGCGAAAAAAGCATTTTATCCAGCAAAAATACCATTTCCGTTAATTCATGTAGATACAGGGCATAATTTTCCTGAAACCATTGCATTTCGAGATGCTTTAGTAGAAGAATTAGGTGTTCAACTTATTGTGGGTTCTGTACAAGAATCGATTGATAAAGGTCGCGCTAAAGAAGAAACTGGTGCAGATGCATCTCGAAATGCGTTGCAGATCGTCTCTTTGTTAGATACTTTAGAAGCCCATAAAGTAGATGCTGCTATGGGGGGTGCAAGACGTGATGAAGAGAAAGCAAGAGCCAAAGAGCGCTTCTTCTCTCACCGTGATGAATTTGGACAGTGGGATCCTAAAAATCAGCGTCCAGAATTATGGAACCTTTTCAATGGTCGTATGAACTACGGAGAAAATTTTAGGGTTTTTCCAATCTCAAACTGGACAGAGATGGACGTTTGGGAATATATTAAGTTAGAAAAAATAGATTTGCCTATGCTCTACTTTTCTCACAAGCGTGATTGTGTAGTGCGTGATGGTGTTATTTTGGCCAATTCAGAATTCATTAAACTAAAACCTGGCGAGGAAGTGGTAAATATGACCATTCGCTACCGAACCTGTGGAGACATGCCTATTACCGGCGCCGTAGAATCTGAGGCAGATGATTTAACCAAAATCATTGAAGAAATTGCAACTACCAGAACCACAGAGCGTGGTGGTAGAGCAGATGATAAAAGAGCCGAAACTGCCATGGAAGATCGTAAAAAACAAGGTTATTTTTAGAAAGCTGTAGGCTCTAGGCCAAAAAGCTGTAAGCACTAAGCTTAAAGCATAAAGCCATTAAAAAATGAGAGACTTTAAAAGATATAATGTTTGGGAGATAAGTCACCAATTTGTGTTGAAAATTTATAACATCACAAAACAGTTTCCTCAAAGTGAAAACTATCAATTAGTTTCACAAATGCAACGTGCAGCCTACTCAATACCATCAAATTTCAGCGAATGTTGAGGACGTGGTTCTGATAAATATTTTAATAGATTTGTAACTATATGTTTAGGGTCTGCACACGAGTTGGAGTACTTTATTCTACTAGCAAAGGATTTAAAATATATAGACATCATTACGTATGAAGTATTAACAATAGAAATTAACGAGATAAAACGAAAATTATATAGTCTAAGTAAAAAACTAATAGCATAAAATATACTAGGCATGAGGCTTATAGCCTAAAGCATAGAGCAAAAAAATAAAATTATGGAATATCAAAATATAGAATTATTGCGTTTTACCACAGCAGGGAGTGTTGATGATGGAAAAAGCACCCTTATTGGACGATTATTATACGATAGTAAATCAATTTTCCAAGACCAGTTAGACGCTGTTGAAGAATCGAGTAAAAATAAAGGTTTCGATTATGTAGATTTATCTTTACTTACAGACGGTTTAAAATCTGAAAGAGAGCAAGGGATTACCATCGATGTAGCCTACCGCTATTTTGCAACGCCAAAACGTAAATTTATTGTGGCGGATACCCCTGGGCATATTCAATATACCAGAAATATGGTAACAGGCGCCTCTACGGCCAATCTTGCTATTATTCTAATAGATGCCCGTAAAGGAATGCTAGAGCAAACGCACAGACATTCATTTATTGCGTCTTTGCTTCGAATACCGCATGCGATTGTATGTGTCAATAAGATGGATTTGGTAGATTATAGTGAAGATGTTTACAATAAAATTGTTGCAGACTTTAAAGCTTTTGCATCTAAGTTGGATATTAATGACATACAATTTATTCCTATTTCGGCTTTGGCAGGAGATAACGTAGTTAACAAATCTGAAAACATGGATTGGTACAAAGGAAGCACGATGATGTATCATCTAGAAACGGTTCATATTTCTAGTGATTACAACCATGTAGACTGTCGTTTCCCAATTCAATCGGTTATTCGTCCACATACCTTAGACAATCAAGATTTTAGAGGCTTTGCAGGGCGTATTGATGGCGGTGTTTTTAAACCTGGTGATAGAGTAAAAACTTTGCCTTCAGGATTTGTCTCAACCATTAAAACCATTGAACTAAACGGAGAACACATTGCAGAGGCATTTGCGCCTATGTCGGTTACGATGACCTTGGAAGATGAGATAGACACCAGTCGTGGCGACATGATTGTGCGCGAAAATAATGTTCCTGAAGTAGGACAAGACCTAGAAGTATTGGTGACGTGGATGAGCAGCACTCCGCTACAAGCACGTACAAAAGTAGTTATCAAGCACACCACCAATGAGTGCATGGGGATGGTGAAAGAATTAAAGTATAAGGTAGATATAAATACGTTGCACCGTATAGAGGGTATAGATAAAATAGAGATGAACGATATTGGCCGTATTTCTATACGCACCTCTAAGCCGCTCTTTTATGATGTCTACAAAAAAAATCGTCAAACCGGAAGTGTTATTATTATCGACGAGCAAACCAATGAGACTATTGGGGCGGGGATGATTATTTGAGGGTGATGCAGGGATACGGTGATACAGTGAAACAGTAAAGCGGTTACAGTTAAAATTTTGTGATGACACATAAAGATTTAGATGTTTATAAATTAAGTTTAGACCTGGTGGAAGACATATATAAGCTAACAAAAACTTTTCCCGCCTCTGAGAATTTCGGTTTAACCTCCCAACTAAGACGAGCAGCAGTTTCGTTACCATCAAATATAGCAGAAGGAGTTAGCTGAGGTTCTACTAAAGATTTTATTTGGTTTTTAAATATAGCATCAGGATCTTTAGCCGAAATAGAAACACAATTAGTGATTGCAGAACGTATAGGCTATATTATTTTTAACGATGAATTAAAAAGCAAAATAACTGCAATTAGAAAAATGTTATACCGTTTAAAACAATCGTTACATAAAAAACTAAGTAAGTAAAATGAATAAAATAAATACCAATATACCAGATAATGGTATCTCTGAATCACAGATTCACGGCCTCACCGTATTACAGAATTACCTTTTTACTGCTATCACCGCCGCTCTAGAAGCCGGTAAAGCGATCCTAGAAATCTACCATTCTGGCGAATTTGATATAGAAATTAAAGGAGACAACTCTCCTTTAACCAAAGCAGATACCGCTTCACACAATGTCATAGTGTCTTACCTAGCAGAAACCAATATACCTGTTCTTTCAGAAGAGGGCAAAGCTATTGCTTATGAAGAGCGAAAAAATTGGAACCAACTTTGGATTGTAGATCCTATTGATGGAACAAAAGAATTCATCAAACGCAATGGAGAGTTTACCGTAAACATTGCCTTAATAGAAGACCAACTACCACTCATTGGGGTAATTTTTGTACCAGTAACTGGTGAGTTGTATTTTTCTAGTAAAGAAATGGGTGCATATAAAGTAGTTGTTGATCTGGACAATTTTGATATTGAAACATTAATTTCAAATGGAAACAAATTACCATTAGAAAGAGAAGATAATACGTTTACGATTGTGGCGAGTAGATCTCATATGTCTGCAGAAACAGAAACCTATGTGCAAGAAATGCGTGATATTCATGGAGAGGTAAATTTAATCTCTAAAGGAAGTTCTTTAAAATTATGCATGGTGGCAGAAGGAACCGCAGATTGTTATCCTCGATTTGCTCCAACGATGGAGTGGGATACTGCTGCAGGTCAAGCCATTTGTGAACATGCTGGATTTAAAGTCATTGATTGGGGTACTAAAGAAAATATGCTCTACAATAGAGAAGAATTGTTGAATAATTGGTTTTTGGTAAAATAAAAAAAATGAAAAATATTTTAATTACAGGAGGTGCCGGTTTTATTGGATCTCACGTTATCAGGCGATTTGTGAATAAATATCCAAATTATCATATCTATAACCTAGATGCACTTACCTATGCTGGTAATCTAGAAAACCTAAAAGATGTAGAAGCGCACTTGAACTACACATTTTTACATGGAGATATCACTGATGAAAACTATATAAATTCCATTTTTAAACAATACCAATTTGAAGATGTAATACACCTAGCCGCAGAATCTCATGTAGATAGATCCATAACTGATCCTTTAGGTTTTGCTAAAACAAATATCTTGGGTACCATGATTTTGCTGAATGCATTTAAAACTCTTTGGCAAAATAATTGGGAGAGCAAACGATTTTACCATGTAAGCACAGACGAGGTTTATGGGTCTTTGGGAGCAACAGGCTTGTTTGAAGAAACTACCTCTTATGACCCCAACTCACCTTACTCTGCCTCCAAAGCGAGCTCAGACCACTTTGTTAGAGCCTACGGAGAAACCTACGGCTTACCTTATGTGATTACCAATTGTTCTAATAATTATGGCCAACAACAATTTCCAGAAAAATTAATTCCTTTATTTATAAATAATATTTTAAATGATAAGGCACTACCGGTTTACGGAGATGGTAATTATACACGAGATTGGCTCTATGTAATTGATCATGCCATTGCTATAGATTTGGTATTCCATAAAGGAAAAAATCATGAAACCTATAATATTGGGGGTTTTAACGAGTGGAAAAATATTGATTTGGTGAAAATTTTATGCCAACAAATGGATGAAAAATTAGAGCGCCCAGCAGGCACTAGTGAAAAATTAATCACTTATGTCAAAGACAGACCAGGGCATGATTTACGATATGCTATTGACGCCTCAAAAATCAATAAAGAATTAGGTTGGAGCCCAACGGTTACATTTGAAGAAGGACTGTCAGAAACCATTGATTGGTACTTGTCAAATGAAGACTGGTTAAATAGTGTCACCTCAGGAAATTACCAAAACTATTATAAATCTCAGTATAAATAAAATATGAAACGATCATGCTGAAAAATTTATTGATTTGTAAAATAATAAATAGCGAACAGCATGTGACCTTTTTAAAAAAGAATAGAGACACATGAAAGGAATCATATTAGCAGGAGGTTCAGGTACTAGATTGTACCCCATCACAAAAGGAATCTCAAAACAATTATTGCCTATCTATGATAAGCCAATGATTTATTACCCTTTGTCTGTGCTTATGTTGTCGGGTATTAAAGAAATACTTATCATATCTACCCCTACAGATTTACCGAATTTTGAACGCCTTTTGGGCGATGGTAAGGATTTAGGCATTGAGCTTTATTACAAAGAGCAACCCTCTCCAGATGGGTTGGCACAAGCCTTTATTATTGGCGAAGACTTTATTGGAGATGATGATGTTTGTTTGGTACTTGGAGATAATATTTTTTACGGACATGGCTTTACTGATTTATTATCAAAATCATTGGCCAATGTAAAAGATGAAAAGAAAGCAACTGTTTTTGGGTATTATGTAAATGACCCAAAAAGGTATGGTGTAGTAGATTTTGATACGGACGGAAAAGCACTAAGCATCGAAGAGAAGCCAATAGTTCCCAAAAGTAATTATGCGGTTATCGGATTATATTTCTACCCCAACAGTGTGGTTAAAATAGCAAAGAACATAAAACCAAGTAATCGTGGAGAGCTAGAAATTACCACTGTAAATCAAGAATACTTAACGCAGGGGAACTTAAAAGTAGAAGTGATGGGACGTGGTTATGCATGGTTAGATACTGGAACACACGAGTCTTTGTTAGAAGCATCAAATTTTATACAAACGATCGAAAATCGTCAAGGCTTAAAGGTGGCTTGTCTCGAGGAAATTGCTTGTGAAATGGGTTATATTTCAAAAAAACAACTTCTTGCACTTGCAGAACCCTTAAAAAATAATGGATACGGTCAATATTTAATACAGCGCGCTAAAGAGTTATAATATGAATTTTAAAAGATTATTAATTCCAGATGTTATATTATGCGAGCCTCAAGTTTTTGGGGACGATCGAGGTTATTTTTCTGAAACATTTCGTCAAGATAAATTAGAAGATTTTTTAGGCTATAAGATTTCTTTTTGTCAAGATAATGAGTCTAAATCTTCTTTTGGCGTATTAAGAGGGCTACATTATCAATTAGCACCGCATGCACAAACCAAATTAGTGCGGGTTATTCAAGGAGCGGTATTAGATGTTGCTGTAGATATCCGCAAAGGATCATCAACATTTGGGCAGCATGTTGCAGTAGAATTAACGGCTAAAAATAAAAATCAATTATTGGTTCCTAGAGGTTTTGCTCATGGATTTGTAGTGCTTAGTGAAGAAGCTATATTCGCCTATAAAGTAGACAATTACTACAATCCAAAATGTGACAGAGGGGTGGCTTTTAATGATAAATTTCTAAATATTGATTGGAAAATTCCTGCGACTAAAATGAAGTTGTCTGAAAAAGACAGAAAACAACCGATATTTGAAAAAGCTACCTATTTCAACTTTAAAGAAAAGCTATATGTCTAGGATATTAGTTACTGGAGCGAACGGGCAATTAGGTTCAGAATTAAAAGACTTATCCTCACGATACCCAAACAATACTTTTGCTTTTACCGATGTAGCCGAATTAGATATTTGTAATCATACGGCCGTAAAAGAATTTATTGTTAAAAACGAGATCAATATTATTATAAATTGTGCAGCCTACACAGCGGTAGATAAAGCCGAGGAACAATTTGAATTGTCTAATAAAATTAATCATCTAGCGGTTAAAAACTTTGCAAGCATTGCAAAAGAATACAATATTAAACTTATTCACATATCAACAGATTATGTTTTTGATGGTACAAACCATGTCCCTTATCAAGAAACAGACAAGCCAAATCCGCAATCTGTCTATGGGCAAACTAAATTAGATGGTGAGTTGGCGATTCATAAAATAAACCCAGCCAGCACGATTATTATCCGTACCTCTTGGGTGTACTCTAATTATGGGAACAATTTTGTAAAAACCATGCTTCGCTTAGGGAAAGAAAGAAAGGAATTAGGAGTTATTGTTGATCAAATAGGCACACCCACCTATGCTAGAGATTTGGCCAAGACAATTTTAGAGATTTTTCCTAAGATAAATTATAAAAATGTAGAGGTATTTCATTTCTCTAATGAGGGTGTTTGCAGTTGGTATGATTTTGCTAACGCTATTTTTGAGATAAAAGGTATCAACGTGAAAGTAAATGCTCTTGAAACATTTCAATACCCAACATCAGCACAAAGACCATCTTATAGTGTATTAAATAAAAATAAAATTAAAAATAAATTTCAAATAGAAATTCCAAATTGGAAAGATTCTTTGATAGTTTGTTTGCAAAGATTAAATGTTCAAAAACAATCTAATGCTTAAAAAAATCACATCCAAGCTTGATATACATACCCTAGAAGTACTTATCAAGTCTTCTAAAACCATGCTAGTGAAAGTACTTGGTCTGATTTCGGGTCTGTTAATCAGTATCTTTTTAGCACGCACTTTAGGACCTGAAGACTTGGGAGTGGTAAACTTTGCAAATAAATTTGGAATGATATTATTAATCCCAACGATGTTTGGATTTCAAAATGTCATTATAAAGTTTATTGCTATAGCAAAAGAGAAATTAGATAATAATGGTATTGCTACTGCACTAAAAACAAGTTTAGTCTTTAATGGGATACTTTCATTATGTATTGCTTGTATAGGAGCTATTGTATTACCATTCATATTAGACATATGGTCTGACAATCAAGACTTGTATATTCCATTATTAATCGTATTTGTTATGATTATCCCACAAACCATTTCTAGGGTCTATGGTTCAGCTTTAAATGGTTTTGGTAAAATATGGCAAGCCAATTTGGTAAACCAGACATTAAGTGTTCTACTGGTGGGACTAGGACTAATATTATATTGGAGCTTTAATATTTTTTTTACACCCATAAGTGTCTTATTATTATATGCAATAAGCCGTGTATTATTGGCTTTTGTAGTGTTGGTATTATGGAATAAAACTTTTAAAAGTAAAATTAAAGGACAGTTTAACTTGAAGCCCATGCTTAAAATGGCCAAACCTTTGTTGTTGGTCACAGGTACCGGAGTCATTGCGAGTAATGCCGATGCTATTATGTTAGGGGTTTTAGGGACATTTAAAGATGTGGGTATTTACAGTGTAGCAGCACGATTGGCATTGTTGACTTCTTTTTTTTTACAAGTTACCAATGCTTCAATAGCTCCAAAATTGGCTAGTTTGTATGATAAATCTAAATTGAGCGAAATGCGACTTATGGTTCAACGCGTAACCAAAGGTTTAGCGTTAGTAGCTTTATTATTTGTATTTTTTTTTATAGTATTAGGACAATGGTTATTAAGTTTCTGGGGAGCAGAGTTTCAAGAATCATATTTGGTATTGGTAATATTAGCTATTGGGCAATTTTTTAACATCACTACAGGATGTTCAGGAATGATTCTGGTCATGTGTGGTTTTGAAAAAATTCATGGTTATATATCCCTAGTTTGCTTAGTATTAAATATTATTTTGAATATTATACTAATCACAAAATATGGCGCTTTGGGTGCGGCAATAGCTACTGCAATAATAGTAATTCTTGAAAATATTGTGAAAGTTATTACTGCTAATCGACTAACAAATATATTAACAATTCCATTTAATTTCAATATAAGATGAAGATAAATTTTATTTGCGTGGGAACACAAAAAGCTGGAACTACAACAATTCACGATATATTAAAAAATCATCAAGATATTTTTCTTCCAGAAAAAAAGGAAGCTCATTTCTTTGATATTGAAAATAGATATAAAAAAGGTCTTAATTGGTGGAAAAAAGAATTCTTTTCAAGTTACGGCGGAGAAAAATCTGTAGGTGTTTTTACTCCTGAGTACTTGTATTATGACGAAGTCCCAAAAAGAATTTTGAGTAATTTAGATTTAAAAACTAAAATTATTATAATATTGAGAAATCCTATTGACCGTGCTTATTCACATTATTTAATGAGCAAAAGAAGAGGTTACGATAAACTTTCATTTGATGAAGGAATCGAAATAGAAAATATTCGAATTAATAAAAATGAATTCAGTAGAAATAATTTCAGCTATATCTCTAGAGGAATGTATTTCAACCAATTAAACAGATACTATTCACTGTTTGATAGTGATAATATTTTAGTATTAAATTTTGAAAAAGACATAGTTATTAATTTAGACCAAACGATTAACACTATTCAAAAATTTATAGGAGTCAATGTAATGAATTTGAAACTAAATATTAAAAGTAATAGAGCTTCTGATGCTAGATATGAATGGATAAATATTGTATTAAATAGCAGTTGGAGAATTAAAAAAATATCTAAGACATTTATAAAAAATAAAGCTTGTCGTCTTTTTTTAAGAAAAACACTAATTAAATTTAATAGAGTTGAGAGCACTAAAAAATTAGACTTTTCACAAAAAAAATATTTTCTTGAAAAATATTTTCTTAATGATATAAAAAATATTGAAGAGAAATATAAATTGGATTTAAAACATTGGTACAATTAAAGAACTATGAAGAAACCAAATTTTTTTGTTGTGGGTGCAGCGAAGGCAGGAACTACCTCATTATATAACTATTTAAAAGAGCATCCAGAGGTTTATTTATCTCCTATAAAAGAACCAAATTACTTTAATACAGAAATGAAGTTTGAAGATTTTAAAGAGGATATTCAAAAAAGTATTTATTTCGAATTTGACAAGTATTTTAGAAAAAATAAATTAGAAGAAAAACATTTCGCTTTAATTGATAAAAAAAAAGACTATTTAGAGTTATTTCGTGAAGTAAAACAAGAAAAAGCAATAGGGGAGTTTTCAACATCCTATTTATCGAGTCAAGTTGCAGCAGCTGAAATTTATAAATTTAATCCTAAATCAAAAATAATAGTGATGCTAAGAGAACCAATTGAAAGGACGTTAAGTCATTATCAAATGGATTTGAATAAAGGTTTTAACCTTAAAAATATTCTTAAAGATTTGGAGGACGATTATAATAGCGTAAATAAGGGTTATTGCATTTCTAATATGTACATAGATTTAAGTTTATACTATGATAGTATTAAAAGAATATTTAAAATTTATCCCAAAGAGCAAGTTTTAATTATTAGGTTCGAGAATTTTAAAAAACACACTAATGCTGTGGTTAAAGAGGTGTGCACATTTCTTGAAATTGATAATAATACATTAGAAATTAATAGCATGAATAAAATTCATAACAAAACACTGGTTCCTAGGACGAGAGTAATACAATACTTGCTAAAAGTAAAAAGGAAATTTCCTAATTCGATGTTAGGTCATGTAAAGTGGTTAAAAAAATTCTTTTTTAAGAAACCTGATAGAAATGAAATATCAGGTGAAGTCAAGATGTATATTGAGGGAATTATCGGGGACGATTATAAGAAAACGAATATCTTAATAAAGGATTATTATGCTAGTTAAGATATTAAAATTGTATTACCGGGGTCTTCAGTCATTAATGCTAAAGATATTGTCTCATTTTCCATCTCATTTTATAAGAAATAATATATTGAGATTCTTTTTTGGAGTTAGACTAGATAAAATGGCAGTCTTGTATTCAGGATTTTTAATACGTTCACCGAAAAGAGTGAAAATCGGCAAAGGTACGGTAGTTGGTTACAATTGTGAATTAGATGGCAGAAGGTGTTTAACTATTGGCAAACATGTTAATATTAGTTCTGATGTAAAATTTTACACTTTACAACATGATTATAATTCTATTGATTTTGCGGCAGTTGGAGCACCTGTAATCATAGAAGATTATGTATGGGTATCGGTTAGAGCAATTGTCCTTCCAGGAGTTACAATTGGGAAAGGTGCTGTTATAGCCGCAGGAGCAATAGTTACTAAAAATGTAGAACCATATGCAATTATGGGAGGTGTTCCTGCAAAAAAAATTGGCGAAAGGAAAAGGGAATTAAATTATTCTCCCGCAGATCATCGTTTACCCTTTATGTAATTTATTCTAAATTTATCTAAAGCTTTTAAAAAAAAAAGATGAATAACGATCTTAAAACAACGAATCAGTTATTAAAAAATTTTTCTCATGAAGTTTAAATATCTTTTAAATTGATTAAAAAAAACACCATAGTATTAACATTAATTATCATTTTAATATTGATGCTTTTTAATGTTTTTAAATTAACACCCTTATCTAGAATAGCAACTTATTTATTAGTGGTTTTAAGTACTATTGGGCATTTTATATTTATTTTAAAACCAAAAATGTTTTCAAAGAGCATAAAATTTTGGTACTATATTGGTATTGTAACAATGTTAATTTCAATGACAACTGGCTACCTATATTATAGTCAATCTTTCTTCGCTGGTTTTGTAGCCAATTCGAATTTTTATAATGTAGGTAGTGTCATTCTTTGTGTGTATTTATTTTTAAAAAACGATATTTCATTGTCCAGATTATTTTCATTGCTTATTAAGGTATCTTGGGTTAATTTAGGTTTAATTGCTTTTATGGCAATTACTAATTTTGCTTTTATAAATGAATCTGAATTGACAGGTAATATAGTAGTGGTACATGCAGGAAAAATATCTAAAAATCTCACCAATTTAATTGCTATTTACTGGTTATCTTTATATTTATTTAAAAGTAATTATAAATATTTGCTGTTTTCACTTTTGTTTTTTGCAGCAAATCATTTCTACGATTTACAACGGGTTATATTTCTAGTGACATTATTAGTTATAGGTATTGGTATATTAAAAATGAGAAAGTTTAAGGCTGCCAGAAAAGTTGTAATTCCAGCCTTGTTTTCAATAGTATTTGTAATTATCTTTCTCTTTAATTCAATTCAAGGTGCTACCATTTTTAATAAATTTACTGAAGCTTCCAAAGTTTTTACAGAGGATTCAGATTCCATTGATGATTCATCAGCAGCTGTTAGAGTATATGAAGTAGGTATAGCATTAAATAAATTTAAACAACACCCACTATTTGGTAACGGTTATTATAGAGCAAGTGATGCTGAAAAAATAATGGGGAAAGATGTTCGTTTTTATATTAGTGATATTGGTTTTTTTGGGATTTTATTCACTTTAGGGATTTTTGGAATATTTTTGTTTTTTAAACAATTAAAATTTGTTTGGATGCAGTTAAAAATTAAACAAATAAATCAATTTCAACTTTGTTTAGTTTTATCGTTATCTTTTTTAATGATAAGTTCTTTATTAACAGGTAAAAGTATTAATGTTTATCCTTATTTTTTCTTGCTATTTACTTTGTTACAATTATCCATTGATCCAATAATAGGAATTAAAAAATTAATATGATAACATTTAGTTTAGCCATAGTACTTGTTAATTATAACAATAATGACGATACTATTGATTGTGTTAGATCTATTCAGGAATCTGAAGAAATTGAGTTGCCATTCATTATTATTGTAGACAATGATTCTAAAGTAAAAACGATAGAGACCGATCTTTCATTCTATCCACATCTACATGCAATCTATAACAAGGAAAATATTGGTTTTGGAAGAGCTAATAACTTAGGAATTAAGTGGGCACAAGAGCATTTAGATTTTAAATATTTGTTATTACTCAATAACGATACGCTTATTGAACCAGATACAATAGAGGGATTAATAGCTCCATTTAGTATTGATCCTGAAATTGGTATTACAACCGGGAAAACTATGTATGAAGGGAATAGAGAAATAGTATGGTATGGTGGAGGAGAAATTAATTACAAGCGCGGTTGGCCTAAAATTGAAGATTACAATATGGCTCCAACTAAAGAAGGTGCCAATAAATCTAGATATGTAAGTTTTATTTCTGGATGTACTATGATGTTTAGTCAACATTCAATTAAAGTAATCAAGGGTTTTGATGAAGATTTTTTTATGTACTGCGAAGATTTAGAATTGTGTATTAGAGCAAAAAAAGAGGGTTTTAAATTATATTATGAAGCAAAATGTCTGATTTATCATAAAGTTCAGGCTAGTATAAAGAAAACATTAAAATCTAATGTTATTGGGATGAAAGCAGCCAACCCTAATTTAAATTTTTTATTTTATCACATGAAATCAAATCAATACAGTACAATGAAGAAAAATTTATCTGGATTTAATTTTTTAATATTCTCATGTTTTTATTGGATGGAATTTTTTCAAAAGATTATCTATTTTGTTTATAAAGGAAGGTTTGATATAGTTACTACAGGTT
>OJHG01000324.1_pt1 | contig 26313 bp, 20 predicted proteins | sample 1594761 | NCBI WGS metagenome assembly OJHG01 (sample SAMN05416786, study PRJEB24817) | seawater metagenome | isolation source: Sea water | place: Canada:Atlantic | collected 2013-07 | reverse complement strand
CACCGCATAAAAAAGCGCGTCGAACACAACGCGCCACACAATGATAATACGGGGTGTTTACTAAACTGATTTGCTGCTTCCTTGGCGTAGCCATAACTCACCTGAGATAATGTTGTGGGGTTTTCTTAGTTTAGTTCAGTGTTCTGTAATTTCAATTTAGGATGGGTGTCCTATTAATTCCACAGGCGTATACTTACCGTTCGCTTTAGCGCGCAAGTATCCCAGTGCGGCGACAACGCTTAATTGGCATTATTTATTTCCATCAAATCGATTATCTTTAGACCCTGAAGTAAATAAATTAAGGCGTCACCATATAAATGAAACCGTGATTCAAAAGACTGTAAAAACCGCGTCGAGAAAGTCAAATATAACTAAAAACGTTACTTGTCATACATTGCGCCACTCTTTCGCTACACACTTATTACAGCGAGGTGCTGATATTAGAACAGTACAAGAGCAGTTAGGTCATAGCGATATTAGAACAACACAAATATATACTCATGTTATAGAGCGCGGTGCAAACGGTGTTACCAGTCCATTATCAGCCTTAATTTAAATAAAGAGCTAATCTGGGAGAAGATATTATTTTGTACTGGTTAAACGATGAAGTTTTAAAATAGATATAAAGCAAGGTTAATAGTGTAGTAAATTAGCAAAGTGGACGGGCTAAACTCTATCTCACATCTTTTGCATGACAGATCGCTTATATAACAAAGAGGTAACCAACTAAACTATCAGATGTAACTATACGCTGAGTATATTAAATTTTTATATGAATATATTTTTAGATTTTATCTGAGACTTTTATTAATTAGTGGGGTCTAACTAATAATTTAAATAAATTGGCGGAGTGGACGGGACTCGAACCCGCGACCCCCGGCGTGACAGGCCGGTATTCTAACCAACTGAACTACCACTCCACACTTTAATCTCTGCTTTCAACAACAACTCGTTGAATGCGGCGGGAATAATACGGTTAAGATTCGATGCAGTCAACCAGTTTTTTTCATTCATTTGTTCATATGTCTAATTGATGACCAATCAGGCGTTTTTAACAGCAAAACTGGCGAAATAATTCGATATCTTGCCTTTATTTTTTCTTTTTACGTCGAATAAAAACAAACATTACAGCAGCTATTACTATGACTAAAGTATTTCCGCCAACAATATAGATGAGTGTTTCTTTTTCTTTTTGGGCTATTTTAGCTGCTTGCTCTGCTTTTGCTTTAGCTAATTCTTGGACACGTTTTTCTGCTTCTTGTGCTGCAAAGGCAATCGCTTGTGCTTTTTGTTCCGCTAAAGTTAAATTGCTCTTATCGATATTTAATGCAGAAATATCTTCATTTACTGCTCTTTCAACGTTAAATGTAAATTCAGACAGATTAGCCCGAAATTCTCTACCATTAATAGTATCACCATATATTCCTGTTTCTATACGGTGCACACCTGGTTCTGTGTATGCAATTTCGTGGCTACGCTTTAAGCCTTTTTCATGTTTTACTGTAAAAGGCTGCACTTGACGGTCAGGAAAAGTAACGTTGCCTTGAATTAAAATACTGTCGGCTTTAACGAGTGTGTCGTCGATGGTAAATGTGACAACATGTGCGCCATTTATATTCTGTGTTGCTGTTACAGATACAGTTACAGGGTTTTTATGTACTACAACGGGCTTTTGTCTCAGCTCTCTTGTGGCCATTGGCATTTTTACAATATAAATAGGCTGCCATTCACCTGGGGCAAAATCTAATTCAAATTCGCCGGTAAATTTTGAATCATTGGCATGTTCATCAAGATCTCTGCCGTCATCACGAAATGACGATAACTTAACTGGCGCAGCACCAAAATTGTCGAATGCTGAATTATTTGTACTGAAAAAGTCAACATCAAGCATAAGTACGTCTTTAAACGAAGGGTTATCAATGGCCATATCACCGTTAAAGAGTCGCCCTGACATTTTTAATGTTTCGCCCTGCAAAATAATTTCTGGCAATGGGGTTACTACTAAGTTTATTTCTGACACAACCATTATTTTACTGTTAGACTGTACCTCTCCTATGACTTGCCAAGGGCCTATCATAGGAGATTTTATTTTTATCATGTCGAAAGTACTGTCATCAAACCATTGCACTTTATCAACTGGGTAGTTATTAATATTTAATTTGGAGCCGTCTGGTCGAACTAATATTACGGGTTGTGCGCCATTTCGGTGATAAAACAGCAAGGTAACTTCATCAAGTTGCGCGTCTATACGAAAACGGTTATCAAAATAAGGGATTTGATTGGTAACATTATCGTCTTCGTAATACTCAATTTCTGACGGCATTTTCTGGGCATTGGCATTTAAGAAAAATAATAAGGTAATGCATATCGCAGATGAAATTTTGTTAAGAAATGATTTACAGTAAAAAAAACGCCATACAGCGTTTTTAGTTACAAGATTTGTGATGTTAATGCTACTGCTGAGCGCCTTGGTTGCTTTTGCTTGGTTTACTCTCTTCCTATTTACTCTAGCCATAGTGGCGCAGCCCCTTTGTCTTTGACAATTGCTAAACGGTTTTCGTGCTCAGCTACTTCATCGGCAGTAGCAGCTAAAACCTTTAATTTGGGACGGTCGCTCGTTAATCTTCTAATGGCATTGGCATCGCTACCCTCACCTTCGCCTTGATTTAAGTTGAAAGTAGCCTGTTTACGTGTCATTTCGATATAAACAAACGCTAACAGTTGGGCATCAATTAACGCGCCGTGATAAGTACGATCAACTAATTTATCGACTTTATAAAATCTGGCTAAATAATCTAAGGTTTTAGGCGAGCCAAATTCATCTTTTGAAACTTTCAGTGTATCAGTAATGGTACAAACATCTGCTGTTTTAGGTAAACCCGAGATCATTGAAAATTCGTGATCCATAAAACCAACATCGAACTTGGCGTTATGTATAACTAAACGTGCCCCTTTAATAAATTCTATGAACTCGTGTCCTATTTGTTCAAATCTAGGTTTGTCGCTTAAAAAGTCGTCGGTTAAACCATGAATGTTAATAACTTCTTGGTCCATAACCATTTGCATGCCGTGCGCCATAGGCTTGACATAAACATGGTAGTTTCTACCTGTTAGCTGACGGTTGATCATTTCTACACAACCAATTTCAACTATACGATGCCCTTCGCGCGGGTTAATACCAGTGGTTTCTGTATCAAGTATTATTAACCGCTCGTCTTGTGTGTTTTCTTCAATCAATTTCTAGGCCTTTAGTTTTTCTGTGTTTACGTGTGTTATGTTCAGGAAGTACTTCGGGAAATTCTGCAATATTTATTGAAAATCTTTTGCTTTTTATAATATAGACAATAGCTGATATTACCAATAAACAATGCATTAGAAGCCAAAGAGACGACTGTAATTGCCATACCATATAACCTAGTACACCAATCGCTAAATCAAATACTAGGGCTAAAATAAGTAAGGTTTTACATTTTTTCCAACAGATTTTCACCCATATTGGTGCGTTAGGTCGCCTTAAGCTTAATATAAGTACAACAAATAAACCGATAACACCTGAAGCTAAATTTAAGTAAAACAATGCTGTTTGCGGGTATACCCATTGAATAAACCCAACATTGTCACGCATGTTAGTTACCGACATAATCCAAATAATATAAGCACGTAAAACTAACAATAAAATGGCATATATACCGGGTGCTAATTTTAAACAGTCAAAACTATCAAAATGCTTTGGTAAAAATTTTGCGTAATTTTTTGCGTAATTATTCGCTGACATAAGGCTTTATTTATTAGTTACGCTGATATCAGCTTTTGCATTGTTTGTATTTTTTGAGTGTTTAAGGGCAAACTCTTGCTCAAGACATTGTTGCCCAATGGTGATCGCTTTTACCGCTTTTGAGCGAAATTCTCTGTTGAACAAAGTATAAACAACAAATAAGCTAGCAAAAATAAAAATTAATGGATGGAAAAACCAACATAACGCGGCAATAGAAAAGTAAAATGCACGTAATCCGTAATTAAAAGCATGTGCAGCTTGGTCTTGCACAGTAGCCATTTGTTCAGCGTACTTATTTAAATTTTCATTTTCACCGCTATCGTCAAATGGACATGCGCCAATCATGATATTAACAAAACCGTATTGCCTTAAAGACCAAGTAAAATGTAAAAATGCCATAACAAAAATTAACGCCAGCAAGCTTAGTTTTAATTGCACCATGGCGTGGTTAGGCGCATCGGTAAACGGAATTGAGCCAATAACAGATTCGAGTTGCTCAACCTGAGCAAATAGGGTGAGAACACCCGCTAAAATTAACAAGGCTGAAGAAGCAAAAAAAGAAATATTGCGTTCTAAGTTAGCTAGTAATGCGGCTTCTCCGACCCTAATGTCGCGGCCTATAACTTCATACATCCAATGCACTCTATGCTGATGTAAGCAACGAGCAATACAGTTTGTTGTTTTTGCTTTTTTTCGTGCAAAGCCAGTGTACCCTGCCCAACATATAATAAAACAGCTGAGAGCGATCACATCAAGTAGATAAATAGGCATAGTATTTATTAAGTCTAAACGTTGATTCTGAAGATAATGTTATTATGCTTTAGAAATTTTTAATATTCGAGGGATTATTCTTTTATATTGCAAACAAAGTACAGTGAAATAAGTAATTAAACGGGTTGAGTTATTCCTCGCTAGCAATACTTAAAATATCAAAAATAAACGATGAGTTAGGTCTTTTAACCAGCTAAATAGTTAAACTGTCGAATATGTTTTAATACCTCGCCCTTGATTAATTCACACTGAAGCACGCTTAATGGAAAGTGAAAGTAAGTTTGTTAAATACGGATTTATTGTTGAAATAGCCCTGCCCTTAAGAAGATTAATTGTTCAAGAGTCTGCAGATAAAATTAATCCGCAAACAGTATTTTATTTAGGTTATTCAGAGCAACATTACAGCGATGAGACGATACAAGATTTAAGACAAGAACAACGCAGTGTATTTCTAAAATTAGCTATGCATGGCTTAATTTACATCAAGCTAACAGCATAGTAAGCATACAAATACCCTACTTTTATATACTGAAAATCTATCCATCTGGTGTATCCGTTTAATTTTCATACCAAATTTGAACTATATATTGCCATCTGTTAGCAAATTTGTAACAATTTAGAAAAAGGAATTATCGTTAACGTAATGTAAGTTATGTTAAAAATATAAAAATAATAATATTTGGAGTGGTTAAATTGAAGTTTAGTATTCGTGGCCTATTTGCGGTTGCCACTGCTTTTATACTATTTATGAAGCCAAGTTTTGCACAAGAAACCACTGTAAACCTGGCACAATTAAATATCCCTCATGTTGACCTTAAATTAACCATTGACGGTGAGTTAGACGATCTTGTTTGGCAACAAGCGCTTGATGTGCCAATGAATATTGTTAACAGCCCATGGAACAATAAACCTAGCCCAGTTTCAACAACCGCTAAAATTGTTGAAAATGGCGAATTTCTTTACATCGCTTTTATTGCACAAGACCCTAACCCTGAATTAATTCAAGGTTTTTTAGGTGATCGCGATACTCGCTGGTTTGATGATTTAGTCGGCTTTAAGTTAGACACTTATAATAATCGTCGTTTAAATTATGAGTTTTTTGTTAACCCTTATGGCGTGCAACATGACGCTATTTTTAATGAAATGACCATCAATAAAGACGCAGCATGGGATGGTATTTGGCATTCAGCGGGGAAAATAACTGAAAATGGTTATCAAGTTGAAATAGCCATCCCTTATCATATTTTAAATTTTAACGATAACGATGACATTAAAACTTGGGCAATAGAGTTAGTTAGAATATATCCTCGAGACACGTCTTTAAGAATTTCTCATATTGAACTTGATCGTAACAACCCTTGTTGGCTTTGCCAAACTCCAGAAGCAACTGGTTTTAAAAGCGCTAAAGCAAGTAAAAACATTATGCTAACCCCTACATTAGTCGCCAGTAGAAGTGAAGACCGTGATATTTTCACACCAACTTCTGACTGGGAAGCTGATAATGATATCGATGCTGGTTTAGACTTACGTTGGGGTATTAATGCCAATACCTTATTAAATGTTACCCTAAATCCTGATTTTTCAAATATTGAATCAGACGCAGGTCAACTCAGTGTTAATAAAACTTTTTCGCTTTTTTATGACGAAAAACGACAATTTTTTGTGGAGAACTCAGAGTATTTTTCAAGTAATTTCGATCTTGTATACACCCGTAACATTGCTGATCCTGAGTATGGTGCTAAATTAACGGGCACTGAAGGTAAGCACACTTACGGTGCTTTTATGACGAATGACACTCAAACTAATATTATTCTGCCAGGCAATACGGGGTCTAGATTAATTTCGTTAAGAGAAGAGAGTGAATCTGGCGCATTAAAATATCGCTACGATGTTAATGAAGATTTTTCGGTAGGTGTTATCAGCACAATTCGACAAACCGATAATTACCATAATTTTGTCTCGGGAATAGACACAAAATACCGCTTTAGTGACTCTACCTCATTGAAAGCACAAGTACTTATGGCTGATACTAAAGACTCTCCTCAATTGTCTGCTAGCGGGCAAGAACAAAATTTTACCGATCATGCCTTTAAATTAGACTTCAAACATGACTCAGAGTATTGGGAAGTTACTGCAGAGCATCAAGAAATAGGGGCAAAATTTCGTGCCGATCTTGGTTTTATGCCACGTGCAGATTATCAAAAAAGTAAAGTGTTAGTTAATCGACTAGTGTATGGCGAGCCTGAAAGTGCTTGGCAAAAAATGACATTTGCTGGCCAATGGCAAATATTACATAATGAAAACGGCGAACTATTAGAGCGCTCTGTCGCCACTAGCTTTAATATTGATGGCCCTATGTTATCAGTTTTTGATATTTTGCTTGTTGCAGCAGATAAAGTGGGTTTGCGCCGCCATGAGTTAAACTTTGATTTACCAATAGATAACAGCATTGACGGAAATACCGATCGCTTTCAAGAAAATCAAGCAATTATCTATGCATCTATTCAACCTACAGCACAAATTTTTACTGATATTGAGTTAACAATAGGCGATAAAATTGATTATGAAAATAATAGACTTGGCGATTATACAGCTGTTTATGGCAGTATAAATTACAACGTGAATAAAAATTTACAGTTTGAGCTTGCTCATACTTATAGTGATCTCAAGGCTGATAATGCTAATGTATTCACCGAAAATTTAACTGAGCTTCGTATTTCTTATCAATTTAACGTTAATAGCTACTTAAAGTTCAACATAGTTTATACCGATATTAATTTTAACTTAGATAACAACCCGAGTGCGTATACTGCAAAAGATAATAATTTATCAACACAGCTTATATACGCTTATAAAATAAACCCTCAAACGGTGTTTTACTTAGGGTATTCAGATAACAGTTATCAAGATGATAGATTAAAAAGCTTATCGCGTGAGCAGCGAACTGTGTACAGTAAAATTAGCTATGCTTGGTTACCATAAACGTTGCTAAGCTTCTAAAATGCAACGATATTTTCATGCAAGGGAATAATAAACTCTACTATTGATTCCTTGCATGACGAGATACAAAACACTAATTAACACTTTATTCTGAATTTTGAGGTTTATTTTTCCTTGGGTTCAAACTTCCTCAACGTGTAAACTATAATAATGCGGCCTATTTTATAAAATAGATGCACCAAAATTATGTAACTTAGTCAGTTATTTACTCTGCTGGATTTACGCTTTCTCAGTAATATTTTGTTTATATTTTTTTCTTCCAAAGCCTTTGTCGTTTATAACGATAGTTGAAGAAATTTTATCATGTATTGCCTGCCTATTCGGATCCCAAAATATCTGTGCAAAACCTAGTAATCCGGTAGCAATACCTGCACCATAACCGCCATACCTGCCGAAGCTATCCCAAACAGACAATGGAGTGCCATCAAGTTGTATAACCCGGATATTAAAAAGTTTTTTACCTGGTGTTTGGCCATACCAAAGCGCGGTAAACATGGTAAAATAGAACGCAGCCCAACCAAAACCTAACCCCAAGTCTTCAACTAAACCTTTTAGCCAAGCAAGACCTTTATAAACTTTAGGGTTTACTGGCTCAGGCATTACTGGTTCAGAGCTTTCTCGTTCAGTATCGTTAGCTTTTTGTAAAGATTTATCTTGTTCAGATTTCTCTTCTTTAACGCTCTCTTGAACCGCATTATTTACCAATCTCTGCGAAGCATTTTTAGTTACACTTGCTTTATGATCTACTTCCGATATTTCAACGCTGTTGTTATCGCTAGTAGATAATAACTGCTGATCTTTAAGTACTTGTTCAACTGAGCTGTTATCATTTAACGCTTGTAGCTTTGCCTTTATTGTCGCTATTTCTTGCTCAGTTAAGGTACTTTTTTCAGCTATATTTTCTAATAAACTCACATTAAATTGCTCAGCTTCTTGCTTCGATGTACTCTGTTCAAGATAACCTGAAGCTAAGTCTTGACTGAGCTCTTGCCAACAAGAAAACTTTACACATTCACTGTGAGAAACAGCAAGGTTAGCGGCTAATGTTAGCGTGACTTTAATAAAGTCATTACTGGTACTGTTTTGGTTAATTTCGTTATTATTACCTGAAGAAACTCCTTCACTTTTACTTGCCTGCTCAACGTTATTGTTCAAGGTTTCAAGTTTAGAAAATAGCTGAGGTAACACATCGATTAGCACCACAAAAACAATACAAGCAGCGACTAAACGTAGAGTGGTTCGCCTGATGGTGTTAGTCTTTCCAGATTTCTTCGCTCGCTTTTTACTGCCAACATTAAAAAGCGTTACTGCCACTAGCAGTGCTAAAAGCTCTCCTGGCACTTCACTTAATAAAGCGACCAGAAACAAATCAATCGTTAGTGCGGCTCCGCGTCGCCAAGGCACCGCAAGTGCCATACCAAATAACGACTTATCAATATTAAAAGCAAGTGGCGTTAATATTTCTCGCGTTTCTTGATTAGTTAACTCATCGACACTCGTTTCATTTTGTGTCGATTTAGGTAAGGGTTCAAAATGTTCTGCTTTATTATTAGTTTGACTATTTACAGTATCGGTCACATTTATTCCGGTAATATTGGCTGTGATATTTAAGCATACAATAAAGCTAACAATATCAATCAACTGAATATACAGCAAACTATTTCATCAAGGGTAAACTGTGAATAAAACCAGCAACTAGCCGGTAAAAAAATGTAATATGCCCTGCTTAGTTAAGCATCTATTCTTTTTTTGCATATAAGATATCGAAATATCACTTCTTTTTCTGCCATAAAGGGTTAATCTATTTACAATTGTTGACTAAACTAAAATAACTTTAGATAGTTAACACATAGAAATAAATAATCGGTATGACATACTCAGTTATACCGTAATAACAGGATTAAAATAATGTCGACTATATTCGAAGATAACTCAACGTCAATTGGTAATACTCCTTTAGTTAAGCTTAACCGAATTGTGAGTGGCGAGAACACAGCCAATATTTATGCAAAAATTGAAGCGCGTAACCCAAGCTTTAGTGTTAAATGTCGTATTGGTGCCAATATGATTTGGGATGCTGAGAAAAAGGGTTTGCTTAGCGAAGGTAAGTCTATTGTTGAACCAACCAGTGGTAATACGGGTATTGCGTTAGCATTTGTTGCTGCAGCACGTGGATACGGCATAACACTTACTATGCCTAACACTATGAGTATGGAACGTAGAAAGTTACTTATCGCTTTAGGGGCTAAATTAGTGCTTACAGATGGCGCTAAAGGCATGGGTGGTGCAATAGCTAAAGCACAAGAAATTAAAGATGCGGATCCAGACAATGTTGTATTGTTAGGTCAATTTGATAACCCAGCTAACCCAGAAATACATGAAAAAACTACTGGCCCAGAGATTTGGAGCGATACAAAAGGTAATGTAGACTTTTTTGTTGCAGGTGTTGGTACAGGTGGCACTATCACAGGTACAACTCGTTTTCTTAAAAGCGTTGCTGAACATAAAATTACGTCAGTTGCTGTTGAACCAACAGATTCGCCTGTTATTACTCAAGCTATGGCGGGTGAAGAATTAAAACCTGGCCCACATAAAATCCAAGGTATTGGTGCTGGTTTTATTCCTGGTAACTTAGATCTTTCTATTATCGACATGGTTGAGCAAGTATCTAATGATGATTCTATGGCGATGGCACACCGCTTAATGAAAGAAGAAGGTATTCTAGCCGGTATATCGTCTGGTGCTGCGGTTGTAGCTGCAAAACGACTTGCAGAAAAGCCTGAAAATGCGGGTAAAAATATTGTGGTGATATTACCTAGTTCGGCAGAACGTTATTTATCAAGTGCTTTGTTTACTGACTCATTTAGTGAAGAAGATTTAGCATAATAATTAGTTAACTTAAACTTTTTAGGTAAGTACTAAAGGTATTTTTACCTGTAAAATAAAAGGCGTGATTTTTAAATAATCACGCTTTTTTTTATTTTAAAAAAAATTAGGTTTAGCAACAATTATTACGGTAGTATGCATGTAATATTACACAGTTACTTGTTACTTTATGAATAATATAAAATTTATTACCTTTGGTTTAATACTTTTACTTTTGGGTTGTGGTGAGTCAAACAAAGATACCATTAAAAATGTTGATAACCCTGAAATGGTTGCCATTGCATTTTTTGATGCTTTATATAACGAAAAAAATATTAAAAAAGCGGCATCGGTGTGTAGCCCTAAATTAGCGCGTATTATCTTGCATTATAAATCGACTAAAGCGGTTGCTCGTCATATGTTTAATATGTCTTACGATAAGGTAGAGATTACCCCTGACGACAGTGGCATCAAAGTCAGAGAGCAATTTAAAGATTCTGCTGTAATTACGATTTACTTTAATGGCTATTATCAAGATAATAATTTAAAAGATGTTAAACGCTTGTCGTTAATACAGGTGGAAGATAAGTGGGTTATCGATAAAATTTTGAAAGACCCATTTTAATGTTGTTTAAATAATTAAAAACGGCGTCAATCCTTTATAAGGACTGACGCCGTTTTAGTTTATACATTACGCTAACTACGTATAAGAAGATGCTTCTTTACAATATTATGTTTTCGGGTCTGTATTATCAGTTTAATAAGCGTGATTAAGTAACCCTTAAAAACCAATAGCTAAACCTTCTCGCCTTTGATCCGCCCCACCATGTAACTTTGACTCAGATAACACAATCGCTTGAATACCACTGTTTAAATCGCGTATAGCGACCTGATGGCCAATAGCTTCTAGCGCAGGTTTAAGCTTAACTAGCTCTGTGCCTTTTTCTAATGTGGTAACTTTATTGCGATTAGTTATACGAGGAAGATTAATTGCTGATTGTGGATCAAGTTGCCAATCAAGAATAGCAATCATAGTTTGTGCAACATAATTAATAATACGACTACCACCTGGCGAACCCACAACAAGTTTCAAGGTTTCATCTTCATTAAAAACCATCATAGGGGCCATAGAACTGCGTGGACGTTTGCCAGGCTCTAATCGGTTAGCTACCCATTGTCCGTTTTGTTTAGGATCTAATGAAAAGTCTGTTAATTGATTATTTAATATAAAACCTTCAACCATTACCGCAGAGCCAAAGCCCATTTCAACACTGGTGGTCATCGAAATAGCATTACCGTATTGATCAACAATTGAAATATGGCTTGTAGATGGTAATTCATAGGCATTATCATCAGCTTGTGCAAGTGCACCTTTAGGTACGCCAGCAGTAGCATTACCCATATCTTTGTTTGTTTTTATTAAGCTAGCACGTTGTGCCAAATACTGTTTATCAATTAAGCCTTGTGTTGGTACATTAACAAAGCTGCTATCGGCAATATATCGATTTCGATCAGCAAAAGCTAAACGAGAGCTTTGGGTAAACAGATGAGCAAATTGTGGATCATTGATTGTGTATTTCGCGATATCAAAATGCTCAAGTTGCCCAAGCATTTGAATAATAGCTACGCCACCGGAGCTTGGCGGTGCCATGCCACAAACTTGATATTGTCTATACGCACCACAAACGGCTGGTAACTCTTTTGCACGATAGTTTTTCATATCGGCCAATGTTAAACGGCCCGGCGCAATGGGAGACTGCTGAACCGCAGCGACAATTTTCTCTGCTAGCCAGCCTTGATAAAACACCTTAATACCTTGCTTAGCAATACTGCGATACACAGCGGCCAGCTCTGGGTTCTTTAATACTTGCCCTGCTTTTACCGCCTTACCATTAGGGAAAAAGTAATTTTTTATGGTGTCTAACTTGGTAATACCCGGGTTAAACTCCATTGCAACGAGCTTTTCTAACCTTGGAGAAACGATAAAGCCGGTTTCTGCCAACTTAATTGCGTCTTTGAATAAAACATTCCAGGGTAACTTGCCGTATTGTTCATGGGCTTTTTTCAACCCCGCTAATACACCTGGAACGCCAACAGAATGACCACCAACAACCGCCTTTATCCATGGCATTGCTTTGCCACTTTTATCTAAAAACATATCAGTTGTTGCGCCAGCAGGTGCCGTTTCTCGGCCGTCAAAGGTAGTTAATTTTTGTGCAGACTTGTCCCAATGCAACATGAAAGCGCCACCGCCAATCCCTGAAGATTGCGGTTCAACTAAGGTTAAAACTAATTGCACAGCTATTGCCGCATCAACAGCACTTCCGCCTTGCTTAAGAATATTAAGCCCTGCTTTGCTCGCATACGGATTTGCACTAGCAACCATAGCATGATCTGTTACTACGGTTTCTTTGGCGATTAAACCGGTTGCGGCTTCTGGCTCGCGGTCTTGTCTTTTTATATCTGGCGTGGCTGACGCCCAAAAACTGGTAGAAATAAACAATAAAGACAAAAGCCCTTTAGTGGCTGTATTTGACATGATTTTCCTTAATAGTGCGTTGTGAGAAACTAAATGAAACCAAATGGAGATATAAATGCGCCAGTTGGTATAAGTACATTATCAGCAAAAAATAAATATTTAAACGCCTGCTTTAATCCTTTCTTATCTTAAAGCTTATTTTGATTAAATGATTGCTGAAATTGATTGAACTTTACAAAGCTACTTAATAAAACTTGATACTTTTCGGCATTATTTTCTATACGTGCAAGTGCATGACAACACGCTTCCAATGAAGAAAGTGCGTTATCTTTTTTAGTTTTTCTGATTTGATAAAGGCTAGCGATACCCGTAGGTAAAACGATATGTTTTATTTTATGTAAACAAGCATTCAGCATAAATATTCGATAGGCTTTTTTCCATGTACCATCAAGTATAATAATGCACTGAATATCGTGGTTATTCGCTTTTTCACTCGTAATTTCAGTATTAAAGTCAGTATCATAATCTTGCTGAGCTTGTGAAGAATATTCAAGGGTTGTTGCATGCTCGCTTGGGTACAACAATGCAATGTTACCTTCGTACTGTTTCAAGCGATGTAATAAAGTAGCACAATCACTAAAGTTTTCACCCACAATTACTTCGCATTGCGTTAACGACTGTGTTAATAAGCTAACCGTACCTTTACTTTGCGACACTTCATTAGGATGTTGTAATACAACAACCGGGATATCATTGGTAATATTGACGGCAAATGCACATATACACGCATTTTTAGGGCGCTGACAGTGCTGACACAAAGCTCTAGACATTTAATTAAAATAACAAAAAATAAGTAATAGCTAAGTTTACGAGACTTTATGCTCAAGTTTAAGTTCTTTATTAAACTTCTTTTAACTTAGATATTCATTTGTACGAAACTGGTATTGAATAGTAGGCTCTATATGGTTAACTTTAGGTACAAGCTTCATTAAATTATTGTGCAAAAAAGCTGTTTTCATCAGGCTCGACTTATAAATCATATGTTCGAAATGCATGGGGTTTCATTCTTGTGTTTATATAACTAAAAGCACCTGTTAAAGTCGGTAACACTCTATTAGCCTTAAACATTTATAATAATTCATGCTGCAACTGAAATCCCTGCCAACAAAACCAACACAATTTTCAGGCCCTTTGTTGGTGTTTATATTCGCTTTATTAGCCTTTGTGTTTGATCAACAGATCTCAGATTTATTAATTTATGATCGTAAGTTGATTATTGCGGGTGAATATTGGCGCTTATTAACAGGCCATTTTTTCCATTCAAATGGTAATCACTTTATGCTTAATATTGCAGCTGTAGCTTTGCTTTGGGCTTTACATGGCCAGTATTATTATTTTAAAAATTATCTGGTTATATTTTTTGTCAGCGGTTTAATTTGCAGCCTAGGTATTTTATGGTTTGCAGAGAATATTGCTTTTTATGTTGGGCTGTCTGGCGTATTACATGGCTTTTTTGTTTGGGGCGCCTTAATGGATATTAAACATCATGAAAAAACAGGCTATTTACTGTTAATAGGTGTGATAGCAAAAATTTTGCATGAACAATTTTATGGTGCCAGTGCTGATGTAGAGCGACTTATCGGGGCAACTGTTGCCACCGACGCTCATTTATATGGCGCTGTCGGTGGCTTAGTGGTTTTTATTTCAGGCTATGTAATATTCAAAAAAACTAGTGCTTAGGTTTACTGTAAGGATGTAGCTTATCTAAGGCAACAGATAAGCCATTTTCTTGTATTACGCGAATATGATTACGGTCTAATTTTCTCGCATGTTTAACACCACACGAATGCGCCAATAAACCTACACCATATTGAATATACTTATGGTAATTTGCTACCCTTTCAGCCTTACTTATTGGGTCTAAACCTTCTTGAAGCCTAGGGTTATGTGTAGTTATACCTGTAGGGCAAGTATCTTTATTACACTGCATTGACTGAATACAACCTAAAGACAACATAAATCCTCTAGCAGAGTTAACCGCATCAGCACCTACGGCCAAAGCCCAAGCAACTTTAGATGGTGTGATCAATTTGCCTGAACAAATGACTCTAATACGGTCACGCAAGCCATGTTCAACTAATAAATTAACCACAAGTGGTAAGCTTTCTTTTAAAGGTAAACCGACATAATCCATTAACGGTTGAGGTGCTGCGCCTGTGCCGCCGTCAGCACTATCAATAGTGATAAAATCTGGAGCAAATTCAGCCCCTTGCAGATTAATTTCTTCAAGCAATGCTCTTAACCATAATGATTCGCCAATTACCGCTTTAAACCCAACAGGCTTACCGGTGACATTGCGAATACGATTAACCATGGTTAAAATATCTTTTACAGATGTAATATCTGGGTGAGCGTTTGGGCTAATTGAGTCTACGCCAACTTTAATTCCTCTAATGGCAGCAATTTCTGGCGTAACTTTTTTACCTGGCAATATGCCGCCTTTACCGGGCTTAGCACCTTGACTCATTTTTATTTCAAACATTTTTATTTGAGGCTTAGCAGCTAATTCAGCGAGTTTTTTATCACATAACTGGCCATGTTCATCTCTGACACCATATTTTGCGGTACCAATTTGAAAAATTAAATCAGCTCCACTGCTTAAATGGTATTCACTAACTCCGCCTTCACCAGTATTAAACCAACACCCTGCTTTTGCAGCCCCCTCTGACAATGCTTTAACTGCCGGGGCTGACAATGCGCCAAAGCTCATCGCTGAAATGTTAAAAATTGAGTCAGTAATATAAGGTTGTCGACATTCAGCACCAAAGGTTATGCTACTTGGCGGAACGGCATCTTCTTCCAAGGTAGGGAAAGCACAATTCATAAACATAATAGTGCCGGTCGGTTCTAGGTTTCTGGTTGAACCAAAAGCTATGGTGCGATCAACATTTTTTGCTGCACGATAAACCCAGCTTCTTTCCGCGCGATTAAAAGGTAGTTCTTCTCGGTCCATGGCAAAAAAGTATTGGCGAAAAAACTCGCCTTGTTTTTCAAAAAAATATCTAAAGCGACCTATAACGGGGTAATTACGGCGTATTGCCTGCTTATTTTGTGACTTATCTACGATGTACATATAAATTATTGCGAAAACACCTAAGCCCAGCAACAATATAAAAAAGGCTGAAAGTGTTTCTAAATAGCCAAGCATGTTATCCATATTTCACTCTTTTTTTTAACTAGTTTTTGTTAGTTTATATTAACTTAAAGTAACTTACGTCTAAAATTTTGTTACGTTTTGCAGCTGAGCTAACATCAATACTGTATGTAGCTGAACAATTTCAGATTAATATGCTATTTCTCAAAATAAAAAGGCCTCAAATGAGGCCTATAATATTAAAGGAGCTATTACCCCATTAAAGGGTATTTTCAAATAACTTATAAATTCTACGATATTCATTTAACCAAGAGCTTGGTTGCACAAAACCATGCGGCTCTACGGGGTAAATTGCCGTTTCAAAGTCTTGTTTTTCCAATTCAATTAAGCGCTGAACTAAGCGGACCGTATCTTGAAAGAATACATTATCGTCTACCATTGGCGCATTAATCAGTAAGGGCTTCTCTAGGCCTTCTGCAAAGTAAATTGGTGAGCTACGCTCATAAGCAATAGCGTCGTCTGCTGGGGTATTTAAAATATTAGCGGTATAACCGTGATTATAATATGCCCAGTCAGACACTAAACGTAATGCCGAGCCTGATTGAAATAAGTCAGGGTCGGTAAACATCGACATTAGGGTTAAGAAACCGCCATAAGAGCCACCATATGTACCTACTCTTTCGGCATCTACATGAGCATTTTCGATTAACCAATTTACCCCATCGCGCATATCTTGTACTTCAGGCTTACCCATATGACGATAAATAGCGGTGCGCCAGTCACGGCCATAGCCTTTCGATGCTCGGTAATCCATATCGATAACAACATAGCCTTGTTGCACTAACATGCTATGGAACATGTATTCACGGAAGTAACCCGACCAACCTAAATGAGAATTTTGCAAGTAACCTGCGCCATGACTAAACATTACTGCTTTATTTTTAGTGGTCGTTTGGTCATAGCCTTTAGGTAAATAAACTTTGGAATAAATAGGCTCTTCTTGATGCGATGACTCAATTGCTACCACATTAGGTGCTGACCATGGCATGGCCCTAAACGCTTCTGTAACCGTATGCGTTAATCTTATCGCTTCAACATTATTAGTTAGCTCTTTAACATAAAGCTCAGGCGGCATGGTAATTTCAGAATGTTGTACTAACAATTTAGATTCATCAGGGCTTAGTGCGTAATCATTCATACCACCAAGATCGGTTAATGCGTTAACTTTACCTGAAGCTAAATCAACATTATAAATTTCATAAATGCCCGGATGTTTCTTATTCGCTTTAAAATATATTTTTGTTTCATCAGCCGAAACAGTTAAATCATCAACTTCAAAATTACCTGAAGTTAGCGCTTTGGCTTTGCCGTTTAATGGCTTAACGTATAAATGTGCATATCCACTTTCTTCAGAAAGGTAATAGATTGCGTCGGCATTACTTAGCCAGCCCATTTCATTAAAGGCATAGTTAACCCATGCATCGTCATGCAAACGGTGCTGAGAAACTAGCGTTTTATCATTGAAATTAACGGTGGCAATCCAGCGGTCTTTATTATCCCAAGCTTCAAGCATTACCGCGACTTGTTTACCATTGTCCTGCCACTGAATAGGATCCCAAGCTTGCATTACATGAATGTTACGTGGTGATTTTTCAGCGCTGTATTTTTTACCTTCACGGGCATAATTTTCTTTGCGCACACTCGCCAGTACATCTTCATCAAAGCCAGGTAAATTTTCATAACTTAATAAGGCTTTGGTGCCTTGGTTTAAATCTAAAATATAAAGTTGCTCAGCGTATTGGCGATTGTCTGCTACTCGGTGTCTTGCCGATTGAGCTTTAATATTGCCATCGTCAGAAATATAATTCGGCATTATATCGCTGTCTTTACGCGTTGATTTATCAGAGGCAATGCTAACAATTAGTTTATCGCCGGCAGGAGAAAGGCTGGCATGAACAATTTGATTGTCTTTGCCAAAATAAAAGTTGGTTTGCGTCACCGTAGAGTTTTTTACTCTTAACTGACGGTTTTGCTCAGCAAATAATTTTTTATTTCGCTGCTGTAAGGCTACGTACTCTATAAGCTCTTGCTGCTCATTAGCGATATAACTCGGTGTACCTTTGGCAGGTGTTTCGCCGTCAGACATTTTTAAATTAGCTAATTCAATAATTTTTTGGCTATTCATGTCATGAGCATAAAAAACATTACCCACCCGATAAGCAACATTACCATTAGTTAAAAACATGGCTGAATGTTCAACGGCTGATGTATAAGTTAGTTGTTGCACAGATTGTGTGGCGAGCGTTTTAACAAAAACATTACCTTCAAAGGTATATACTTCTTGGGTTCCTTCGCTATTTAACACCGCATCACTATCAGCTACTACATGCATTTGCGCTAATTTAACTAAATCACCATTGCCCTGTGTTGTAATATTTTTTTGTATTAAATCACGTAACGGATTGCCAACACGCTTTTGTTGATAAAAAACAGTTTCGCTGTCGTCACCCCAATACCATGACTCTGGAGAGCGACCGAACCAGTCAGGATCAGACATTATTTTTTCAAGGGTAATTATAGTTGCACTTGCTTCGCCTGCAGCGGGTGTTGATTGTACTTCACTCGCTACACTGTCATTGGTGGTCGTACTATTATTGTCTAGCGTAACCTTTTTCTGCGCGGTTGATGCACAAGCGGCCAGCGAGAAACTAATAGCGGCAGCAATTAACTGTATTTTCATAATGATTTTTACTTATCTTTGGTTAAGGATAAAGGCTTGTATTAACAATATTTATTTAATGGTAAACAGCGTAATTAATAAACAGTTTAATACGGTGAAAGTTATAAATTTATTCATCAAAATAATTATGCCTAGTTATACTAAGCTATGACGAAATATTCAATAAAACTAGGCCTTAACACGACCAATAACGAATTTTATACGATGAAAGCCTGTCAATATAAGTAACCAGGTTAAGGTTATTGGGCTTAAGCTTTTATCTCTGTTATAATCGCGCGCCTCAGCAATGTGAATGATGAATATTAATAAGATTAATATTTAGAAACTCAGCATTGATAGGCTTTAAACGTGAACGCACTCACGCGAGTCTTTATAGTAAAAAATAATTTAGGTAATGTATGAACTTAGCGCCAACCCAGAAAATTACACCCAAACTATTCGACTACCCTAAGTATTGGGCTGAATGTTATGGCACCGCACCATTTTTACCTATGTCTCGACAAGAAATGGATGTGCTTGGCTGGGACAGTTGCGATATTATTCTGGTAACAGGCGACGCATACGTTGACCACCCTAGTTTTGGTATGGCGGTTATTGGCCGCATGCTGGAGTCGCAAGGCTTTCGCGTTGGTATTATTGCGCAGCCAGATTGGAAAACCAAAGACGCTTTCATGCAACTAGGTAAACCTAATTTATTTTTTGGTGTAACCGCCGGCAATATGGACTCGATGATCAATCGTTACACCGCCGAACGCCGTATGCGCCACGATGATGCCTACACACCGAATGATGAAGGTGGCAAGCGCCCAGACCGTGCGGTAACGGCTTACACTCAAAAATGTAAAGAAGCCTACAAAGGCGTGCCTATTATTATTGGTGGTATCGAAGCAAGTTTACGCCGCGTAGCGCATTATGATTATTGGTCTGATAAAGTGCGCCAATCAGTATTGTTTGATTCAAAAGCGGATCTATTAATTTACGGTAATGCCGAACGCCCACTGATTGAAATTGCCCATCGTATTGCCAATGGTGACGACGTTAAAAGTATTACCGATGTTCGTGGTAGTGCATTTTTAGCGAACCAAGTATTACCCGGTTGGAAAGGCATAGACTCTAGAACTATTGATAAACCAGGTAAAATCGACCCAATTTATAGTCCATATCAAGATATGACCTCGCCTGATTGTGCCACAACATCAGCCGATGCCGCCGCTAAAGCCGCCGAAGAAATGACTACAAATGCGGCAGAGAAAGACATTACGAAAACCGCGCAACCTATTCAGTTAAGTGAGTTTAGAGCTGCAGCGCATAAAAATGTGTCATGGGCAGACAAGAAAAAGCCTTGGGAAACCACTTATATTAACTTGCCAACCTTTGAGCAAGTCAGAGACAACAAAACCCTTTATGCCCATGCTTCGCGTATTTTTCATCAAGAAGTAAATCCAACATCTGCCAAACCATTAGTACAAAAACATGGCAGCCGTTTGATTTGGTTAAACCCGCCAGCAACGCCATTATCAGAAGCTGAAATGGATGGCGTATTTGGCTTGCCGTATCAACGTGTACCGCATCCTAGCTATGGTGATGCCAAAATTCCTGCTTACGACATGATCAAAACCTCGGTCAATATTATGCGTGGCTGTTTTGGTGGTTGTACGTTTACCCTTTATTTTGACTATTATAAATTTTACCCTATACTTTAAAGTTAGAAATAATTAGAGATTTAAAAATGATTAATAAATCAGATATTGAAATACAAATGATAAATGTTAGATATGGAACAATAACTCCAATCAAAGATGAACTTGAATCATTAATGAAAAATAACAGTAATTTCAAAAGTGAAGAGTTTATTAGTTTTAAAAAACCAACTAAACAGAAAATAATTCCTGTTGTTACAGGTATCAAAAATAAACAACTAGATAAACTTGTAAATATTTGGCTAATGTCAAAGTCTAAAGACAACAAAGACACCAAACCATTAGCAAGAGCAATAAAAAATTGGTGTGACTTTATTGAATTAAATCTAATACAACCATTTGAAGTACCTATGAATAAAATGAGGTCGCCAACTTATGGTTATAAAGAAGAATTGAAGCTAAGAATTGCTGATAACATTTTAGCTAGCTCAACTGCCTCTCTTTACATTAATGAAGTTAAGAATTTCTATAAATGGCTCGATGCTAATAAATTACTTGAAGCTAATCCTTTTTTTAAAAATGAAATGAGCTTAGTTGATGGAAAGCGGAAAGTTCAGTCGACAGATCTTCGAATTCGGACTAATAGAAAGCATGGACCTTCTCTTAATCCAATGAACCATCAAACAACGGTTCGATTTAAATCTATTTTAGAAACTATTCCTCAACGAAACAGACTCATAAACAAGGTAATGCTTGAAAGTGGCTTAAGACTTCAAGAAGTTCTCACATTAAATATGGATTTATTCGATGAAGATAAGTTATTTGAGAGTAATTCCGATGCTATCAGAGGTATTCAACTTAAACCTTCTCTCGGAGTCATGACTAAAAACTCGACCCCTCGAGAAATGTTCATAACTAGAAGCCTGTACGAAGAAATAATTGATTATATAAATTCAGATGAATATGAAATATATTCAAGAAAATACGAGATTAATCAAGAGGAGCTTAAAAGCGAGATTAAACTAAAGCAACTAGAAACCGGCATCAAACTAGATGAAATCGAAAATGAGATAAGAACTCCACTATTTTTGACTCGAAATGGAAAGCCTTTAAGTAAATCGACATTTTATAAATATTATAGTGATCTTAAGCAAATCTATTTCAATCAATATGGAGTTAAATTAGTTCACTCTCCCCACGACCTCCGAGCTACTTTTTGTACAAACTTCCTTAATGCATTAATGAAAGAGTTAAAATTATCAGCTAGCAGTTCGTTAGCGCTAACTAAGTTAGTTATGGGGCATAAATACGAATCTACAACAATGAAGTATGTTAAATATTTGGAGCATAAGGATATGCTAGACGAAGTTGCCAGCGTTCTTGATTTAAGAATAATCGAAGCATTTGGAAGCAATTATGAATTATAACGAAGACCTTGTTGTTGAATTTTCAGGCAACGCTGGAACATCTTCCAGATATGATCTCAACTTTGTTATTAGTAAAAAGTTCTGGATGAGAGGTTACTTAACGAAAAAATATCGAAAAGAGGAATTTAAGCTCCTAACTGATATTGATGATAACCCCCAGTTACTAGTTTGGGCAGAAAACATTGCTTCTTTCTTATATACATATAAAGCAACTAGTCGCGCCACAGTAGCTAGGAGTCTTTATAGCTTTTTCAGCTTTCAATATAAGCTCATAGGCAAAGATTATACATTTGGAACATCTGATGGTATTCACGAATGGTGCTTACAGTTAATGTCTAATATTCGCTCTCTCAAGTTAATCGGAAATACAGCAACAACGAATTTATCCTCAGTACAGTTATTTTTACAAAGAACAGGAAAACTCAAATCAAATTTTAAATTTAACTTCAATACTGCGCCTGGAAATACAAGTAAAAACCAAGTTCCAACGCCTAGTGAGATTGACAAAATACTCATCATGCTGACAAAGGGCTATGAAGTTCATGCTAATTGCTTAACACATCTATTAAGTAAAATTGAGAATGGAAAGATTCCTATGGAAATCTTGTTTCGTGACCGGCAAACTTTTTTGGAAAGTGTAAAATTTTCTATAAACCATAAAGAGTATCACTATGATATGGAAGTTAGTAATGTACTTAGAGGATTCTTTAGCTTTGCATTCTTACTTTTCACATATTATACACTGGGAAATAAAGAACAGATCTTGAATCTCCAAACATCTGACTTTGTGTTAGAAAACTCTGGAAAAGGTGGAACAGATTATATACTTAAAGGGCGTGCATTTAAATTTATCAGGCTAGGCATCGGTGAAAGTGAATTCGAAACCGATAGAGCTGGTTACATGTGGTCAAAAAAATTCTTCAATCTTAGAAGTAGATTGCTTTCCTTAATTTACACTGGTGATTTGAATAGTACTCCTATTTTTTTCACCTGTAATTATAAAAACTCTAGTCTTGAATTAATTGGCTTTAATCCAAATTATAAGTATTTATATTCAGCATGTTACTGGTGGAAGTTTTATAAAGATGGTGAGAACTGGCCTCTTATCAATGCTCAAATAATGCGAAAACTAGCAGAACAAATAATTGATAATAAAACAGGAAACCCCTTTCTAGTTATGGATAAGGCACAACATGACTGGAATACATACCAAAAAAACTATTCAAAACCTAACAATAATACAGCTATGGAAAACGTTAGCAATGCATTTAATACACTGGTTGAGGGCGGAGTAGAATCTCTAACATTTGAACAACGACAAGAAGCTGCAAAGACAATAGATGTCAAACTTGTTAAAAGTAATGAAGAATTAATTAGCTCATTACCCCATGGTCTAGGTTGTGACTCCTCAGTTAAACACTCTGTTCAAGAGCAAACATATTTACGAAATCAGAAACGTTATGGCCGAAAACCAAAAGTTTGCGCTGACTTATTATCATGTTTAGAATGCTCTAAATGTGCAGTCATTGATGATATAGAAAGGATTTATGAACTTTTTTCATTTAAAGAGTCAATCGAATTAAATAAAGCAACATACATAGGTTCTAATATTGCAAAAAACAGATATCAAAAGTTGGTTTCAAAAATTGAAGATATTACTCCATTCTTAGACCCTAAGCTTGTAGCTAGAGCAAAAAAAAGAATCGTTGATAATGGGGTATCTGAAATATGGAAGATCTAAAGATAGTAAAGTCTAGACTAGAACATACTTTGAAAGTGGTTTTTTCAGATAAATTATCAATCGATAATGAATTTTATCCTCACCTCCCAACGGTTAAACGGGTATACGATGCTCTTAAAAATAAAAACTTTGATGAATTAAATGACTTAATCATCATTCCTAAAGCTTTAAACCAAGATGCAATCACTTTTGATAAAGATGAGTGGTATACAACACACATTGAACCTACCGGTAGAAAGGTTAATTTTTCTAAGTTAACTGCAAAATTAAAACATGAAGTAAAAATATTAACGATGAGTGAGCTTTGGTTGTTAAATCGAAGTTCAAAAGCTTCAAGCCTTATTCGTAAGGGGGAGTATTATGTTCAAGTAGCTAAAGAGTGTATGAAACTAAACATCCTATCACTTTTTCATCTAAGCTCAGATTTCAATTTTGAAAAATTTCAAGATAACTTTGAAAATCCGATAATTCGAGGAGATAGAGCTGTAAAAAATATTTACATGGCTCTTAACAGTGTTAATCAACTTCAACATACCCCTCTCTCAGAGTTAGGTTATTGTTTCGATAGAAACTTCTCAGAGCATTATCCTTATGGCGACTCCAATCAACATTACTGTATACCATTCTCTATTTTGTCAAAAATATGGAAAGGTCACATGGATTATTTTAATGCATTTGACGATAACTTATATAAAGCGATTAATATAATAGCTAAAGTAATCGAAGTTTTTAAAAATGAATGTACTGAATTTAAAGGACTAGGTAGAGAAAACGGTATACGTGAACAACAATTATATGCGCATTACTTATTACATCAAGATGAATTAAAACTGGCTATGACTCTAATAAAGTCTCCAGCAAGTTTTGGTTTATATAAAAAATCAGATGATGAGATATCTAAAGAAATTGAGCAAGCTACTTTTACTTCGCTTAAAACAGGAAAAACATTCTCATACTCCCGCTCTTTACCTAGATACCGCATTGATATACAAAAGTTTTCAGCTGCCATTAATTTCATTTTTCTTGCTGCAAGAAATGCACTTCAAAGCTTTACAGGCATGCGTATTAGCGAAACACTTTTTATTGAATTCGGTTCCCTCATTGATGAAGGGTCTTACTTTGCCGTTAAATCCCATCTTACAAAATATGCTGCTGAGGGAGGGAGCGACGAAGTTTGGGCTACAGTCCCTTTCTCCAAGCGTATTTTTCAAGTAGTAAATAAGATTGCTGATGCTGCTTTTATAGGAATTGAGGACGGAACCTTAAAAAATTTGCAAATTGCTACCAATTATCAACAGTGGCTTTTTCATGGAAAACTAAAATTAATGCCTACTCAAAGGCAGGCCGAATTCATGCGAAATTTCTGTGAAAGAAATAACATAGTATTAACTACTGACACTATTTTAGAATTTAATAGGTTAAACCCCAATTTACATAATATGGAAAAAGTTAATTCTGAAATATACGCAGGAACAACTTGGCCCTACCGCTCGCACCAAAGTAGAAGAAGTCTAGCTGTACATTCTAGACGGTTAGACCTGTTAGACCCAGGAGAAATTTCATGGCAATTCAAACACCTCACAAGGGCAATGTCAGATTGGTATGGTGAAGGAGGAGATCTAAATAGTATTTATCAAGACCAAATCCCAAAAATAATGACAAAAGAGCTTGAGCGTATGAAAATTCAAGTTGCTGCAGAAACTGCCATTAGATTACAAAACACATCAAACTTATTCGGTAAAGGAGGGGAAACACTTGAGAAGCAACAGAGTTTGGTCGAATCAGCTAAAGTTTATCCTAGCCTAAAAAAAGCAAAGCAACTTGCAAGAAAAAATCAAACAGTCGTAATGAGCCTAGGAAACGGGATGTACTGCCTTAACGGTCAAGATTGTAAAATGTCTGGAGTAATTCAATCTTCAACTTGTAACCCAAAATGTGAAAATCTCATAGCTGATGAGGAATCTACAGGTATCTGGTTAAAACGTTATAACTTCTACAGAGAAAAACTAAAGGATGCCCAGGAGGCAGGTAAATCAGAAGCAATCTGTGAATATTTAAGATTAGAGTTAGAATATTACAAAGATGCTCTTAGCTATTATAAGGTGATTGTATGAATACTAGAGTTGAATTAACAATTATAGCCGCAGAAAAGGCATTAAAAGAACTTATCGCTGAAGGTAAAAAAATAAGCCAGTACGCCATAGAAAAAAAAGCAGGATTAGGAAACGGGGCGTTAAATTATAAACATGATAGTTATGTAACATTTAAAACAAAGATAGACACATTAAAACTTAATACTGAAACAAGCTCTTCAATCGACCTTGAACTAAAAAAGAAACTACTTAACGAATCAAAATTAAAAGATAAATATAGAATTGAGAAACAGAAATATAAACTTCGTTGTTTAGAACTTGAAGCTAACAATAGAGAGTTATTGTATGCGTTATTTAAAACACAAAAATACTTAGACTTCCTTGAGGTTAAAGGTTTAGCTGATAGCAATGTTTTGAACTTTGATTTAAACAGGTTTATGTCAAAAAAGAACACATGATTTACTGAATAATATGCGCTAATTCTCGGCGCTTGCATATTCTCATGCATCGCGCTGATACAAATTAATGACCTTGTAACAGGTTTTGTTATAGGGTCAAATTAATGTAACCAAGGTAAACGTCCTGCCAATAGCACATTCTCTTAACTAATTTTTCACTCTACAGTTGC
>OJHG01000322.1_pt1 | contig 26341 bp, 20 predicted proteins | sample 1594761 | NCBI WGS metagenome assembly OJHG01 (sample SAMN05416786, study PRJEB24817) | seawater metagenome | isolation source: Sea water | place: Canada:Atlantic | collected 2013-07 | reverse complement strand
CCTTAACCTGACACCCCAACCGAGAGGTTTTTGCACGCTCAGGTGTCATGGACAACATTTGTTCTTCAGCATCATTAATCGGCCCGGTTTTATCGAACCATTCTTCTGGAACAATCAGGTGACAGGTACCACAGGCACACTCCCCGCCGCAATCCCCATCAATACCGGGAACGGCGTTGTCTAAGGCAACTTGCATCAAAGTAATACCTGCCTCAAATTCTGTTACATGTTCAGTTTTATCATTCTCAATAAAGGTGATTTTTCCCACAGCTGCATTCTCCTACCAAAAGTCTGTATGAAACCTAGCTTGTCGCTGTATAGCCATGCCGGCGAGGACATTTCTTGACAGCATGGGGACATTTCAAGACAATCAAGGTCATTCCCAAGGAGTGATTATGCCAAAAACATCACAGCAAGAGGGCCCCCAAACCCCCGAAGCTGACATTCCGTCGAATTATTCACGACTGATTGCACGTGAACTTGGTCTCGCTGCCCGGCAATTACCAAAGTTACTGCGCGGCACAGGCCTCGACGTTGAGCAGCTTTTGAAAGAAGACAGCTTACTCACTGCGACCCAGCAGATTCGCATCCTGCGCAATGCTCTGGCCTTGTCTGGCAAGCCTGAGTTCGGATTACGACTAGGCTCGCGCCTAACACCCGCAACCCATGGTGTAATGGGCTTGGTAGCCTATAGCAGCCCGAACCTACTGGCCGCACTACAGGCATTCCATACCTTCCTGCCCACGCGCGCAAGCTTCATCCAGTTACATTTGCAACAGGTTGATGATCTCCTCGTATGCTTGGCTAACTTCCAAGTGGTGGTAGATGAAGATGTTGAGCGATGTTTGGCGGAGGCCGTTATCAAAGCGTTCTTCGAAATGGGCGAATTCATCGTGGGGCACCCCTTATACGAAGCCGAGGTCTATTTTCGCCATCCAGCCCCCACATACCAAGCTGTATACCCAGATTATTTGCCTGGGTCGATTCATTTTGGCTCCAATCAGCTAAAACTCACTTTCCCGATGGAGTTATGCCGGATACCAAACGCTTCAGCGAACAATGAAAACTATAGCCTCGCCTTTCAGCAATGCGAATCTATGCTTGCTCGACTGCAAAACCATGAACCAGACTATCAAACCCTACTCAAAAAAATGATGCTGTCTCATCCAGCCGGCACACTATGCGAAGAAGAGGCGGCCGGCGCTTTATTCATTAGCAAGCGCACCCTCTCGCGTAAACTCAAAGAAGAAAATAGTAGTTTTCGAAAGGTTCGAGCTGAAATTCTTTCCCGTCAAGCTTCCGCTTACTTGCGCGATACCCAATTATCCGTAGAGGCTATCGCTTCACTGCTAAACTATCACGACACTGCAAGCTTTAGGCGAGCCTTTAAGCGCTGGTTTGGCATGCCGCCCGATCAGTACAGGCAGCGCACTGATTAGCAGGCTGAGAGGGGTCTGTGGACGACCAGGGGAGCGCCCCTCGCAGGCTACTGAAAACGAGCCCCTGCTCTACGGGGAAGGCGATCCCAAGATTCGTATGTTGATCGGATCGTACGCCGCGATATTCAGACACACCTTTGACCAACCGACCTCAATCCACAAACCAAAGCGCCCACCTACCGCTTAATTACCCCATCTTTTATTACCGCCCAGACAAAGTCACCGATATCCTTCACGGTATACCGGCCGTCTTCGTTAAACCACGTTGCCACCCAGTTTAACGCTCCGAGCCCAATAAGGCGCAGAAGATCACGATCCACATCAGCACGAATAAGCCCTTGAGATGACAAGGATTTCAACATAGCAGACCATAGAAGTTCGTATCTGTCCCGGAGATCAATCATTTCTTGGCGTGACGCACCATGTAAGGAGCGCCACTCAAAAAGCAACACATAGACCTTATCCGACCCACCAACCAGCAACTCAAGGTGGGCATTGATCCCCAGCCGCACCTGCTCAAGGGGATCACACTCCCCCTTAATTGCCTCAGACAAGGACCCCGACGCCTGCTCAAGTGCCAGCCGCATTAGGTCTACCAGGATGCTCTCTTTAGAGGGATAACGATAATGCAGGCTACCAGGCAACATGCCACAAGCTTCGGCGATCTCCTTTACGGTAGTTTTATCAAAGCCCTTTTGCCGAAACAGACGAGCTGCAGCACCAAGCACAAACTCTCGATCCGTCTCGGCCACCGACATCGCCTGATTTTTTTTTCTTCCCACAAGCCACTCCCATGCTGTAAGTCTTTGATTCTAACATTCCTTTTGGAGGCGGCCCAGCCTTGCTCTCAGATCGCTCCACCTAGGCTATACATAAACAAGAACACTGTTTAGCCCATAATATTGAATTTGGTTGGTCATACAAATAAAGTCTAGATAATGAACTCTATATCGGAGCAATCCAATGGCCCTAGCAAATCGCAAGATCGGTTACGACGAGGTTGTAACCCGTGACATTCACTTTCCCATGAATATCGAAAACGTGGCCCGCCACTGGTTCGGTAATGACCCTTGGTCCACCCACTGGATGAACGCCATCCTTGCCGCCGTCCCAGACGGCGAGCGCTGGGTTATGAACTCAGCCAGGCGACAACTTAGCAAGCTTGACGACCCGGAGGTGCTCAATGCCGCCAAGGAATTCATTCGCCAAGAGCGCATTCATGCTCGCGAGCACGACGAAATGAATGCCATCGGGGTGCAGCATGGGGTTCCCATCGACAAAGTCGAAGGCGTCTTCAAACTGATTCGAAAGCAACTCCAGCACCGTCTCAGTGACGACATGCAGAGCTCCATCGCTGCGGCGTTCGAGCATTTCACTGCGATTATCTCCTCGGTACTCCTTGAGCATCCGGAACTTTTTGACGAGACCCACCCAGAACTGCGCGCCATGCTCTATTGGCACTTTGTTGAAGAAACCGAGCACAAGAGTGTCAGCTACGACGTGTTCGTCGATGCCAGTGGCGGCGGCTTTCGCAGCTACCGGTTGCGCGCCAGTGGCATGCTACTAGCCATCGCCCTGGGTTTTCCCCTCATGATTGGCAACCAGACCTATCTACTCTACAAAGATCGCCAGATTCTGAATCTGCGCTCAGCAGCAAAAATGACCAAGGTGTTGTTCTGGCGGCCCGGCATTCTCTCCAAGGTCCTCGGTGGTGTAACACCCTACTTCTCACCCACCTTCCATCCTTGGGACGATGACAACCGTGATGTGATTCGTATCTGGAAGCGCGCCTACGAGAAAACCGGCGATGCCCAGAAGGCGTACCAGGCACTGCGAGATCACCGCGCCAAGCACGCACCGGAAACACTTTCTGCACCACAGGCTGAGCCCGCATGAGGAGAAGCATGAAAAAGAAACCGTTACCCCCGTCCACCCAAGCGGCCGCCGTCATCACCGGTGCCGGCAGTGGCATCGGTCGTAGCTTCGCCTACGAAGTGGCCCGCCGCGGTGGCTCGGTGCTGTGTGTCGATATCGATGCAGAACGTGCCGAACAGGTGGCCAGCAACCTGCGGGCTCTCGGCAATCACGCCATCGCGCAACAATGCGACGTGGGCGATCAAGCGCAGATGGAGTCCCTGGCGGAGAATGCCGAGTCCCTGCTCGGCCGGCCGGTGACACTGTTGATCAACAACGCGGGGGTCGGTCTCGGCGGTCCGATCGGTGAAGTGTCGCTTGAAGACTGGCACTGGTGCATGAACGTCAATCTCTGGGGCGCTATTCACGGCTGCCATTTTTTTGCCCCGGCCCTGCGCGATCTCGGTTACGGAGGCATCATCAATGTGGCCTCCGCGGCCGCCTTCGGATCTGCTCCGGAAATGACCGCCTACAATGTTACCAAAGCCGGCGTGCTAGCCTTATCGGAAACGCTTTCTTCCGAGCTGGCTGGAACCGGTGTGCAGGTCACCGCCCTGTGCCCAACGGTGGTTCCGACCAATATCGTCGAGAATGGGCGCCTGCCTGAACGTCGACGTGACTTTGCCAGTTCAGCGATGACCCGCTTTGCCCTGACCAACGCTGACCAAGTTGCTCGCCAGACCCTCAATGCCCTAGACCGTGGAGATCTGTACATGCTGCCACAAATCGACGGCCGCATTGCTTGGAGACTGAAACGCTTGACACCAAGACTATACGCCCGCGCCATTGGCGAAGCTTACCGAATACTGGCTGATTAACCGCATTCATGGGAAAGAAAAATTCAAGGAACTAACATATGGCCTCTATTCCCGCACACCTCATGAAGTTGCTTCTTCGTGCCGGGGTCAAGCGCGATATACGCGACCCGGACAAACTGGTAAAGCACCTGCGCAGAGCAATGAACGCTCCTTTGGCGCCCTCACCGCTTCCACGCGGAATACGGTTACAGCGAGGCAAGGTTGCCGGGACGGCAGGCCACTGGCTCAGCCCCACCGACCCACAAACAACCATACTCTACCTGCATGGTGGCGCGTTTATTGGTGGCCGCCTTGCAACCTATCACAACTTTTGCGGCCATCTGGCCCGCACGCTTAACGCGCGGGTTTTTCTTCCAGATTACAGACTCGCGCCAGAGCATCCGTTCCCGGCAGCGACGGATGATGCCTTTAATGTTTATCGTGAACTAATGGCTGATCCCCGCCCTATAGTCATTGCTGGAGACTCCGCAGGAGGCAACCTGACTCTGGTCACGCTACTACGCGCCCGAGATCACAAGCTGAGAATGCCGGCCTGTGCCGTAGCCATCTCCCCAGCATCAGATGCCCGAGGCAATTTGATGTCCCGACAGGCGAATAGCGACAGTGATGCCATGCTATCTCACTGCATGATTGAGGTCGCAACGGATGTCTACTTGGCAGGCGCTGATCCCGCCCACCCATATGCTTCACCAATCACCCAAGACTTTACCGGCTTGCCACCTCTACTTTTCACTGTAAGCAGCGAAGAGTGCCTGCGCGACGATGCCTATGCAGCCGCTCACTGCGCCCGACAAGCCGGCGTGCCTGTGCAGCTTCTGGAACGCAAAGATATGCCACACGTCTGGCCCGTATTCACTTTCCTGCTGCCGGAGGCAAAACAGGACCTTCCCACAATCGTCCGTTTTCTTCGCAAATATCTTGCCAGCACAGCCCCCTACGAGGAGGCATTTCACACTGCAAACGAGGGCGACACGACAATCCCGGAGATATCGTCATGAACATGGCTGCTTTTGCAACCCAGAATCCTCGCTATAACATTAGTCCCGATCATGAAGTAATCATCATTGGCGCTGGCATCTCCGGCATTGGTGCCGCCATCCAGCTACGTGCCGATGGCATCAAGGACATTCTGATCCTTGAGCGCAGTGAGGATGTGGGTGGCACATGGCGCGATAACCGTTATCCGGGGATCGCTGTCGACATTAGCTCTTTCACTTACTCATTTTCGTTCGAACAGAACGCAAATTGGTCGCGAGTATTCGCTCCGGGAAACGAGCTTTACCAGTACACTCGGCAGGTAACAAGCAAGTATGGCATCTACCCTCTTATTCGTTTTGGCGTCGAAGTCACTCGCGCCAGCTTCGATCTTGCTAACCATCTCTGGGTGCTTGAGCTTGGGGATGGGCGACAACTTCGAGCGCGGCATATTGTTTCGGCTTGCGGCGGGCTGATCTCGCCCAAAATGCCGGATATTGAGGGACTGGAGAAGTTCCAAGGCGAAGTCATTCACACTGCCCGCTGGCCGGACGATCTGGATCTCAGTGACAAGCGGGTTGCCGTGATAGGCACCGGAGCCACCGCAGTGCAACTGCTTCCGGAAATTGCCGTCAAGGCCCGCCAACTCGATGTCTACCAGCGCACCCCTATCTGGGTTCTAAAAAAACCGGATCACACCCTGCCCGGCTGGCTCAAGAGCCTGTTCCGAACCGTACCGGGTCTGCAACGCACCCTGCGCGGAGCCACCGATACCGCCAGTGAAACCCTGATGGTGCTTTCAACAATTTATTACCGCCAAGCCCCTTGGCTGGTGCGCATGTGCGAAAAAGCGGGCATCGCCAACATGCGTAAACAACTGCCCAACCGCAAGGACCTTTGGGAGAAACTGACACCGAAATACGGGTTCGGCTGTAAAAGGCCCACGTTCTCCAACGAATATTTCCGCACCTTCGCCCGGGACAACGTTGAGCTAGTCACTACGCCGATTAAACACATCACCTCCAGCGGCATTACCACCGATGATGGTCGCTCACGACGCATCGATACCTTGATCCTGGCCACCGGCTACAAAACTTTTGAGAAAGGAAACATCCCCTCTTTCGACGTAATCGGCAGCAACAGCATTAATTTGGGCGATTTTTGGCATGACCATCGCTACCAAGCCTACGAAGGCCTGACCATCCCAGGCTACCCGAACTTCTACATTATGCTCGGGCCCTATGCTCTTATCGGGACTTCTTATTTCAAGATGGTCGAGGGTAATGCTATCCACCTCTCACGCTGCATCCGCGAAGCCAACCGGCGTGGCGCCACCCAAGTGGAAATTCGCCAGTCAGTACATGACGATTATTTCCGCAATATTCAGAAGCGCCAGCAGAACACAGTGTTCCTCAACCACAATTGTGCGCAGTCAAACAGTTACTACTTCGACCACCACGGTGACGCGCCGATGCTGCGCCCATCTACCTCTTTAGAAATGCTGTGGCGGGCCAAACATTTGCCAATGAACCATTACCAGTTCAGTCGACTGGGCGATCACCCAAATCCCACCACCCCCAGCACAGTGGAAAGCAAACGGGTTAGTCGCATACCCTGACCCCCTGCAAAAGGCGCCCTGACGGAAAACAACCTTCTAACCTAGCGTGCCACTGGGCACGGCAAAATAACTAGGCTATTCTTCGGGGCTATGCTGATGCAAACTGCATTACTATTATAATTTGCTAACTCTTCTAACCACATCACAGACGTGAGGTACTGGATACGTTAGCCCGGTCGAGAAACCACGATTTAATCGACCGCTATCACTGTAACTGTTAGGCACTTCCACATACACTCTAGTCATCTGTCAATAATCATATGTGGGAGGGCAAAGACAGGCGCTGCGTAGACATAGACACAAGACAAGAAATCTGACAAATTTGAAATTTGCTTGGTTGTATGGCCAAACAAAATAAATAACCAAAAAAAAGACACCCCCCTTAAGGAGCCCATGATGCCTTCAACAAAAACAAAACGGTTGCCTCTCATTGCTGTTATTTGCGGCACCGCACTACTCTCTCCTAGCTTAACCATTGCTGGTGCTGGCGACGGAGCCTCCAACTACGGGCTTGGCCCCATGAATGTAGGCTCTGCCCTCGCATTCAGCCCTTTTACGTCCAACAGCTGGTCGGTTTACTATAACCCTGCAGCAATGGCCCGCTCAGAGGAAGGCGAACTGAGTATCGTTGCACAATATGGCGACCAAGAACTACGAGGCAAATCACTAGGGGGCTCCGCGCCTTTAGATCGCGAGAACGATGTACTCTCCGACAGCAGCTCCGAGTTGCTATTAATCGGCCTCAAAAGCCGCATAGCCGGCATCAGCAGCACCAAAAGACCGATCTATTTCGGGCTTAACGTTGGTACCGATGAATACACATCCAACCTCTTGCCATACCAAGCCAATACCTCACAAGAAGGGCAGTTCCTACGCTACGAGTCGCAACCACTTTATCTTGCGTTTGGTGGCGCTGTCAGCAATATCATAAGAGGCGTTGACGTCGGGGCCTCCGCCCGCCTGACCCTGGAAGCTAAAGCAAAGCTGGAAACAGTCTCCGACCTGGGCGGCAACACTGACTCGGAAAATCTTTCCCTTGAAGCGTCCCCCTCACTATCCCCAGCATTAGGTATCAATATCCGTTCTGGCGAAATGTTTTGCGGTTCCAGTGAATGCATGCCTTTTGGCATGGACAAACTCGAAGTTGCGCTATTTTGGCGTGATGAAAGCAGCTACGAGGTTTCCGTCGATGCAAACGTAGTCGTGCCTGGGGTTATACCTGAACCAGGGCTGAGTCTGGCATTGAGCACCATCGACACCTATCAACCCGAGGTTCTCGGCGCGGCACTCCTGCTTCCGGTAGGCAAATTCGAACTGACCGCCGGCATTGAGCAACATAAATGGTCTGCTCTTGAACGCGAGTTCGCCAGTGATACCATCCGTGACCAGGCCAACCTGGCATTTGACGACATCACTATTCCCCGTATTGGTGTCAGTTATCAGTGGTCGGAATCAATGAAACTATTTGCTGGTGCAGCCCTGGAGGACTCCCCCTTAAAGTCCAACCGGTCCCAAGATGTTAATTACCTAGACACCGATAAAAAAGTCTTCGGCTTAGGTGCAAGCTACCGCCTAGCAAACGCGCCGGTATTGCATATGCCGCTAGAACTTGCCTTCGCATACCAGTATCAAATGCTGGATGAAGCAGACTTTGAGTTAACGTCTATCAACTCCCCCTCTAACCCCAACTCTTACGAGACCCTACGAGCCGATGGCGAAATCCAAGTATTTTCTTCCTCTCTATCGCTGAAGTTTTAACAGCTGCCGTGCGATAATACCTGGAGAATAATAATGAATGAAAAAAAAACTAATATTTATCAATTAGTTACCGCCCTTCTCATCGCAACCATAGCTAGCATCCTATATGGCTGCGGAGGCGATGATGAGGGCGATGTGACAACTACAACTACGTGGCAAGCTCCTGATAGCCTGATTTTCTCTTATCCTTACCCTGATCAAATAGAAGTACCATCTTCCGCCCCGGTGGTTTTGCGTTTTTCCACTGAGCTTGATCAAGAGGTGATTGACGACATTGATACCCGGCTGCTGTTGGTAAGTGATCTCGATGACAGCACAGTCGCGGTTGAATATCAGGTGACGGATAACGGCAGGGGGCTGGTTCTGCACCCCCTGTCCCCCCTGCTTCCAGCGGAAACTTACCACTTAGCCGTCAGCGGAGCCGGCCTCGGAGCCATTGATGGTGATTCCGTGGCCCGCGTGCAATTTAGTACCGCCGGCAACCAAGGTGGAGCAATGGACGCCATGGGTGTCGGCCCCTTCGCTTTACTCTCTGCCCCACCCTTAGACCAACCACAATTGCTCGCATCGAACGAGGACGCCAGTCGCCCCAACGACATGAGCACTTTCAGGATGTCATTCAACCAGACACTTGACCCTACCAGCACAAGTTATGGCGAAAACGGAACCGTCCAGCTGCGTGACAACCTGGGCAAGCTCGTTCCAGCCTCCATGTTCATGCGAGGCCGATACCTGACCCTTGACCCCTCCCAAGATCTGGAACCGGTCGAACACACATTGACTATTACTGGGCTGCGCGCTCAAACAACCGGTGCTGAGTTACCAGAATACAATCGTACGTTTGTTCCTATCTCAACACTTCCCCGCGCAACATCCATTCTCAAGGTAGGTAGCCTTGGCGCTGAGCAACCCGATCTGACCTCTGCATTAACCGGCAATCCAATCAACCAGGTCCCCGTTCAGTCTTTTGTGCTGGGCAACGACTCTTTTACGGCATTGAGTGGCGACCTTGCTGCCGACCTAGGCTTTGCTCCGGATTTTCCTGGTGCTGTGCCATTGCGAGTGCCCGCCGGCTCTGTGCTCCGAGGCTCTCCCGTCGATGTCAATATTTTGGGCAAAATACCCTCCGGCCTTGAGACGGGTGAAGTTACCATCACACTGCTCAGTGATGCCAACGGTTACCTGATTCCCAATCCGTTCAGTGACTCACCGTCAGTTCCCCGTTATGCCCTGCTTAATATGGACGCGGCAATGAGCGCAGAAGGACTGGCCCCGAACGGGGCCCTCAGCCAAAACCTGCTCAATGTACAGGTGGCCGGGCTAGCCGTTGTTGAAGATGGGGTGCTGGTACTGGATGCAGTCAGCGTAGTCGAACCCGAGGTGTTAGGCTTGGAGAGAGCATCAGGCTTACTTTCATTCCGCATGGAGGCCTACGAAAACCAACGCCAAGCGCCTTCACCAACCCCCGATGCACGCCCCCTGGAACTTCACTCTTGGGTACCGGGAATCTACCAACCCAATGCTCGTCCCGGCGATCCAATTATCTTGAACTTCAATAAACCACTGGACCCTGCATCAGTATTTCTAGACGGTGCCGTACAAATTACCGTGGATGGCGTACAACTGTCCTCATTCCCGATGAGGCATGACGGCGCTACCCTGGTTATCGGCGAAGACATTATTGAACATAACAAAGACATCCAGGTGACACTGACCAGCCTGCTTCGGGACACTCAGGGCAATTCACTTAGTCAGGATCAAACCCTCGATATTCGTCTGCCGGATTTTGACCTCCCTAATGACAACCCTGATGAGTTGCGAGCACCGCTGGTCGCCGCTGTTTTCCCCGGCTACCCTTGCGCGATGACCAACCCTATACTCACTGGTCCACGCGAAAACTGGCGCAATGGCCGCTGCACAGGTGGCAATGATACCGACCCTCTTACCCCGGTCTCCAACCTTTACAAAGACTTTAGCCTCCGGGCTGTCTTCAGCCGCAGCATTGACAAAGCCACCATCAATGACAACACCTTCGTTGTGGAACATTTCAACGACAACGCATGGCAACCAGTCGCCGGAAGATTGCAATTATTCGCACAGCGTGCGGAATTTTTCCCAGATAGCCCTTGGCGAATTGGTGACCTTTACCGTTTCACCTTACATTCCGAAGAAGGGACGCCGAATTGCGGTGTTAACGCCATTTGTTCGACAGATGGAGCCGCAATACAAACCCGTCAAATATCACAGTCGAGCTCCACCGCACCAGGGCTGAGGCAAGGGGGCCCAGACCTAACCAATCACTTTGTAGTTACCGGTGAAGATGATCGCATTACGCGGGTAACACTGCGTGGACTACCCACTTCCGATACGAACGCAAACCTTAGGCTCGATGATAGCGAACAAGGCGCCGTGCCAGATGGCAACGGTGGAGCCTCCGCAGAGGCCAACTTCCTACAACTTGGAATGAAAGATACCTCTGGGGTTGTTTCCGACGCAAACATTGGGTGTAGCATAGGTGAGGATTGCCCGGAAAAGCGGTTTTCGTTTATCGGTTCCGGCGGTTTGCAAGCGGGGGTAAGCTATTACGATCCAGATGTCGTCGTTAACCGCCGCCTCATCGATGGCAACCCTGACACTTCCAACGAAATCACAGGGAGTATGATAGCCAAGGTTTACCCGACCGTCCTCTCAACAACCAGTGTTTTCCTAGAAGCCCGAGCCTTGGGACTCATCACCATACCGCTAGATACCGGCCCCTTAGTGCTCCGTCTACAACACGAGAACAACCACGCCATTACTGGTTATGTTAGCGAAACGCCTGATGGCCCATGGTTCAGCACATCATTTGATCTTATGATCGATGCTCCTGAGCTAGAGCCCCGACTGCTCATTGAGCTTGGCCATGATCTGCGCAGCAAAGTGATTAAGAACGTCATCGTGGAAGGGCCGCTACGCTTCGTTGAGGACGGTCGACTCATCCTTAAAGTTCGCAATCCTGATCCTCTCGTTATAGCAGCGGAGATTGATCTTCTTGGTATAGGCCTAGGTGGGCTCGAATTGGAGGTACCCCCTCTAGGCGTAGACCTGACCTTTACCTTTTTGCCCGTGAAAAACTTCTAAATTAACTTCCCCTAGTGCTTATGCACTTTTAGCCCCCATTATTGGGGGCTTTTTTTGGCCCGGACAATATTAGCGAACCCTCGCTGATGTTATTCCAACAACACCCACCACCAACTATCTTGCATCGAACCCTACTTTCTTTCTAATCAATAAATTGCTATTGTTTGGTTGAGCAACCAAACAATAGGATGACAATGCTTAGTCGAGATAACCTCTCAGAACACAATCCTAGCCGTACCAATGAGCCCCTTGGGGTAGGCCAAGATATGCAGTTCGAGGGACATCAGGGCTTAAAGTTGAGCGCAACCCGATTCGGGGACCCTCAAGCTCCGCATGTTCTACTGCTGCACGGTGGGGGCCAAACACGCCATGCATGGACGCATACAGCAACCGTTCTAGCGAAGGCTGGGTATTGTGCCACCATCATAGACGCCAGAGGACATGGTCAAAGTCAATGGTGTCCACAGGGCGACTATAGTGCTACAGCCTTAATGGGGGATCTACGCGGGATCATCCAGTCTCTCCCGTCATCGCCCTATATTGTTGGCGCGTCAATGGGTGGACTCACAGCCATGCTCTTACTCGGTGAAGAGCCTGCTCTAGCTTGCCGCGGTTTAGTGCTTGTGGATGTGGCGCCTCGACTAGAGCCCAGCGGGGTCCGGCGGGTTATTGATTTCATGCGCCGCCACCCTGATGGATTTGACTCGCTTGAGCAGGTCCAGGATGCAGTGGCAGCCTATAACCCAACACGAACAAAACCCGCAAACCCAAACGGCCTTCGAAAAAACCTGCGCGAGAACGAAGACGGACGCCTTCATTGGCATTGGGACCCCGCGTTTCTTGATCATGCCGCGATACCTGATGCTGATGAAAGCATGTTTGGATACTCCCGGCTTAAGAACGCAAGTAGCCATCTTAACCTGCCCCTCTTGCTTCTCCGTGGCTATCACAGTGACGTACTCAGTGAAGCAGGAGCACAAGAGCTTTTAACCTTGGTCCCTCAAGCTCAATACCAGGTGATTGATCAAGCTGGCCATATGATCGCCGGTGACCGCAATAGCATTTTTACGGAAGCTGTGATGGATTTCCTTGAGTCGATTGATCCGCCCATTCAACAGATACGCTCCACTGAGCGGAGAATTAAAACATGAAGCACAAACATCTAGACGTCCTAATAATAGGTGCTGGCCTATCCGGCATAGGCGCAGCTTGCCATCTTAACCGCGACTGCCCTGATCTACGCTACGAAATTGTCGAGCGTCGTAAGCGAGTAGGCGGCACATGGGACCTATTTCGCTACCCCGGCATTCGTTCGGACTCAGATATGTTTACTCTCGGCTATAACTTTCGGCCTTGGACAGACACAAAAATGCTTGCCGACGGTCCCTCCATCCGCAAGTACATCGAAGAAACTGCCGAACAGCATCAGGTCGTTGACAAAATTCACTTCGGTCTCAAAGTTCTTTCCGAGGAGTGGAGTAGCGAGAGCAATCGCTGGACCGTCACCGCCCAGAACGAGGAAACCGGTGAAGAGGAAACCTTCACAGCCGGATTTGTGCTCAATTGCACTGGCTACTACAACTATGATGCTGGCCACACACCCAAAATACCCGGCATAACGCGCTTTGGCGGCGACGTCATTCATCCTCAGCACTGGCCTGAAAATTACGATTACAGTGGTAAACGGGTGGTCGTAATCGGTAGCGGAGCCACAGCTGTAACGCTGGTACCGGCAATGGCAGACAATGCCTCTCATGTGACCATGCTACAGCGTTCACCCAGCTATGTTGCATCCGTTCCGGAGCAAGATCTAATCTCTAAAAACCTGCGTCGTGTATTACCAGAAATGGTCGTTTACCGTATGGCTCGCGCGCGCAATGTTTTACTTCAGAGAAGCGTATTCCAACTGTCAATCCGAAAGCCCAAGGCTATCCGCAGATTACTGTTAGCCGCTGCCCGTAAGCAGCTTGGGCCAGATTTCGACATGAAGCATTTCCAACCGCACTACAATCCTTGGGAAGAGCGGTTGTGCGCGGTGCCAAAGGGAGATCTCTTCCGGGTTCTTCGTGAAGGCAAAGCCTCGGTGGTAACAGATCATATAGCTAGCGTGACTAAAACAGGCATAAAGCTTAAATCCGGAGAACTTCTTCCCGCAGATATCATCGTCACAGCCACCGGTCTGGATTTGCAAATGTTCGGCGGCGCAAGCATTCGTGTGGACGGTAAGGAACCCAGTATTTCAGACACCATGATGTACAAAGGGTTAATGCTTGAAAACATCCCCAATATGGCATTCGTCTTTGGTTATACCAATGCCTCCTGGACCCTAAAAGCCGATATCGCTTCCGAGTTTGTTTGTCGCCTACTCAAGCATATGCAGAAGACCGGCGCTGACAAGGTGACACCCGTTGACGAAGAGGACTGTGGAACTGACGTCAACTTCCTCAACCTTCGGTCAGGATACATTCAGCGTGCCGATGATCGCCTACCACGCCAAGGAACCAAACAGCCTTGGCAAACACTGAACGACTACCTCCGCGACCTTCCCGCCCTTCGTTATGGGAAGCTTGATGATGGCTACCTGCATTTCGAAGGCAAAAATCTCCATAAACCTAAGCGCAAACTGGTTCAACAACTACTCGGCAGCGCGCTAACCAAAGAGGCACAACGATGAAGTCATTTTCTGGAAAAGTTGCCGCCATTACAGGAGCGGGCTCCGGTATCGGCCAGGCCACAGCCATTGCACTGGCAAAAAAGGGATGCCATTTGGCTATCTCAGATATAAGCCAAGAAAGCCTCGAGAAAACCATCAAGATGCTTGCCCATTATCCGGTGAAAGTTAGCAGCCATGTCGTTGATGTCAGCGATCGCGAAGCGGTCTATAAATACGCGGACGACACCGTTACTGAGCACGGCAAGGTCAACATCATCATGAACAATGCGGGTGTTGGTCTTGGTGAAACCGTAGAAAACATGAGCTACGAGAACTTTGAATGGCTTATGAACATCAATTTTTGGGGTGTGGTATACGGCACCAAAGCATTCCTGCCGCACCTGAAGCGTGCTGATGAAGGGCACATCATCAATATCTCAAGCGTGTTCGGCATTATCGGCGTACCGACTCAATCTGCCTACAATGCCGCTAAATTTGCTGTACGCGGTTTTACAGAATCGCTGCGCGAAGAGCTTGATATAGAGGGCGGCCGCGTCAGCGCTACTTCAGTTCACCCTGGAGGGGTCAAAACCAATATCGCTCGCAACAGCCGCATGGGCGACATGGGTGACATGGGTATCGGCGACAAAGAAGATATTGCCGATATGTTTGAAAAAATCGCTATGACCACACCAGAAACCGCAGCAAAAACTATTCTAAAAGCTGTACGCAAGAACCGGCGGAGAGTATTGGTGGGCGGCGATGCCATCATGCTCGACACCACCCAGCGCCTGATGCCCACAGGCTATCAGCGGCTGCTCGAGGTTATGTTTAAAAAGCAGCAAGGCAAGAATAGCAAAACCGCCCGCAAGGGCATTGCTTAACATCCTTTAATTAACCATTACATTTAACACTGGAGGCGATATGCGCTCTTCAAACCCTGTCAAAAGCATAAAAAAACTCAGCGGAGCCCTCGTTGGCATTCCGCCTAGACATATTAATTTTAGTTTCCCAGAAACTATGCCGAAATACTTCTACGCAGGAAATGCAACTGCCACGACATTTTTCGCAATGCTTTCGGGATTTTTTCCGCCGGGCGAACGATACTTCATGGAATCGGTAAGACACTTTCGAAATGAAGTTAAAGACGAAACTCTGCGCGCAGAAATTTCAGGATTTATGGGTCAGGAAGCCATCCATGGTCGTGAACATGACCGACTCAACAACATCCTTTCTGAGTACGGCTTTGACATGCAGGCCCCGGACCGTTTCGTTAAAATTGGCCTAGCCATACTTGAAAAGTTACCCCCGAGCACGCGACTTGCGGCCACGACTTTTATGGAGCATTTCACTGCCCTTCTAGCCGAACAGCTCCTTAACGATGAACAATTCGTACAGCAAGCTGACCCTGAAATGATCAAGATATGGCAGTGGCATGCACTTGAAGAACTTGAACACAAATCTGTTGCTTATGACGTTTACGAGCTGATCGGGAACAGCCGTATCGAAAGAGCCGCCGCAGCACTGGCGTCCGTAGTAGTATTGCTTCCGATGCTAGGAGTAACTTGGAGCTGGATGCTGGCAAAAGACGGCCAGCTAGGTAATTTAAAAGATAATATCAAAGGTCTTAACGTATTATTGGGTCGCAATGGTTTTGTATCACGAATACTATCAAGGCTTCCCGAATTCGTAGAACCGAATTTCCACCCCAATCAACACAATACCAAACAGCTGGAGAGCAATTGGCGAGATAAGCTATTTGCCGTAGGCGGAGCATTGCATGATCAATATAGCAATTCAGCTGCCTGATTATGTTAGCCCGTCACCTGCACGTAGGTAGGGTGGCAGCATAAAAGATTCACCACGAAACCCCGGGAAAGCGGCTTTCATCTTCATTAAGATATAGTCGCTATCCCGGGTATCACCACCATTTTATCTTGATAAAATGGTTCCAGTCGTTCATTTTTTTACGCCTTCTTTTCTTTGGGAAACCCGCAAGCGGACTACGTTGATCCTGCTTCAAACTATCCGGGTTGCGAAACAGTAACAGCGTGATTACTTTACTCGTATTCGCGTAGCCTTGTTACTACATGGTTTCTGGCTTGTCCCACCCTCCACGCGACCCAACACTACCCTGCCGAATTTGGCAATCACTAATCACATGGAACAGCTCATAAACCACAGAGGCACAGTGGGCAGAGCTCAGCATCCACTGCCACGCAGCCTTAATCAGGAATTTTGGAAAAGGGCATACTTATCTATGCACATGAATAACCTGTGCTCGCTCCAGACGTGCCTTTTCGATCGCTTTTAGAGTGTGCCAATATACGCTGTCAGGAGGTGATCTGTTTGAGTGGAAACCGCTGCGATGCGTGTAATCGAGATCAAGTTAGCGCTGAATTAAGCACTCAAAGACAGAAACGCGGGGTAAATACTGGGGAGAATACCTTTCTACCGGTTAACGAAAAATAACATGTGTCATATAGCGTAACAGCTGAGTTCTTATTCTGCTTGCTGCCTCTCATTTCATCCTAATACACGATGGTTTTAGCCCCAAGGCCTAGTAGCTAGCCTTGGGGCTAATTTTCGAAGAAAGCTTAACAAGCCGCCCCTTCAATATCGCTTAAGATAAACTGTGCCGCTCGCTCACCAATCATCATGCATGGTGCATTCGTATTACCACTGATCAATAATGGCATGATCGAAGCGTCCGCAACACGCAAACCCTTCACTCCGTTCACACGTAAACGAACATCCACCACCGCACGATCATCACTGCCCATTCGACAAGTACCAACCGGATGGTAAATGGTTTCAGCACGCTGACGAATATCAGCATCAATATCCGCATCGCTTACAATGCTTGAGTTAGGCTCATCGTCCCCCCCAAAAGCCGGCTGAAACGATTTGCTGTGGAAGACCTTTCTCGCCAATTTCACCCCCTCACGGAGCACACTGACATCCTCAGGATCAGAGAGGTAATTCGGATCAATGATTGGTGCTGCTAATGGATCGCTATTGGCTAAACGAATCCACCCTCGACTTTTGGGTCTAAGCTGGCAAACATGGATAGTGCAACCGAAACCCGGGGTCAACTGGCGGCCATGATCACGAAGGAACGCCGGCAAAAAGTGAAACTGAGCGTCGGGCCGATCCTCATCGCTGAGCAAACTAACAAAGGCCCCTGCTTCTGCAGCATTGCTGGCCAAAAATCCGCGCCGATGACGGAAATACTGGTAGAAAGCACGAATCAATCGGGGCAAAAAGAAAGGCGACATCCCAATAGACTGCCGACTTCGATCCTTTATTAAGACCGTCATATCCAGATGGTCCTGAAGATTAGCTCCAACCTCCGGCAAATGGTGTAGGCAATTGATCCCGACTTCATTTAGGTGTTTTTTATCTCCAATACCCGACAACATAAGCAGCTGAGGAGTGTTGATCGCGCCACCGGACAGAACAACCTCTTTATGTGCTCCTATTTTCGTGACATTCCCATCACCATCACGTATTTCAACCCCAATCGCCCGGCCATCATCAAACAGCACTCTTCTTACCTGAATCTCAGTCATTATTGTCAGGTTTTTTCGGCCACGTGCTGGGTCCAAAAAGGCGCGCGCTGAACTCCAGCGCCGCCCATCCTTTTGTGTTACCTGAAAACGCCCAAAGCCTTTTTGATCTGGCCCGTTAAAATCATCATTACGGGGATAACCCAGCTCCTCGCCAGCGCGGATAAACATAGGGGTCAAGGGATTAATATCCTTCACCCGAGTTACATTTAGAGGCCCACCAACACCATGGAAGCTATCTTTGGGGTATTCTTCGTTGTTCTCGTGCGCGTTGAAAATAGGCTGCACATCCTTCCATGCCCAACCTGACGCGCCCTCCGCCGCCCAATCATCATAATCCTGCTGTTGTCCACGAATATAGACCATAGCATTAATTGAACTACTGCCACCCAGCGTTTTGCCACGGGGCCAATAGAGGCTTCTATTATTAAGATTCTTCTGTGGCGCGGTGTCATAACCCCAGTTTCGCTTGCCTTTTTTGATCAAACCAATAAGGCCAAAGGGAATATTTACGAAGCCACTATTGTCATGAGGGCCTGCTTCAATCAGGCACACGGAGTATTTCCCACTCTCGCTTAAACGGTTGGCAAGCACGCACCCGGCCGAGCCCGCGCCCACAACGATGAAATCAAATGCCTCCATGTGCACTATCTCCTACTTGGCTAAAGCGCGTTATGTGATGTTCCCGGTCACCATGACTCAATGAACAATGAGTAATAAGGCGAAAGTAGTGCCCGATATTAAGCTCTTCAGTAACGCCAACACCACCATGTATCTGGATGCCTTGTTGGGCAATAATCACCGCCTGGCTCGCGTAGTAAGCCTTTGCTCCCGCAGTAGCTCGAACACGCTCGGAAATGCAGTCACTTTCCGCTTTTACCGATACCATCAGAAGCATCGATTCAAGCTGCTGTAGATCGATAAAAAGATCGACAAGATAATGCTGTATCACCTGGAAACTGCCAATGGCAGTGCCAAATTGCTTCCGTGTTTGAGCATATTCCAGCGTTGACTGAAATACCTGACGAGAAGCCCCATACATGCGTGCACAATCCAGCGCACAGAGATAATCGTACCAAGCAAGAACAGCCTGCTTAGCGTCCTCTCCACGACACAAAATCATTTCTTCACTGATTTCGACATCATCGAGGGTCAAACTGGCAGCACGACTTCCGTCCAACAGCCGATACCGCTCGACATCACAAGCCTCAATAGGCAATACGATAATCACCAGCTCATCACCAGACATCGCGGACAACAATACGGTATCTGCACAACCACCATCTGAGACGATATGCTTCTGGCCTGAAAGGCGTCCGCTATTAAGCCTTAATGAGGGCTTCAGTATATTGTAGCCGGCATGCCGATCGTAAAACCCACATGCCACTCGTGCATCACCGGCAATCACTTTCTCAAGCAATGACAGTGATGTTGATGTGTTTACGTGCTCCAGCAACTTTCCAGGGGAGACGATCAAATCGACATAAGGGTCAAGACAGAGAGCTGCCCCCATCTCCTGCACGATCGCTGACACATCCAATAACGTGCCGCCGTATCCGCCAACAGACTCCGCAAAAGGAAGACCGAACCAACCCAAATCTGTCATTGCCTGCCAACGGCCTTCGTCCAAATGGTTGCTCTCATCAAGCTGAGCAATATAGGTATCGAACGAGTAATTATCTTTTAGATAACGGCGCGCCGTATCGGCAATCATCGTGGTATTTTCAGGTAACTTGAAATCCATGCCTCACCTCACAATCCGAGCAGCATCTTTGCCAATACGTTTTTCTGAATCTCGTTAGATCCACCATAGATAGTGCAGGCACGCAGGAAGTTATAGCGGCGACTGGCTTGATTAAATACTTCGTCTCCAATCGGTTGCTTATTATCCCATGGCAGAGACATCAGCCCACCGATCTCAACCATCGCCTGAGAAACTCTTTGCTGTAATTCGGTGCCTTTAATTTTCAGCCCTGAAGACTCTGGCCCAAAGGGCTTACCCTCATCGGTCGCAGCTACGGTACGAAAATTGGTGTACTCCAATGCCATCAAGTCTATTTCCAGAGATGCCAAGCGCCGTTGAGCCTGCTGCCGCTCATTTTCAGTGGGCAGACTTTCCATGGCTGATTTGAGACGATTTATTTCATGATGAATATCAGCCACGCCAGCAATAGTCGTACGTTCGTGAGTAAGCAGGAACTTAGCGATGGTCCACCCCATCCCTTCCTTGCCCACAAGGTTTTCCACTGGAACCTTCACATCTGTGAAATACACTTCGTTAAGGTGGTGATGTCCATCGATCGAGTAAATCGGTCGCACCTCAAGCCCAGGCGTTTTCATGTCGATCAGTAGGAATGAGATGCCCTGTTGTTGCTTCACGGTGTTATCTGTACGCACTAGGCAGAACATCATGTCCGCCCAGTGTGCCTGAGTCGTCCAGATCTTCTGGCCATTTACCAAATAATGATCACCGTTAAGCGTGGCACGCGTTTTCAATGAGGCCAGATCCGAGCCAGCATTAGGTTCGGAATACCCTTGGCACCAGAGCGTTTCTCCACTTTGGATACCTGGCAACCAGCGTTCCTTCTGTTCTTCAGAGGCAAAGGTATAAAGCACCGGCCCAACCATGGCTACCCCAAAAGGACTCGTCGGTGGCGCACCGGCCAAAGCCCGCTCTAGGTCGAAAATATAGCGCTGAGTTGCGCTCCAGCCAGGGCCACCATATTGCTCTGGCCAAGTCGTTGTCAGCCAGCCTTTGCTTCCAAGCAAACGCTCCCAGCGCTGCTGCATGCTCTTATCCGGCATCGCCCCGCGGGCGGTACAGCTGCGAACATCTTCAGGGACGTTTTCAACCATCCATTGCCGGATGCTTTCACGAAATTTCTTTTCTTCTTCGTTGAAATCCAGATTCACGGAAGTCTCCAAGCTATTATCTGTTTCGTGATACGGGCGAAAAACTCAATTCAGTTAACCCGCATACTCTTATCTTCCCAGTAAGGGGATCGAAGTTCATTTTTTAATACTTTTCCTGCCCCACTGATGGGTAACGGCTCACTCCGAAACTCAATCGAACGAGGCACCTTATAGCCAGCTATTTTTTCTCTACAGTGATCAATGATATCTGTCTCACTGGCACTACTTCCTTCGCATAACACCACTATCGCATGAACAGATTCTCCCCATTTTTCGTCAGGGATTCCGATCACTGCGCATTCTTGTACTGCCGAATGACTATATATAGCGCCTTCGACCTCAACCGAGAAAATATTCTCACCGCCACTAATAACCATATCTTTGGCGCGATCAACAATGAAAACGAAACCATCCTCATCCATGTAAGCAAGATCCCCTGTATGCAACCATCCGTTGCGCAGAGTTTCTTCCGTGGTGGACTCCATACCCCAGTAACCACGCATGACATTGCCACCACGCACACAGATTTCACCAACTGTGCCACGAGGTACTTCTTCATCGTTTTCATTTACAACCATTACCTCAACACCCAAGGCCGCACGCCCTGCGCTCCGTAACTTTTCGCCACCAGCAACATGAAACTCAGGAGCAAGCGTGGTAATGATTGGTGAAGCTTCAGTCTGGCCATAGCCCTGGGCGAACGAGGCTTTCGGCATTTGCTCCATCGCGCTTATCAACACCGCTTCTGGCATCGGTGAGGCTCCATAAAGCATTCGCCTTATGCTGCTTACATCGTAATTAGCAATACGCCCAGATGAGGCAAGAAGATTAACCATGGTTGGCACAAGCAAGGCGTCTGTGATTTTCTCGCGTTCTATGAACGCCAAAACTTCATCAACATCAAAACGAGGAACAATTCCATGGGTTCCTGCTGCAAGGGTTACAGCAAAAGTGCTGGCCATGTCAGCCAGATGGAACATTGGAGCAGCATGCATATAGACAGTGTCACGCCCATACCCCATTTCTGCGACGACATTCAGTGCGTTGAATACTAGGTTGTCGTGACTAAGCATTACCCCTTTCGAGCGCCCCGTAGTACCGCCGGTATAAAAAAGGCCAGCAAGGTCATCTCCGCCCGCGTCTACATCGCTCATTCGCTCGGATTGAACAATAAGCGATTCATAATCAATACAACCTTCCGGACACTCACCATCACCAATAAAAACCACATGCTTTATTGATTCAAGCTGTGGTCGGAGTATCGGAAGCAACGCTGAAAAGGTGTCATCAATGAACAGAATTTTCGAACCTGAATCATTTAACGTAAATGCAATTTCCGGCGGTGCGAGACGAATATTGATAGGGTTTACCGCAGCTCCCGCCCAGGGAACCGCATAAAAATACTCCATATAGCGGTCACTGTTCAGCGATAGGATCGCAACCCTATCGCCCGACTCAACCCCCAGCCCTACCAGACCATTTGCAAGGCGTGCGATACGATCCTCAAACTTCTTCCAGGTTTGTCTCCGGCCAGCAAAAATAGTGGCCGTACCTTCTCCATTTAACTGAACAGCACGACGCAAGGTCTGTGTGATATACATGACTGGACGCTCCATTGAGGATTTTAAGAAAGTTTTATTGTAATAAATCAGATTGTTTCCAAGGCTCTCTTGTATATAAACCGACCCTGCGAAACTTTATTTTTTTCAATAAAGAGGTCCACGACAACGATAATGAAGCGTCTACCTTCTCTAATAATTCTTGGTTCGGCTCGCAATGTTCCGGCGAAGGCAGGCCTAAGATAATCAAAGGTCATGCTTGAGCATATCGACTTATCATTAATCCCATTATTCGATGTCAAATAGCTTCCAGCAACGATCTCTGCAAAGCTGGCCAAGATGCCGCCGTGGAAAGTTTTGATTAACGGATTACCGACATGTTTGTCGCGAAACGACATTTCGTAGGTTTTTACGCCATCATCATCACCTAACCATATGCCGAGAAATTTCGAGTATGGTGATTCATCAGGGAGTGCATGATGGGAAGGAGGAGCCTCATTTCTTATATCAGAGCCAGCTTCCCCCGACTGCTCTTTCGGCACATCTTTTTTATTATCTTTTTCTTTTGCAATTGGTTTATCAAACGAAGGGCCTAATGTTCCGATCGCAAAGCTGCCAGAAACTGATGCCAACACATCATCTCCAGAACGGCCGAATGCCTCTCCACGGACATAGGCGATGTCCCCTTCAATAGCAAAGCATACGACTTTGCAATAAATCGCCTCATTGATACCCGGCATAGTGATGAAATCGACACGTAGATCGATAGTGGCGATTGGCCGCATATCTCCGAGACGAATAAAAATCGCCAAGCCACAAGTCGTATCCATCAATGTAGCAATTGCACCACGGTGTAACACACCGTTGCTATCACACATATCAGGCACACAGGGCATGCCCATAACCACCCCGTCAGGGGCAACTTCTTCCATCTCGATTCCGAAAGCCCCAAACAAAGGGTGTGAGGCACCAAAAAAACCACTCGCGGCAAGAAGATCTTTAGATATTGAATTTACAGCCGTCATATTAGCAACTTTCGTTCTTCATAATGTCAACGCGGCGTCTATATACCGCAATTCTGCTTCTCTCACCTTGGCTATGGCTTCACGGATCATCTCAGTAGGAAACGTCTCACTTTCAGAACCCAAGCGAAGACAATCAGCCAATGCAGACCACGCACTGGCAGAGTCGCGCATCAAATCAGACAGGCCCATTTTTTTGAGTGCGGGGATTACCTCCTCTGCCTCATCAATAAACTCTGCATACATAGTGCGGAAACCACCGCCGCCAGTACCGCGCTTCTCTATCACTTGATACGCAAAACGCAGCAACCAAGGCCATTTTTCAAAATCTTTCCAGCGATGAAGATCATTGATCCAAGTATTCAGTGCTTCAATGCCCTGGTTTTTATCACCATCTTTAAGCGTTTGCGCATTACGAATAATCGCACTCTTGACCTGCTCGGGAGAGATTTCAACTGAGATATCTTCCGGAGCGAACAGAGAGCCGTGATGAATAAAAGGTGGCGTCAAAGAAAAGCGCGCCAGTGCCAGCTTATCGCGCGGCACCTCAAGAAGCTCAGGCCGCTCGGTATCACTCACCAAAACCGTTTTCCCATCATCAGTCCGCTGCCAAGCAACAATTGCATGACCGGGGAAATGGGTACTACTTTTAAAATAAGGAAGGTGATATATATCGGTTAACAAGAGAGCAGGACGACCAGCATCAAGATATCCATCTAGCGCCTTCGCAGCGTCCTCTTTATCCTGCCAAGATTCCCAATGAAACGGCACTCCCAGTGTTGAGAACACCGCCTCTTCAAAACCCATTGAGCGAACATGAACAATAAAAGGCGTATCAGAATTTGGTATTTCCACATAGGTAATACCAAGCCCCGCACCCAGGCCAAAACAGAAAGCCTCAGTCAGGTTAAGCCCATGAAATTCGAGCAGATCCCTGATGGCTGAGCTACCACAATGACGTCCAGGCCTATGAGTGTGCTTATGGTATTCGGCGCCACTCATGCCAGCCTCCTCCGGCTTTCTTTTCGGCATTAGGCCACCACTTTTAGGGAAACAGGACCAACAGGGCCGTAAATTGTTTCCGATGCCTGCATCGGGTCGCCATGCTCCTCATACTCCGAAAGCCAAGCAGCAACCTTTTCTGGCATACCCGTATCCCAGGGGTGAAAGCCTGGACGGAACCAATCTAAAAATTCAGGCAACATCCCAGTAAGAATGCCTTTTCGGCCATATAATTTGTTAAGGCCTCGCAGAATCACACCCGGCTTTCGCGTAGCACCGTCGAGCCTGAGCATATTCCAGAATACTGGAGCTACAACAAGATGAACCATCAGAGTAGCAACAATTAGCGCCGACGCGCGGGTTAGGTAACCGCCACCAGCAGCACTCTGGTAAAGATCGTAAGCAACAGCCTTGTGCTCCACTTCTTCTACGCCATGCCACAGGAAAAGTGCCCGCATGACCGGGTCAGCATCCCGAAACATATCACTATCTTCACTAACCATTGCCTCACCAAGGGTTGCAGTGAAGTGCTCAAATGCCGCAGTCATCGCTAATTGGTACTTTTTAGGCAGGTACTTTTGTGTAGTGCGGATAAATGTTCGCAGATTCGCAGTTACCTTCTCCACGTCCACACCCTGACCAACCATCACATCATTGAAACGATCATGGACAATCCCGTGCTGACCTTCCTGACGAATAAAATGACGAATATCTTCACGCAGACGGCTATCTGTTACTTGATCCTGAAAGTTACGCACAGATTGGATAAAAAACCGTTCGCCTTCCGGGAAATGCACTGACAGCGCGTCAAAAAAGCGAGTAAGAACGGGATCGCCCGCATTCCAGTGCCGCGGAACAGAGGAAACATCAAATGCGACTTTGCGCGGCTGGATAGGTACAGAATTCATAATTCCTCCGAATGAGCAGTTACCATTGCATGGTTTAATGCAATTATCTTATTTGGCCAAACGACCAAATGTCAACACCCAAGCCCTTCTCCCTCTGACTGCTAGGGCTCTATCAGCGATCAAATCATCGGAGGGTGAGGCCTAAGTCGGCGGGAGCAAGGAGCCTCGAAAACGGCAACAGATTAACCTAAGTCCGTCAGCGCGCCTTCGCTGGCCGAACCCACCAGCCGTGCGTATTTGGCCAGCACACCACGGGTATAGCGTGGTGCTGGCTGTTGCCAGTTAGCACGGCGGCGTGCCAACTCCGCATCAGACAGCGCCACGACCAGGGTGTTGGCTTCGGCATCAATGGTAATTTGGTCACCGTTTTCCAATAATGCCAGCGGACCACCATCGAAAGCTTCTGGGGTCACGTGGCCTACCACGAAACCATGGCTGCCGCCGGAAAAGCGACCATCGGTAATCAGCGCCACCTCGTCACCCAGGCCGCGCCCCATGATGGCAGAGGTGGGGGTGAGCATTTCACGCATGCCTGGGCCGCCGCGGGGGCCTTCATAGCGGATCACCACCACATCCCCGGACACCACAGTGCCATCATTGATCCGCTGCTGTGCTTCTTCTTCCGAACCGAACACCCGGGCCGGGCCGGAAAAGTGGGTGCCTTCCTTGCCGGTGATCTTGGCCACTGCGCCATCCGGCGCCAAATTGCCATAAAGGATGCGCAGGTGACTTTCTGCTTTCAGCGGCGCAGACAGTGGCGCGATGATCGTCTGATCCAGTGGATAAGGACTGACATCCGCCAGGTTCTCAGCCAAGGTACGGCCGGTGACCGTCAGGCAATCACCCTGCAGCAAACCCGCCTCCAACAGCACCTTCATCAACGGCTGAATACCGCCGATGGCCACCAACTCGCTCATCATGTAATGGCCGCTGGGGCGCAGGTCCGCCAACACCGGCACCCGCCTGCCGATCTCGGTAAAGTCATCCAGCGACAGCGACACCCCCACGGTGCGCGCCATGGCGATCAGGAGCCTGTCTCTTATACACATCTCCGAGCCCACGAGACGCTACGC
>OJHG01000317.1_pt1 | contig 26719 bp, 24 predicted proteins | sample 1594761 | NCBI WGS metagenome assembly OJHG01 (sample SAMN05416786, study PRJEB24817) | seawater metagenome | isolation source: Sea water | place: Canada:Atlantic | collected 2013-07 | reverse complement strand
CCTCTCTATTCGTCGGCAGCGTCAGATGTGTATAAGAGACAGGCGCTATTTAACTCTTTGAAGTTTTCTCCAAATTGCTCTGTTAAGTTTCTATTAAAGTCAGAAATTACCTCTTTCAAAGCCTGAATAACGGTTTCAGTTGCACTTTTAGATAACATGTCTGCAAAATCTTGCATTTGAATCCAAAGTTTTTCGCTGAAAACATTAAAAGACTCTTGTTGTGACTTTGAAATATTCTCAATACTAGACAAAAACTCTACCGCTCTTTGTTGCTCTAGCAGTGATTTATTTGAGTTTTCGTTCGAGTCAGATTTAAGTAGTTTAATTTGACTCGTTAGGCTCGAAGTCTCATCGCCTGCGATAGCTTTATGTAACCCAACCAAATGTTCATTCTGAGAATTAATTGCTTTCAACAAGTCTGCAGCATCAACATCTTCATCAACATCCGTATCTTTTATTTGTTTAAAAGGATGCGTCAGGATGACTTTAACAATCAAGGCTGACCCAATTCCCACAAGGCTTGTCATAAATGCTGTTTTCAGCCCATCTAACAACTTCGGAATACTTTCATCAATGTTGGTAGCATCAAAGTAATACAGGCCAATAACAATACCTGTAAATGTACCCAAAATACCTAACGAAGTAAGTAAGCTTGGTGAATACTTCACAAAAGCATCAGAGATTTCTCTATATGCTAAAACAACCGATATAACTGCAACTAGTATTATTAGAAGTATAAAAAATTCGGTTATCTGCCCTGCTGTATAAGCAGTTAAAAAACCAGTGAGTAACTCAGACATTTATAAATCCTTTTATATATTAAATCAGTTAATAACTATAGTTGAGAAAACCCAAAACCTCTCAACTTTCCTGATAAGCTCCACGCGGTCTTATAAAACGCATCACGAGCTTTGGTGGATAAACTACTACTAGCATTACTGACCATGCTTGGCCCATAAATCCTAGCAACAACAAATAAGGTTTTAGCAACCAACCAAGTAGTTAACACAGGTGCTAAACCTGATACTTGGAGTGCGGTAATAAACCCAGTAGTTCTAAAGGTTGACCATTTAGCAGTAGAAGAAATCTCCGCCTTGATCTTTTCTTTCTCAGCGTCATCGGTAGCTGCAAAATATTGCTTTAATAAAGGCGTAAGGTTAATTGCAAGACAGATAATGACAGACAACGTACCACCCGCTATATACTCGTTATATGTATGCTCAGAAAGTTCTTCTAGGGACTCCTCAACCACCTGACGTAATTCTTCATTTTCAAAGCCAGAAGAAGTCACCTGCTCGTTATTCATCACATCAGCCACCTCTTCCGTTGCTATCACATCAACATCAGGGTTTTTATTTAGGTGTTCATTTATATAACTAATGGAGTCAGTCGCTTTTAGTTGCACGTTTTCCACAACACCATCAGAGCCAACTATTTGAATATCTACGACCGGGTTGTTAGTAGCTCCAACTAAGGAAGCAAAATCACCATCACCTGCTGCATTAATTGCGTCAACGACTAATATTTCATGCGTAATACCAACGATGTGATTAACGTTACCCAGTATTTGTTCTTGAGGAATCGCTTGGAAATATAAGCTAATGTCCCCAACAGAAGCACTTGGGCTTATAGCACTATAACCCCGGCGGATTGCTTCTAACGCAGCCAGTTCAATTTGAGAATCAAATACAAGATTGGAACCGTTCTTTAATGCAGCCAGAACACTAATAACGACAATCTCTTCACGGAAAGCGTAAGCAACCTCAGACGCATTTTTGTACTTATTATTTAATACGCTCTTAGTATCGTTGAAAAGCCTATCTGCATTTTCAAGAACGTCAGGATAGAGCTCAGAAACATGATCTGCACCCTTCTTCGTTCCCTGCCAGCCAAACTTCGCTGCTTTTTGAGAAAAGACCAATAACTTATTAATGAAGTTAGGTGCTTTGTTTATGTCCATTTATATTCCTTGTAATTATCTACATCCTACCCTAGATGATGATGTAATATCAAAAAGGATATTGTGCATTCAAAGAACTAAACGTCATAATGAAGGGAGTCATTTATCTCTATAAAAAACTGTAAACGTCATTTTAAGTTTGTGTGCGGCATGTATGTTTATTTGTAAATTAATTCTTATTTAACAAGCTAGTAGCTCCAAATAAGAGCCTCTCATTATTGTTAATGTTTTGATTGGTCGTTCAAACTCAAAAGATACCAAAGCATATCAACATACTAACCGTGAAAAACGAGCGCTGATGCTGAAGGAAGGTATTAAAAAGAGGAGAACTTGCATATCAAGTAATGGCAATCCATGTAACCGTTCAAGGCGCAGCCCTTAAAAGCTTACAACTTATGTTGAAAATCGGAATTTAAATCGCGTTTCAAACGCACGTAGGAGAAGGATCTTAATGAACATAACCCAAATAGAAGAAATAGTTAAAAATCTGGCTTCAGATACTATTGCTAATGAACTTAAGAAGGATGAGTTTATATACGAACTAATGGCCGCGTATGGTCATCGTAAAACAACTATTGGTCGTATTAAATCAGGTGAGCGTAACTTAGCTAATGTTGAAGGTGAAGTAAGGGCTAAGCGGCATATTTACTTTAAGCAAAGCCAAAGTGATTGTGTGTTGTCAGATATTGATAACATGAAAAAAGAGCCATCAGTCACCCGCGATAAAATTCGCTTTGTTATTGCTACTGACTTTAATCAGTTTGTTGCCTTAGATACTCGTACCCATGACACCTTAGATATTGAGTTTAACGAACTTGGTAAGCACTTTGACTTCTTCTTACCTTGGGCGGGTATGGAAAAAGCCGTTTACCAAGGTGAAAACCCAGCCGATGTTAAAGCGGCTGAAAAGATGGCTAAGTTGTTTGACTTGATAAAAGCCGATAACTTCAGTGAAGATAATAAAGGCGATACCGCTGCACTTCATAACCTAAACGTATTTTTAACTCGTTTGCTATTCTGCTTTTTTGCTGAAGATACAGGAATATTTAAGCAAAACCAATTTAGTGCAGACCTTGAGTCACATACAAAGCTAGACGGCACAGATGTTGATAGTTACTTAAACCGTCTATTTGAAGTTTTAGATACCAGTAAAGAAAACCGTGGTGATTTACCAGACTACTTAGCTAACTTTGAGTTTGTTAATGGTGGTCTATTTGCCAATACCATTGCTTCACCAAGGTTTTCGACTAAATCACGTAAAATGCTGATTGAGTGTGGTAGTGAATTAGATTGGTCTGATATCAACCCTGATATTTTTGGTTCGATGATCCAAGCAGTGGTTCATCCTGACCAACGTGGCGGCATGGGCATGCACTATACGTCAGTGACTAACATCATGAAGGTAATTGAGCCGCTGTTTCTAGATGAGCTCTATGCCGAGTTTGAAAATATTGAAGAAAATATTGATGCTAAGTTAAAACCAAGCCGTTTGCGTAAACTTCATCACCGTATTGCCGAGATCAAAATATTCGATCCTGCTTGTGGATCGGGTAACTTCCTAATTATTGCCTTTAAGGAAATGCGTAAGCTTGAAATGGAAATCATCAAGCGCTTGCAAGAATTGGATGAAAATGAAAACCAAGATGACCTGTTTGGTGAAGGTGGTTTAAATTCTTCTTTTTCACACATAAAGCTCTCGCAATTTTACGGTATTGAACTAGATGATTTTGCTCATGAAGTGGCCATACTCTCGCTTTGGTTAGCACAACATCAAATGAATGTAGAGTTCAAAGCTGAGTTTGGAGAATGTGAAACACCGCTTCCGTTAAGCAAGAGTGGCAATGTCATACAAGGTAATGCGTGCCGTATAGATTGGAGTACGTGCTGTCCTAAAAGTGGAGAGATATACATTTTAGGGAACCCTCCATACTTAGGAGGAAAGAAATTATCGGACGAGAATAAAATAGATATGGAAGCTGCTGGCCTAGCCAAAGCGATGTTGGTTGATTATATAGGGTGCTGGTTCATAAATGCATCAAAGTATATTAAGGGTTTGAATGCTAAGTTTGCATTTGTATCTACAAAATCTATATGCCAAGGGGAGCAGGTGTCATTATTATGGCCAAAAATTTATGTTAACCAAGTCGAGATAAAATTTTGTCACCAACCATTTACATGGAGTAATAGCGCAAAAGATTTAGCGGGTGTTACATGTATTATTGTAGGTATTGGAAATGAAGGTTCAGATAAAAAAGAAATTTTTACAGATCAATATTCTTATAAAGTAGATGAAGTAAGCCCATACTTGATAGAAGGCAATAGAGATACTGTATCACCAAGATCTAAACCCATATCCGCTATTCCCCTTATGTGTATGGGGAGTAACGCGGTTGATGGTAAACACTTAGTAGTAGAAAAAGAAGAATATAATCAACAGATTGAACTGGATCCAAGTATTAAAACGTACTTTAAAAGATACATGGGCGCGACAGATTTTCTTTCTGGTAAAGAAAGGTATTGTTTGTGGATAGCTGATTCTGAGGTAGATGAAGCATCTAAATACCCTTTCATTTCAAAAAGATTAGAGTCTTGTCGTGTATATAGAGCAAATGCAGGAAGAGATGCTAGAAAAGTTGCTGATACACCTCATCGATTTTGTTATAGAACTCACAAGAATACACAAGCAATTATTTTTCCTCGAACAACAACAGAAAGGCGAGTATATGTACCTGTTGGTTATGTTGATGGTAAAACTAGTGTCATAAATGAGGCTGCATTTGCTATTTATGATACGGAACCATATTTATTAAGCATATTATCATCAAAAATGCATTACATATGGTTTTCTACTACTAGTGGAAGACTAAGAACTGGTTTCAGGTACTCAGTTAAACTAAGTTATAACAATTTTCCTCTTCCTATTTTAACGAGTGAACAGGAAAGTCAACTAAATGAGATGGCCACTGATATTTTAAGCGTTCGAGAAATGTTTCCAAGTAAAACGCTTTCTGAATTATACGACCCAGACAAAATGCCAGATGAATTGTTAGATATTCACAAGAAAAATGATGCGTTAGTTGAAAGTCTTTATACGAACAAGAAGCTTGATGAGGATACCGATCGGTTATCTTTACTATTTAACACATTTCAATCTATGACAGGAGGTCAAAATGCGTAATTTAATGGAATTCAAATATGCCCAAAGTGGTGCCAGTTCAAACACTAATGACATGGGTATGCGAGCCATGCAGTCTCGTGCATTCGAAGGAAAAAACAGCCAATACCTTCTACTAAAAGCTCCTCCTGCATCAGGTAAATCCCGTGCGTTAATGTTTTTGGCATTAGATAAGCTACACAATCAAGGAGTTAAAAAAGCCATTGTTGCAGTGCCTGAACGCTCTATTGGAGGCTCATTTGACACTACGGAGCTTAGTAAGTATGGCTTCTTTTGTGACTGGGAAGTTGATGATGATAATAACCTTTGTACCCCTGGTGGTGAAACTAGTAGAACCAAAGCCTTTAAACGTTTTATGGCGAGTGACGATAAAATACTTATTTGTACGCACGCTACGTTGCGCAATGCTTTTCAAGAAGTTGAAGACAGCACCTTTAATAATTGTCTGATAGCTATTGATGAATTTCATCATGTATCTGCTGATGGTGAAAATGTATTAGGTGATGTTTTGCGCTCGATTATGGCTAATAGCAGTGCCCATATTATTGCGATGACAGGCTCGTATTTTCGTGGTGATAGTGTTCCTGTATTAACACCTGAGCTTGAAGCACAATTCGATAAAGTATCATTTAACTATTACGAGCAACTTAATGGTTATAACTATTTAAAATCGCTCGGCATTGGTTATCACTTCTACCAAGGTAAATATACTGATGTAATTCATGAGGTACTTAACTCTGAAGAAAACTACGGTAAAAAAACCATTATTCATATTCCCAATGTAAATTCAGGTGAATCAACCAAAGAAAAATATGATGAAGTCGATGCCATTCTTGAAGTTTTAGGTGAAGCGGGAAAACGTGATCCTGATACTGGCGTTATTCCTGTTACTCGACCTGACGGAACAGTAATAAAAGTAGCCGACTTAGTTGAAGAAAATGACCGTGATGTAATTCAAAATTACTTACGAAAGATCAAACAAGTAGATGATATTGATATCATCATCGCATTAGGCATGGCCAAAGAAGGCTTTGACTGGGAATATTGTGAACATGCATTAACTGTGGGCTATAGAAGTTCGTTAACTGAAATTGTTCAGATAATTGGTCGATGTACACGTGATAGTTCAAATAAAACACACGCCCAATTTACTAACCTTATTGCACAGCCTGATGCTGAAGATGACCAAGTAACCATAGCAGTGAATAATATGCTTAAAGCGATTACTTGTTCGTTGCTTATGGAGCAGGTGTTAGCGCCAAATTTCAAGTTTAAAGCTAAAAAAGACGATGACTTTGAGCCAACACCACCGGGTACAATGAAGGTTAGTGGCTTTAAAGAGCCAAGTACTAAGCGTACTAAAGATATTATTGAATCTGACTTAGCTGATTTGAAAGCCGCTATTTTGCAAGATGACAAAGTAATTGCGGCATCAGCAGGTAAAGTAGACCCTGAAGTGGTTAATAAAATACTTATCCCAAAAATAATTCAACGCAAGTACCCTGATTTATCTGAAGCTGAAATTGAAGAAGTACGTCAACAAGTGGTAGTAGATTCAGTGATAAGCTCAGCGGAAGTTACCGAGCAAGGCGGCAAAAAGTTTGTTCGTATGGCTGATAAGTTTATTAATATTGATGAATTGAGCATCGATTTAATTGATGAAATTAATCCATTTCAAAAAGCATTTGAGATTTTGTCCAAATCGGTAACAACTGACGTTCTTAAACTCATTCAAGAATCAATAGAAACCACCCGCATTCAAATGGATTTTGAAGAGGCTAAATTGTTATGGCCTAAAGTTAAGTTTTTTGTTCATGAAAAAGGCCGTGAGCCTGATTTGAACGCGTCAGACTTTACTGAAAAACGTTTGGCTGAATGTTTAATTTACATCAAACAAGAAAAGCGCAAAAGGATGCAAGCGTAATGAAAAATGGAGAATGGCAAAAGTTAAAGTCGATGGAAATGGATGACTGGCTAAGCTTCATTAATGACGATGATGAGCTAGGGTTGACAACGGTAAAATTTAAGTCAAAAGCACCAACGGCAGATGAACATTTAGTTGCTAAGTTTCAAGAGATAAGTGACTTCTATAAAGCTAATGGCCGTTTGCCTGAAAATAATATGGATAACATTAGCGAGTTGATGTTGTTTAAGCGTTTAGGTTCAATCAGAGGCAACGACACACAGTGCCATGCATTGGTTGATTTTGATGAGTTTAACCTCTTGCCGCTAACCCATGAAGTGGCAGAGCCAAAACCTGAATACAACCCCGTAGTAAAAGAAATTAACACGGTCGAAGATATATTTGCAGACGATGATTTTGGTTTACTTGGTGATTCTGACGACAGTATTTTTAATATCAAGCATGTGAAGGCAGATAAACGCGCTGAAAGCGATTTTGTTGCCAAACGCAAAACATTAAAAGACTTTGGGCAATACGAGTTGCAATTTAAACAAGTTCAATCTGATTTACGTTCTCGAAGTCGAATTTTACAAGAGTTTACCGAGAAGGATATTAGCGAAGGAAGCTATTTTGTTATGGACGGTGTGCTGCTGTATGTAGAGTCCATTGACTATGAAACCAAAGTTCAAGAATTCGGAAGTGGTGCAAGAGCACGTAAAGACGGAAGAACAAAAATAATATTTGAAAATGGTACATACTCAAGAATGCTTCACCGTTCCCTTTATAAGCAGCTTCTCAAAGGGGGGAAAACAGTTTCAAACATTTTAGAGGAGAACTATTCTGTTGATGTAAATGATGAAGATGCTTCAACAGGATTTATTTATATCTTATCCAGTGAAAGTGCTGATTTGCGGATTAAATCTATCCCGAACTTATTCAAGATTGGATACTCAACTACCCCTGTAGCAAAACGTATTGCAAATGCTGTGAATGAACCAACCTACCTAATGGCACCAGTCAACGTTGTTGCCGAATATGAATGCTACAACATGAACACGCAGAAGTTTGAAAACCTAATTCATACTGTATTTAAAAACGTCTGTATTGATGTTGAGGTTGCGGATTTACAGGGTAATATGTGCAAACCGCGAGAATGGTTTAGTGTACCAATCGAGCAAATAAAAATGGCTATTGAGCTTATTGCTAGTGGGCAAATAGTTAACTATAGATATAACAAGGTCGGAAAGAAATTAGAGCTGAGATGAGTGCATTCAAAGCTAAGTGTTTAATTAAAAATTAAATGGCTAGTAATTATTTATGTGAACCACCGTTTTAGTACACCTTCATTCAATACCATGTAAATTTTTTATATTACTTCTGCAAGCCTCTATGGGTCCCCTACCCCGTGCCTTGTACAAGGCACCCCCACTTCGGATTCGAGTTTTCATCTCGAATGCAAACCTAGCTCCGAAACGTCTCAACGAAAAAGAACTCTTTTCTATCGAGCAATCAACCACAGAGAGCTCGCTCATTAGTCACTCGCGCTTGAGTCAGCAAGATGTAAACATAATCTGGGATTATATGCAGTCAATAAGCAGACTGCCTGCTTCGCCATATAATCAAGACTATGTTAAATCTTACTGAGAACCTTATATTGATTAAAGGCCCCCTTCCGCTGCGCTCCAGGGGATTCGGTCATGTTTTCTGAAATTAACTTTTTGGAGAACACAATGAAAGCTTTTACTTTAAACGAAACAACGGGAACGTACTGCGCACACGAATCAATTACAGCCGAACAAATTATCGAGCAAGCTAAGCAGATCTTAACCACAAAACTATGCAACACAAGCTCAACCACCTTTTCAAACCCATCAGCGGTTAGCTCGTACCTAACCATTAAGCTAGCCGACAAAGAGCGTGAGGTATTTGCTTGTTTGTTCCTAGATAGCCAACACCGTCTTATACAATATGAAGAGTTGTTTTACGGAACCATTGATAGTGCAGCCGTATATCCAAGGGAAGTCGTTAAAGCAGCTCTACAGCATAACGCCGCTGCCGTCATCTTCGCGCACAACCACCCATCGGGTATAGCAACTCCATCACAAGCAGATAAAGACATCACTCAGCGACTTAAACAAGCACTGGCAACCGTGGATATACGCACCTTAGACCACTTTGTGGTTGGTCACGACGAAACAGTCAGCTTTGCTGAGAAAGGTTACTTAGTAAGTTAGATAACCAATTCAATGTGGTGGGACGAATGGTGGGACAGTTAATCGATTATCATAAAAAAACCCCATGTATCAACTACATAGGGTTTATATATGGCGGAGAGACAGGGATTCGAACCCTGGAAGGGTTTGACCCCTTGCCGGTTTTCAAGACCGGTGCATTCAACCGCTCTGCCATCTCTCCAGTTTTAAGCGATTATATTGAGAGCAATCATTAAATGTTTTGCTTTCAAGCCGCGCATATTACTTAAGTCTGAGGATTTTTTCCAGCGGAATTGTTAAAAGACTTGAAGTATTTTATTGAATACGTAAGATTGAACCTTCTATGCGGTACAGAGTCATATCTGTTGAGCATTTTTTAATTATCAATGAGGTATTTTAAGTGAACCAATTTAATCAATCTATTTCTCGTAGTGAAGAGAGTATTTTAGCTACCAATAAGGTGTTAAAAAACACCTATATGCTACTTGCCATGACATTACTCTTTAGTGCAGGTACTGCTGCATTATCAATGAGCTTAAACCTTCCACATCCTGGGTTGATCATTACATTAGTCGGCTACTTTGGCTTACTATGGCTAACAACAAAATTTAGAAATAGCTCTATGGGTATTGTTTGCGTATTTGCTTTAACCGGCTTTATGGGAATAACACTCGGCCCTATCCTTAATATGTATATCAGTGCCTTTTCAAACGGTCATGAGCTGATCATGACATCGTTAGGCGGCACAGGTGTTATTTTTCTAGGCTTATCTAGCTACGCACTAACCACTAAAAAAGACTTTAGCTTTATTTCTGGTTTTTTAATGGTGGGTATTTTAGTGGCTTTCTTAGCAGGCATTGGCGCTATGATCTTTAACATCCCTGCTTTATCTTTGGGTGTTTCTGCTATGTTTATTATGTTGATGTCCGGCATGATTCTTTATCAAACTAGCGAAATTATTCATGGTGGTGAAACCAACTATATTATGGCAACCGTGTCGCTATACATTAGTTTATTCAACTTATTCACTAGCCTTTTACACATACTCGGTGCAGTAAGTGGTCGTGAGTAGTCTTTAGCTTTACCCATAAAAAAAGCCCCTTTTAGGGGCTTTTTTTATGCGTCGATTATTTACAACGTAATCGAGGTGACTTTTCCCATATAAGGTTGTAAAGCATCAGGGACTTTAATGGACCCATCGGCTTGCTGATAATTCTCCATCACGGCAATTAACGTCCGACCTACCGCTAAACCCGAACCATTAATCGTATGCACTAACTCTGGTTTACCTGTTTCTGGGTTACGCCAGCGCGCTTTTAACCGGCGTGCTTGAAAATCATTAAAATTACTACACGATGAAATTTCGCGATACGCCTCTTGACCAGGTAACCAAACCTCAAGATCATAGGTTTTTGTTGCCGAAAAGCCAGTATCACCTGAGCACAACAACATGAGGCGGTAAGGCAAGTTCAACGCTTGCAAAATACTCTCTGCATGTTGAGTTAACTGTTCATGAGCCTGTTCAGAATCAGACGCCTTGACCACTTGAACCAACTCAACTTTTTCAAACTGATGTTGGCGAATCATGCCTCTTACATCCCTACCATAGGCGCCTGCCTCACTTCTAAAACAAGGCGTATGGGCAACAAACTTTAGCGGCATTTGGTCTGCAGCGATAATCTCATCACGCACTAAATTCGTAACAGGCACTTCTGCCGTTGGAATTAAATAATACGGCGAGTCGTCTGAAATTTTAAATAAATCTTCTTCAAACTTAGGTAACTGCCCCGTTCCTAACAAACTGTCTTTATTAACAAGGTATGGCACATAAGTTTCTTTATACCCATGCTGATCGACATGCATATCTAACATAAACTGCGTCAATGCACGTTGAAGCCTAGCTAATGGACCCGATAGGGTAACAAAACGTGAACCCGCTATTTTTGCACCGGCTTCAAAATCTATTCCCGCCAATGATTGACCCAAATCCACATGGTCTTTAACGTCAAAATCGTACTGCGGTATCACGCCCCATTTACGAAGCTCAACGTTATTCTCTTCATCTTTACCGAGTGGTACATCATCAGCAAGAATATTGGGTAATGAGAGCTGAATAGCCTGCAATTTGGACTGGATTCCCTGTAATTCCGTTTCAGCGGCTTTTAACTCATCACCTAATTGAGAAACACTGTCTAATAAAGGCTGAATATCTTCGCCTTTGGCTTTCGCCATGCCTATCGACTTGGAGCGTTTATTACGTTCGTTTTGTAAGTTTTGAGTTTTCACTTGAATATCTTTACGCTGTGTTTCAAGCGCATTAAATACCTCTAGATCCAAATCAGCACCATGACGTTGCATGGCTGTTTTCACTTCTTCAGGGTTGTTTCTTAAAAGCTGTGGGTCAAGCATGTAGCTTTCCTTTTTAAATTTAGTTTAGTGGTGGTGTTCAGCTAACCAACTAAGGGTTTGACTGACATTGAAATTTTCTTTTACATGTTTAATTGCCATCAACACTTTTTCTGATTGATCAAAAAATTCAATGGTAACAGGCAAATCAAACGACAAATCAATTAACGACGAGTCATGCATCTTTCCCGATAAGCCATAGCCCTCAACGCCTCTATAAGCCGTTGCGCCAGAGATGCTTTCATGATCATGAAGGTATTGCATAATATTATTAAGCTGATGATCCGCTTCGGTTAAATAAATTCGAGCGATTCTGACTGATTCTGTTTTCATAATTGCCTCGCGATTAGCAGGCCAACCCAAGCAGCTAGCATGCATAAAATGACGCTGGCTAAAACATTAACAATGGCCTTTATTACATAACCTTGCTCAATTAAATTAATGGTCTCTATTGAGAAGGTAGAAAATGTTGTAAACGCACCCAAAAAGCCAACCAATAACACTGCTCTTACTTCAGGTGAAACCGACAAACGCTGCAAAAATAGTTCGTACAACAGTCCCATTAATAACGAACCAATAACATTAACAACCAAGGTTCCGTAAGGGAACCCACGGCCAAGCCAGCTATATATGCCCGTCGATACAATAAAGCGCATCACTGCGCCGACTGATCCACCTGCTGCTATTGCCAGAAGTTGAGCCATTAAATTACCATTAATGCTAATTAATTAAAGCCTTCATTTTACTGTCATCTGGCGCTTCAAGCACCTTTTTTTCGGTCACAATCGTTAATATTTGGCTCAACTCATAGCACGTTATCAATTGTTAGCACCCTATCCTCACTAATACCTCACCAAAAACCCAGCTTTTAATACAAAAATCGCCGCTGAACCAAAAAGCTACTATCAGGCGCTAACAACACTTTTGAGCCTACTTTTTTATCAAATGGCTAGGGCTTGCGTACTGTTTAGATCTAGCTATACTTTATTATCACGTCATGACTGCTGGCCCTATTTAACACTTACTATTATCGCGTCATCTAGCCGAGCGAATGGCGCCCTATATTAAAGTTTCTGGTTTCATCACTTAATTATGCAAGTAAGTCTTCAAATTAATGCCCGCTGGGTTATCACCGTAGATGCTGACGATAACGTTTTAAAAAATCACGCTGTTATCATTCAAGACGATATTATTATTGATGTTTTACCTCAACAAGATGCGAAGAAATACAGCCCCGTTGAACTAATAGAATGTAACGATCACGCCTTAGCACCCGGTTTTATAAATGCGCACACTCATGCGGCTATGAGCCTCTTAAAGGGCCTTGCTGATGATTTACCGCTAAACGAATGGCTAAACGACCACATCTGGCCTGCTGAAACAGCTTTAGCCGATAGTGATTTTGTCAAAGACGGTACTGAGCTTGCCATTGCAGAAATGATTAGGGGCGGCACAACCTGTTTTAATGACATGTACTTCTTTATCGACCAGACTGCAACTGCCGTCTCGAACACGGGTATAAGAGCATGTCTTGGTATTCCGGTTATAGATTTCCCAACGCGTTGGGCTAAAGACTTAAATGAATATATCAGTAAAGGCCTTGCAGTTCATGATCACTTCCGTAGCAATGAACTCATTCATTTTACCTTTGCCCCGCACGCCCCTTATACCGTTTGTGATGATTCTTTAAAAACCATTCAACCCATCATGGATGAACTGGGCTTGGCGATGCATATTCATTTACACGAAACAGAAAATGAAGTCGAACAGTCAATTGCCAAACATGGTGTAAGCCCTATCGCACGATTAAACAATCTTGGCCTATTAAACCCCGACTTAATGGCCATACATATGACCCACCTAAGCGCCACCGATATTCAGTTAATCGCCGAACACCGCGTTAATGTTATACATTGCCCCGAATCAAACTTAAAACTTGCCAGTGGTTTTTGCCCTGTTAATGAATTAATCACGTCAAATATTAATATTGCTATTGGAACAGACGGTTCGGCTAGCAACAATGATATTGATATGTTGGGTGAAACCAAAACGGCTGCGCTGTTAACCAAAGGCCGCACTAAACAAGCAGATGCATTACCCGCAAAAACTGCTTTGCGTATGGCTACCATAAACGGCGCGAAAGCCCTACGATTAGATAAAAAAATAGGCTCCCTTGAAATTGGAAAACAAGCCGATATGTTCGCAATAAATCTTAATAGCATTGAAACTCAACCTATTTATGATGTTATTTCTACACTGATTTATTCTGCAAACCGCTCTCAAATTACTGATGTATGGGTTGCTGGCCAACGTTTAATGCAAGATCAGCAATTAACCACCCTGGATGAAGCCCAGCTAATTGAAAAAGTAAAACACTGGCAAAGAAAAATTAACCCGTTTCATCATCAACCCAATAAAGCGGTGTAAAATAATCAAATGACGCAGACTAAAGACAATGTAAACCCAAGTGAAATCGAAAAATTTAGCGCTATGGCTTCCCAGTGGTGGGACACCGAGGGCAACTTTAAAACACTGCATCAAATTAACCCGTTACGTCTTAACTTAGTTGATAAAACAGTTTCGTTGTCCGGCAAAGATGTTTTAGATGTTGGCTGTGGCGGCGGTATTTTATCTGAGTCAATGGCGCTTAAAGGCGCTAATGTAACGGGTATTGATTTAGGCAAAGAACTGCTAGACGTTGCTGACCTTCATAGTTTAGACAGCGGTGTTTCCGTCAATTACCAGCACATCAGTGTTGAAGCATTGGCCAGCCAAAAACCGGAGCAATTTGACTGTGTTACCTGCATGGAAATGCTCGAACATGTTCCTGACCCGGTAGCAATTATTAACGCGTGTTCAACACTCGTTAAACCGGGCGGCTACGTTTTCCTATCCACCCTAAATAGAAACCCAAAGGCCTACCTATTATCCATTATCGGTGCCGAATACATCCTCGGCATGATGCCCAAAGGCACACATGATTATGCCAGCTTCATAAAACCTTCCGAACTAGCCTTATGGGCACGACAAGCAGGTTTAACACTGGAAGATAGCCGAGGTATTGAATACAACCCTTTTAACAAGTCCTTCTCTATGTCCGATGACATCAGTGTGAATTACATTTGCGTCTTTAAAAAGACGGTCTAATCCATTATGTCCATTGCAATGCATGATTGGCAAGTCGATGCGGTTTTATTTGACCTTGATGGCACCTTAGTCGATACCGCGCCAGACCTTGCCGCCGCATTAAATGTCGCCTTAGTACAAAACAATCAGCCAGCGTTACCTTATGAAACGATACGACCTATCGTCTCAAACGGTGCTAATGGTTTAATAGAGCTCGGCTTTGGGTCTGCCCTATCCAGTGACCAGCATGAAAAAATTAAAGCATCCTTACTTGGCCATTACCAACAAAACATTGCTAATGAATCAACACTATTTGATGGATTTGAAGACAGCTTACTGTTTCTTGAAAAACATCAAATCCCTTGGGGTATTGTGACGAATAAACCAGCCTATTTAACACTGCCCCTCTTAGAGAAATTAGCGCTAATTAATAGAGCCAGTTGTATCGTTTGCGCTGATCAGGTCAACCACCCAAAACCACACCCCGAATCTATTTTATTAGCCTGTAAACAGCTGGATGTTTTACCCATGAACGCACTCTATCTTGGTGATGCAGAACGTGATATTCGTGCAGGTCGATTAGCTGGCCTAAAAACAATAGCCTGTACCTTCGGTTACATTCCAGACAATATTGACTTTAATGACTGGCAAGCTGATAGATATATTGATAAACCCGCCGATTTATTAACATCTCTACAACCCTTACTCTAAGCGCATCAATTAATCATGGCTGGCATTAACGATATTTTTTTCCTTTTAGGTGGCATCGTCATAGGCCTTATTAGCGGTTATTTGCTCATGTTACGCACTAACACAGCACTTAAAAAAGAATTACTGACGCATGAAACACGCCAAGCCATTGAAAAGGAGTTAAGAGAAAAAACGAAGGCCGATGAAGACAGTATGATGCAAAACTTTCGCGATAGTTTTTCTGCCTTATCCAGCCAAGCATTACGAGACAATAATGAAGAGTTTCTAAAACTTGCTAGAGAAAACTTTAGCAAACAACAAATGACCGTCGAAACGCGCTTAAATGAAAAAGAGAGAGCCTTTAGCGAGATGGTCTCCCCGATTAAAGAGATACTTAAACAAACCGATGAACAACTCAAAAAACTAGAGGCCGATCGACAACAAACTCACGGCTCAATCAGTCAATATTTACAAAATATGACTGAAACCCAGCACCAGTTACACAGTGAAACACGAAATCTTGTTCAAGCCCTAAGACGGCCTGAAGTCCGTGGCCAATGGGGCGAACTAACCTTAAAGCGTCTTGCCGAATTAGCCGGGCTGGTAGAGCACTGTGACTTCTTTGAACAAGAAAACTTAAACACCCAAGAAGGTGCTATGCGACCTGATATGATCATTCGCATGCCAGACCAACGCGATATTGTTGTTGACGCTAAAACACCTCTTGACGCCTATCTATCGGCTACCGAACAAAGCAAAGATGGCGAACGAAAAGCACACCTTATCCGACACGCAAAGCAAGTAAGGGATCGAGTCAAAGAGCTATCGAAAAAGGCTTATTGGTCACAGTTTAAAAACACACCCGACTTCGTTGTTCTGTTTATACCCGGCGACCAATTTCTTAGTGCCGCCTTAGAGCAAGACCACTCACTACTTGAAGATGCACTCGCTCAACACGTTATCTTAGCAACGCCCACCAGCTTGGTCGCCTTACTAAGAGCAATAGCATTTGGTTGGCGCCAACAAGCCAGTAGCGAAAACGCCGAAGCGATTCGAAAACTCGGTGAAGAAATGTACTCCAGACTAACAACCTTTGTAGAGCACATCAGTAAAATTGGTAGCTCCTTAGAGAAAAGCGTAGATCATTACAACAAAGCGGTGGGCTCTTTAGAGCGGCAAGTCTTCCCGAATGCACGTAAATTTAAAGACCTTGGTATAGAAACACGCAAAACCATGTCTGAAATAGAACCCATTGAAAAAGCAACCCGAAAACCAACACCTATCAGCAATATAAAAGATGACTAAACCTATAATAATCAACCCGATAAACCTTCAGCCTCAGGCGCTCAAAGATCACGTTTACTTAGTAACTGGCTCAACCGGAGGCTTAGGGCGAGAAACTGCCCTTGCACTTGCCAAACTCGGTGCAACAGTGGTTTTAACCGGCAGAAATGAAAAGAAATTAGAAGCCTTGTATGATGAAATAGAACAGGCCGGCAACCCAACGCCTGCTATTGTTCCCTTTGATTTAAGCCAAGTAGACGAAGAGCTTTACCAGCAATTAATAAAATCTATTTATAATGAATTCAAAAGGTTAGATGGTATAGTTCATGCGGCTTGTGATATGGGAATCATTGGCCCCATTGGCAGCCAAGAAGGCTCGATCTGGCAGAAAGTTCTACAAGTTAATTTAAACTCAGCCGTGTTACTAAGCAAAGTTTGCTTGCCACTTTTACATCAGGCTAAACAACCATCTATCACTTTTATTTCTGATTCCTCTGCTCGCCAAGGAAAAGCCTACTGGGGCGCATACGGTGTTTCCAAGGTGGCACTTGAATCTTTCTGCACCATGTTAGCAGATGAGCTAGAAGCGACCACTGTGGTCAGTAATGTCTTCATTCCAGGCCCCAGTATGTTACCGATTAGAAAGAAGACACATCCAGCTGAAGACGAAAAAAACCTAAGCTCGCCCACTGAATTAGCCAATAACTTGATTAACGTTATTCTTAGCGAGAAGTCTGGGCAATGCTTTTCACATCAAGCCGACTGAGTCACAACCGACTTTAAGATTGAAACAAACTCTGCTACTTCTTGTTGAGTGTTTTGTTGCCCCAAACTTACACGAATAGCACTTAGGGCTCGCTTATCGGGCACGCCCATCGCCGTTAATACGGCGCTTGGGCTTTTACTATTGCTTGAACAGGCTGAACCACTTGAGATTGCCACGCCTTTTTGGTCAAGCTGCATCAAAAGCATTTCCCCATCAACCGATTCAATAAGCAATTGACTTGTATTGGGTAGACGGTCAACATCTGAAGCAACTACCCTCACCCCTTCAATGCCTTTAACCCCTGCTTCTAATGCTTGCTGAAGAGCTAACAAGTGCCTAGAGCGATTATCCAACGTTTGTTGGGCTAACTCAGCTGCTCGCCCAAAACCAATAATAGCCGCAGCATTTTCAGTACCGGGCCTTATATTCATTTCTTGCCCACCACCATAAAGCATAGGCATTAACGACGTTTTTTTATCGTGAATAACCGCGCCAACACCTTTTGGGCCATAAATTTTATGACCTGATATAGACATTAAATTGACACCCAATGCATTAAAATCAACGGGTATTTTACCAACTGATTGAACCGCATCCGTATGAACAATAGCGCCCTTTTCTTTAGCCAACGCAGCTAATGGCGCTATATTTTGAAGCACACCAGTTTCATTATTAGCCTGCATAATACTCACTAGGCCAGTGTCCTCGCTAAGGCCACGTTTTAGTGTATCTATTGAGATCAGACCATTATCATCAACGGCTAATTGATCAAAAAAGAAACCTTTTTTTGACAACTGGCGTATTGGCTCAACCACAGAAGGGTGCTCTGTAGCGCCTAGTAAAAGGTGTTGTTTGTTCGAACAAACAGCCGCTGAGATACAAAGATTATTTGCCTCGGTTCCACCACTGGTAAAAATAACTTGCTCAGCACTCACATTAACAAGGTTAGCCACTTGTTGCCTTGCTTGTTCAATCGCTGTTTTAACCACCCGCCCGTGTCTGTGCAAACTGGAAGGGTTACCATAAAAGGTCGTTAAGAATGGCTCCATCGCTTCAAAAACAAGAGGATCTATCGGCGATGTCGCATTATTATCAAAATAAATCATCAGTGTTCTAAATTCTAGCCTTCTTTAGCTCGCGCTTCTGGACAAGTAGAACCTGTTCCATCATCAACTGGTTCACTGTTAATTTCTTCGACCGACCGATCATCCATTCCACCACCCAATGATTTTATTTCATGGCACATGCGTTCCATTTCTTTATCCATTGTGTGGATATGCTCCAACATACTATTAATAGCTACCGCCACTGGGTCAGGTAGTTCTTGAGAGGCGCCGTATGCGTCAAAACCAATTTTTTTAGCCATCTCTTCTTGCTCAGGGCTTGGTTTAACAGAATCAGTGGTTGCAACACGACCGGGTATACCGACGATTGTGGTGTCAGCAGACACCGATCTAACAACAACCGCATTAGAGCCAATCCTGGCATTATCACCTATCTCTATCGGCCCCAGCACTTTAGCACCAGCACCTACGACCACACCATTACCTAGCGTAGGGTGTCGCTTACCCTTTTTCCAACTCGTACCACCTAAGGTCACCCCATGATAGAGCGTACAATCATCACCAATAACAGCTGTTTCGCCAACCACGACGCCCATTCCGTGGTCAATAAAAAAACGCTTGCCTATCACCGCACCAGGGTGTATTTCTATACCGGTTAACCAGCGTGAAAAATAAGCGATAAAACGAGAAATAAATTTTAAATTCACTCCCCACAGCCAATGATTTAAGCGATGAAGCAGGAGCGCATGAAACCCGGGGTAGGTCATGATCACTTCAATTTTGCTACGTGCCGCAGGGTCCCTGTCAAAAACTATATTAATATCTTCTTTTAATTGGTTAAACATAATGCTTTTTTATTTAATAGTGACTCTATTCTAACGTGCGTGATTTTATTAACACATTTTTTTACAACGTTAGGCTTTTTTGATTCCATCTATCTTATTATTGATCGCCGTTAACACGCCACGTAGGATATTCACCTCTGTTCGATTAAGTTCAGAACGGTAAAAAATACGCCTAATGCGTTGTTGCAGCCTTTTAGTTTTATAGAGCTGTAGAAAATCTGTTTTCTCAAGCGTCTTTAAAAGGTGCTCAAAAAAACCTTCAAACTCTTGGCTGGTTGCAGGCCTATCTTCAACATCAGGTGATTCAATTACCTGTTCACCTATCACTGCTGAATACACCTCATAACATAACACTTGCACAGCAGATGCAACGTTTAATGAACTAAAATTTGGATTAGTTGGAATATGTAATAAGTGCTGACACAATTCCAACTCTTCATTCGTGAGCCCGGAGTTTTCTCGGCCAAACACCAACGCAACTTTTGCATTCTTTGCCGATGCAATGGCCAATTCACTGCCTTTTTTAGGGCCAACCTCTGACCAACCCAAATGCCTAATTCTAGCGCTAGCCCCCAAGACTAACTCACACGGCTCCAAGGCTTCTTTTAAACTATTATAAACATTTGCTGTTGCCAAAATATCATCGGCACCAGACGCACGTGAGGTGGCCTCAGAACTCGGAAATATTTTAGGGTTAACTAAGGCTAAATCACTAAGCCCCATATTTTTCATGGCCCGCGCTGTTGCGCCTATATTCCCAGGATGTGAAGTTTGTACCAACACAATCCTTATATTTGACAATATTTCGTTATTTTCATCGACTTTCAAAAGACATCCTCCGGCTGTATCTGTTATCCTTGCGCCACATAAATAGTTAGGCATCATCATGCACCCAATGTTAAATATTGCCATTAGGGCAGCAAGGCAAGCAGGCGATATTATAATACGTTCAGCTGACTCAATTGACACACTTAAGATAACTATTAAAAATCAAAATGATTACGCCACAGAAATTGACCGGCGTGCTGAAGAAGAAATTATTAATATCTTATTAAGTGCTTATCCCGATCACGGTGTTTTAGCCGAAGAATCTGGCTATCTAAATCAAGACGCTGAATATATTTGGATTATAGACCCTCTTGATGGAACCACGAATTTTATACACGGTTTTCCGCATTATGCGGTATCTATTGCTTTAAAAAGAGGCGATACCGTAGAGCAAGCCGTAATTTACGACCCTGTTCGTCAAGACCTATTTACTGCAACACGTGGTAAAGGGGCAATGCTGAACAACAGACGTCTTCGTGTTGGCCGACAACGAAAAATCGAAGGTTCATTTCTAGGCACTGGCTTCCCTTTTAAGAACGATAAAGATATTGAACCTTACCTCGATATCTTTCGTGATATTTTCTCTTCCACCTCTGGTGTTAGACGTGCAGGAGCTGCTTCTTTAGATTTAGCTTATGTAGCTGCTGGAAAACTAGATGGTTTTTTTGAAATCGGTCTAAAACCTTGGGATTTTGCTGCTGGCGTCTTACTCATTCAAGAGGCTGGTGGTGTTGTTAGTGATTTTTCTAATAATCACGATTTCCACAAAACAGGTAACATTGTTTGTGGCAACCCTAAAATGCATCAGGCCTTATTAAACAAAATTACACCGCATGCAGAAAAAGTAATTAACAGTTAAACAACACACAAAACTTGATCAATAAAAAAGCCGCTATAAAAGCGGCTTTTTTATTACCAATTATCAGCTCATCAAGGAATTTTATCTAACTCATCTTGATCAACCTTAACAACCATCAGGTCTTCTTTCGTCACTCCCAAGGCAAGCGTTATGGGGCTAGCAACATAAATAGAAGAATAGGTACCAATTAACACGCCAACAATCAGCGCAAGTGCAAAGTCATGAATAATTTCACCACCTAAAACAAACAATGCCATTAACACTAACAAAGTTGTTAGCGAGGTCATCACGGTTCGAGTAAACGTCTGGTTTAACGAGATATTAACAACATCAACCGGTGAGCCTTTTCGCAATGTTCTAAAGTTTTCTCTTACACGATCAAACACAACAATAGTATCGTTCAATGAATAACCAATAATCGCTAAAATAGCCGCCAGTACTGTTAAATCAAATTCAAACTGAAAAACAGAAAAGAAACCAAGGGTAATAATAACGTCGTGCGCCAGTGCCGCCACAGAGCCTAAGCCAAAGCGATATTCAAAGCGAATAGCGACATAAATCAGGATACAGATTAAGGCATATAATAGTGCCAAACCGCCATCTTCTTGTAACTCTTCACCAACTTGTGGGCCAACAAATTCTGCCCGTCTTAACTCACCTTGTTGTGAGAAATTCTCATTCACCGCAGCCAACACCTTATTACTTAACGCTGCAGTATTTAACGCATCATTTGGTAATAAGCGGATGAGCACTTCTTTTGATGAACCAAAATGTTGTACCACAGCGCCACTAAAATTAGCCTCTGTTAACAAATTCCTTAAACTTTCCAGCTCAACTGCTTCGGGAAAGCTAAGCTCTACCAACGTTCCACCAGTAAAATCAATCCCTTTTTTTAACCCCATGGTCGCTAAAGAAGCGATAGAAACAATAATTAATAGAGTAGAAAAAATAAGCGCTATTTTACGTTTACTTAGAAAATCAATCTTGATTGTATGTTGATTACTCATAATTTAAATCTTCAGTTTTTCTATTTGACGACTACCAAAAGTCACATTAACTAATGCACGCGTACCAATAATAGCGGTGAACATAGAGGTTAAAATACCGATACTTAAGGTAATAGCGAAACCTTTAATAGGCCCTGTACCAAAACCGAAAAGGATAATCGCGGCAATCAATGTCGTGATATTTGCATCCGCAATGGTAGAAAAGGCTTTATCGTAGCCCGCCGCAATACTGGCTTGAGGTGAGTTTCCATTTTTAATCTCCTCTTTAATGCGCTCAAAAATTAGCACATTAGCATCTACCGCCATCCCCACTGTTAGCACAATGCCGGCAATTCCAGGCAGCGTTAACGTGGCTTGCAAGAGTGACAAGACAGCAACGATAAAAACCAGATTAAAGGCCAAGGCCACATCGGCAAAAAGGCCGAATGTCTTGTAATAAATAGCCATAAAAATTAAGACTAAAACAAAACCAATCATCACAGAATTGAAGCCTTTATCAATATTATCTTGCCCTAGGCTTGGCCCAACCGTGCGCTCTTCAACAATATCAATCGGCGCAGCCAAGGCACCTGCTCTTAATAATAAAGCTAGATCACGTGCTTCAGCTGAATTATCTAAGCCTGTTGTTTGAAAACGGTTACTAAAGTGCCCACGAATGGTCGCCACATTAATCACTTCCTCGACGACTGTTTTGTAGCGTACCGGCTCGCCGTTAACCATTTTTATATCGGTTCTATTTTCAATAAATACAACCGCCATTGGTTTACCAATATTTTCTCGTGTGGTTTTGCTCATTTTTTTACCACCTGGACCATCTAATGACACAGAAACCATCGCGGAGCCTGTATCACCTTCTATCCCTGATGAAGCATCTACAATCTCATTACCAGTCACAATAACCTGTTTTTTCAACAGGATTTGGCCACCATCTCGACGGTTATATAACTTAGAGCCAATCGGCACTCTTCCAGCTAATGCAGATGACACTGAATTTTGCGTATCAACCAGATGATACTCAAGTGTGGCAGTTGCACCTAAAATCTCTTTTGCACGAGCCGTGTCCTGGACACCAGGTAATTCAACAACAATACGGCTTTCACCCTGTCTTTGAATAACAGGCTCTGCAACACCTAACTCATTAACACGATTTTTTAACGTAATGATATTTTGCTGAACAGCATAGTTTCTTACGTCCATTAACTCATCATCTGACATCGTTGCCGTTAAGGTGGGCGTTGAAGACTCGCTAACTTCAGGCTTAAAGTCCCAAGTACGGAACTGAGACTCCAATTTGCTGATCGCCTCGTCATGAATCTGTTGGTTTCTAAATTTAATACCAACATTGTGGCCATTGACCATAACGCTTAGATAACGCAATTTATTTTCGCGCAAATATTGGCGAAAATCAGCCGCACCACGGTCTACTGCTTGCTTCTCAGCAGCTTGCATATCCACTTCCAGTAAGAAATGCACACCACCTCTTAAATCCAAGCCTAAATACATAGGCGCTGCATTTAACGAACGCAACCATTGAGGGGTTGTTGGCGCCAAATTAAGAGCCACAACATAGTTATTCCCTAAGACCGACTTAATAATATCAACCGCCTTAAGTTGATCATTCGAATGCTTGAAGCGCAACAAAATTTGGCTGTCATTCAACTCACCTTTTAATAAGGCAACACCATTTTGTGCTAGCTGATCTTTTACATCAGCTAAAACAGAACTGTTGATGACCGCACCACGCAAAGGCGAAATTTGTACAGAAGGGTCTTCACCGTAAAGATTTGGTAGTGCGTAAATAATAGCAACAACTAACGCCATTATTATCATTAAGTTCTTCCAAGCAGGAAAATGATTCGTCATAACAATAACTCGTTTGGCAGTTTATTTTTTTGCTTTTCCAGCAGATGCGTATGTGCCTTTAGGCATCACCGTTGAAATTGAAGTCTTCATCACTTGAACCGATGTATTAGGCGCAATTTCAAGTGTAATAAAATGATCATCCACTTCTGTAATTTTACCCAGCAAACCACCATTGGTTACAATTTCGTCGCCTTTCTTAGCGCCTGCAACAAGTTGCTTGTGTTCCTTATTACGCTTTTGTTGAGGACGAATTAAAAGAAAGTAAAAAATAACAATTAACGCAATTGGAAAAAGTAATCCTTCGAACCCTGGTGCTGCTGCTTCTTGAGTTGCGGCTGCGGTATCTGCTGCGATGGCGTTTGAAACTAAAAAATCTAACATATTTTTTCCTTATTAATGAATTAACTCAATCACGCATTATGCCACAGCATCTCGTGTTTTGCCTTGCTGCTCATAAAAATCATCCACAAATTCTAACAAGCGCTCTTGCTCAATAGCCTGACGTAAGCCACGCATCAAGTCTTGATAATAATGAAGGTTATGAATCGTATTTAAACGCGAGCCTAAAATCTCTTTACACTTATCTAAATGTCGCAAGTAGGAACGCGAATAATTCTTACAGGTATAACACTCACATGCCTCATCAACTGGCTTGGTATCAAATTGATACTTTTCATTTCTTATTTTCACTAAGCCTTTACGGGTAAACAAATAACCATTACGTGCATTCCGTGTTGGCATAACACAATCAAACATATCAATGCCTTTTAACACCGCTTCAACAATATCTTCGGGTTTACCCACGCCCATCAAATAGCGCGGTTTATCACTGGGCATAGCCGGAACAATATGTTCCAAAACTCGCTCACGGTCGTCTTTAGGCTCACCAACAGACAAACCGCCAATCGCAAAGCCATCAAAATCAATTTGCTTCAGCGCTTCTAATGACCTGTCACGTAAATTTTCATACATGCCCCCTTGAACAATACCAAATAAGGCCGAAGGGTTATCGCCATGAGCATCTTTACTTCGCTTGGCCCAGCGTAGCGATAACTCCATAGATATACGCGCTTCTTCTTCGGTGGCTGGGTATGGTGTACATTCGTCAAAAATCATTACAATATCCGAGCCTAATTGCCGTTGCACTTGCATTGACTCTTCAGGCCCCATAAATACTTTTCGGCCATCCACCGGGGAACGGAAATGAACACCCTTCTCTGTAATTTTACGCATTTCATCCAAGCTAAATACTTGAAAGCCACCGGAGTCAGTCAAAATAGGCTTTTGCCAGTTCATGAAGTCATGCAAGTCACCATGCGCTTCAATAACCTCCACACCCGGACGCAACATTAAGTGAAACGTATTACCGAGCACTATTTCAGCACCGGTGTCTAATAACTCCTCTGGTGCCATTGCTTTAACCGTACCGTACGTGCCTACAGGCATAAAAGCGGGGGTTTCAATAGTACCGCGATCAAACGTTAAACGTGCACGGCGGGCCTTAGCATCGGTATTTAATAAATTAAATTTCATATTATTCAGTTGTATCTGACATTTTTGTTAAAAACATAGCATCACCATAGCTAAAAAACCGATACCGTTGGGCTATTGCATGTTGATACGCCAATTTCATTCGCTGATAACCAGAAAATGCACTCACTAACATTAATAAAGTAGATTCAGGCAAATGAAAATTCGTTACCATCGCATCCACCACATTAAAGTGGTAACCCGGCGTAATAAATAAATCTGTATCGCCTGTAAAAGGCTTAATAGCCCCCTCTTTTGCTGCAGACTCTAATGAACGCATCGCCGTTGTACCCACTGCAATAACACGCCCACCATTTTTTTTAGTCGCTTCAATTTGTTGAACCGTTTGCTCATCTACCGTTAGCCATTCTTTATGCATAATATGGTCAGCAAGGTTTTCTTCTCTAACCGGCTGAAAAGTACCACTACCAACGTGCAAGGTGACATAAGCAAAGTTCACCCCAAGTGATTTTATGTCGTCAAGCAGGCGCTCATCAAAGTGCAGCCCTGCTGTTGGCGCAGCAACTGCCCCAGGTTTACGACCAAACACCGTTTGATAGCGTTCAATATCCAGCGTTTCATCGTCCCTATCAATATAAGGTGGTAATGGCATATGCCCGATGGCCTTCAACACAGTATCAATCGAGTCATCAAACGTAAGTTGAAACAAATCGCCTTCACGACCATCAACCAAACACTTATAACCATCATTTAAAATAATGTGGGTACCGGCTTTGGGTGATTTACTGCAACGAACATGTGCCAACGCCGTCTTATCCCCCATAACACGCTCAATAAGGATCTCTAACTTACCGCCTGTTTCTTTATGGCCGAACAGGCGCGCAGCAATAACGCGGGTATTGTTAAAAACTAACAGATCCCCTTCTCTCAATAACATCGGCAGATCAGCAAAAACCTTGTCGGAAAAGTCATTCTCACCCACCACCAGCAAACGGCTATCAACCCGCTTCTCTAATGGGTAGCGAGCAATCAATTCATTGGGCAAGTCGTAATTAAAGTCACTTTTTTTCATGGCGACGGATCTTAACAGGAACGACCCTCATCAGCGAGCGCAAAACAGGCTATTAAATTAAAATTTTAATAGAGTTTGAATTTGAAACTGTCTATAATGCCCACACTTATTTGCCGGGGTGGCGGAACTGGTAGACGCGCCGGATTCAAAATCCGGTTTCTTCGGAA
>OJHG01000316.1_pt1 | contig 26753 bp, 30 predicted proteins | sample 1594761 | NCBI WGS metagenome assembly OJHG01 (sample SAMN05416786, study PRJEB24817) | seawater metagenome | isolation source: Sea water | place: Canada:Atlantic | collected 2013-07 | reverse complement strand
AGATGCTCAGGAGTCTCGTGGGCTCGGAGATGTGTATAAGAGACAGGAATATCAAACTGCCTTTAATCACGTACACCATGATTTTAGGTGTTGTTTTAATCATCAGGTTTGCATTAGGTTATTACAGCCAATTCTTAAATGCATCCATTCGAATTACCTTACTCTCAGACTTTAGAGCGCAAAAAAGTGCAAATGAACGTCAAAATCAAAAATTAGATTTCGGGAAATCCGTTCAAGGTTTAAATTTTCTTTTTATTGGATGGTCTCAAGTTTTTCCAGGCATCATTTACGCTGCAATAGGCACGATATTATCCCCAGTTTTTGGTGGAATCACCCTACTTATAGTCATGTTGTGGTCACTATGCTTAAAAATGGTCAAATCCAAACAGGATTCATGGTCCAACAAGGTGCATTCATCTCAAACAGCACTTGAAGAAGGTGATTCAAAGAATGTTGATCTTTGGAAAGATTCGAAATTTGGCGCTGCTAAATGGGACAGCGTTAATAAGAATTTACGAGAACTAATAGTCATTAGTACGCTAATTATGTCATTGATGATCAGTTATCATCTGAATGTTCTTACAGGGATGGATTCCTTGTTTATCGTTGTGATTTTTTTAAGAGGATTACAACAGCTATTCACAGGGTATATTATGTCTCAGCAGTTGTCATCACTCAAATCTTTCCTGATCAAAAGTCTTACTATTTGACTATTTTAAATTAAATACTTTGTAACTTAATATTACTGCTGTATAATGAACAAATTATTCCTCATTTCCATCATTGGTCTGTTTGCCATGGGCTGTCAAAAGGACACTGTTGCTATTGATAACGTTGACATCATAGCAATGCCCGTCATAGCTCTTCCACTTGGTGAGATCAACCTAACCTTAGACCATCTTCTAGTTCCTGATGATAGTTTGATTTTTGAAGACAACATGGACTACAAGCTAATTGTAGTTCAGGACAGTGTTTTTGGCTTCAACGTGAATGACTTAATAACACTTCCAACACAAAGCCCATCAAATAGCATGATTTCCATGGGAACCATCCCAGTGGCTAATGTTAGTATTAACCAGGATATACCTCTAGGATCAGTGGCCAATGATGCCGGCTTAACAACAATTAGCGCGGCACATGGCTCAAATGCTCCTTTCCCTTCGCTGAATGAGACTAATATTGGTACGTATGGAGGAAGTGGATTTGGATCGTTTTCCAGCGCTTCCTTTTCAAATGGTAGCATGACTATTTCTTTAACGAATGATTGGCCGGTGGCAGTTAGTTTGGGAATTGACCTGGTGAATTCATCTACAGGTTCAACCATTGCTTCTTATACTTTGAACAACGCATCTGCGAATGGGGGAACAGCTTCTGATACGGAGAGTTTGATTAACAAGACACTTCCCAGCACTGTTGGCTTTAAAATAACCTCGTTGACCTCTCCTGGATCTGGAACCACATTTGTGGGAATTGATACTACAGATGCTCTTACGCTAGACATATCTTCAGCGGATTTGGAAGTTTATAACGCTGTTACTGAAATCGCAACACAAGACATTTCAAACGACACCCAGTATATTGATCTTAGCACCGGTGGTAGTGAAGAATTAAGAGAGCTTCTATTCAGTACTGCGAGCTTCGATTATGAATTTACCTCTACCCTAGCAGAAAATTTAGAATTAACACTAGGTTTTCCTGGCTCTTCTAAAAACGGAACGGAAGTGGACACGACCATAACGATCGCTGCTGGTGCAACAACTATTGGATCGATCAACTTAGATAATACCATTCTAGACCTTACTACAGATCCAGCACAGAGCCATAGTAAATTGCCTATTTCAGTGACTGCTACATTAATTGGATCTGGTGCACAGGTTAGTATCGACAGTTCGGACGCTTTGGACATGACATTTGAAATGACCAACCTGCAATTTGGACATATTCTCGGCTATTTTGGCACACAGCAGATCGTAATTGACCCGGGTAGCGTACCATTAGCCGTTGATTTTTTGGACGACCTAAATGGCCAAATATCTTTCTCAGAGCCATCGATCAGCATGGACATCACAAATTCTATTGGACTACCCATACAGTTAGCCTTAGACTTCAGCTCGTATAGTAATGGAACAGGTTTTGCATTAAACGGTCCCGATTATGTACTTCCTTACCCTACCAGTATTGGAAATACAGAGACTGGAACATTGATTTTTGACAATACTAATTCTCAAATAGTAGATGTCTTTACCCTACCTAAAGATAGCATAGTTTATGGTGGAGCTGTAAATATCAATCATGACACAGCAAGTTTTGGTACCTCAAATTTCGTTACCAATTCTTCTTCAATATCTGGTGACTTACTTATGGAGTTGCCATTTATGATTACCGCAAGTGCATTATCATTTGGAGACACGTTAGCTCAGGATTTAGATCTAACAGGATCAATTCCTACTGAGGTGGAAATTAAAGCGCTCAGATTATTAATGGAGACCAGTACTACTCTGCCGTTGAACGCAACCATTGTACTTCGTTTTTATGATGCTTCTTGGAATGAAATACATAGCGAGTCTATTGATCTACTTCAAAGTGGAATTCCAAATATGAATGGAATTGTGACCGCTCCCAGCTCAACATCCTTGAGCATCGATGTTTCCGGTACTGATTTAACTCAAGTATTATCCGCTAAGTCAATATTGGCAGAGGTCTTAATGGAAACCTATAATGGCGGAACGGAACCCGTTAGACTTCGAACTGATGCTACCATAGGAATTTCTTTGGGAATTCAAGTCGAAGTATCAGCCATCCTTTAACACACTTTGAGATAACGCTATGAAAAAATATATTATACTGTTCGCTTTATTTTCAATAACGCAACTAGGTGCACAGAACATCTCCACTTATGGACTTTTGGGAAACGCAGAGAATCTTATTCAAAATCCAGGTGCTGATCCGTTAACTAAATTTCAACTAAGTTTTGGAGGACAGGGAACTTTTGGGATCAACGCAACTGCGGGCGAGCTCTTTTCTTCTAGTGATGTTCTTGGGAATTTATTAGCAGCAAATACTGATGACTTCTCTCTAAACGGTTTGGTTGGCTTGAATCTACCTCATGTAGGTTTCAAAATTCATGACCACTACTTTTTCGGTGGCGTAGATATTGACGTCGACTTTGGATTAGTCGTAGATAGAGATTTACTGCTCTTCGCCAGAAATGGTATGGCAGATGCGAACGGAGATTTAGATTTAGACTACGAAGGGGATTTTTCTAATTCCGGGGCTAGATTAAGTGTGTCTTCAAGAAGTTATCTTGGATATCAACGATCCCTTCTCGATAATAGTCTTAGAATTGGAATCACTTTGAATAGGCATAATTATCTTGCTGGCCTAGACGTTAGTACCAATACGCTAGGATTAAATAGTAGCTCTAGTACCGGTACGTTTAATCAGGTTAGCGCGCAGTATGATATTGATATTGCCTCAACTAACTTATTCTCCTCAACGAGCAGCATAGACAGCTTGGCTGATTTAAAAAACCTCAAGGATTATAACACTTTAGGAGATATCACAAGTGGTGAGTCTCAAAATTCTCTTGGGTTTGGAGTCACTTACAAGCCTTTAAAGGCTCTAGAACTACAACTTAGCATGTCTGGAATTGGAGGCACTTCTTTGTCTTTTGATAGTCAATTAGCTAAGAATATGTCAGGTTCAAGTACCATCAACGGCTTTAACTATACGAGCGCTCCGGGAGACACCATTTCAAATGAGCTTTCCAATGCTATTGATCAGTTTACTGATGAAGCAACAGGAGGAATCACCACTGCTTTATCTAACTCCAGCTACACGCAAACTTTTAATATCACGAAGAATACCAATGTAGCCGTTAATTATTATTTCGCTGAACGAAGCTACCTAGGCGTGCACTACACGAGTAGATCAAATACCTATTCCGACTATCAATACACGGGTTTAAATTCAATGGTTTGGGTAGGAAAATACCTTCAGTTAAAGGGTGGTTATTATTGGTCCATGAGTGAAGTCAATACTGATTTTGTTAATGTCGCTATTCAATTCAGAGTAACTCCTCTTCTTCAGGTCTATCTTGGAACTAATACAATTAGTGATATCGCAACTGCTGTGAGTGGTACTAGATCAAATGGAAATCTCACTCTCGCCTCTGATACTAAAGGGGTGAATTTCAGTGCAGGAGTCAGCTTTACTTCATTCGATAAAAGATTTAAATTAGAGAAAGAAGCGCGCAAATTAATAAAAGCCGCGTCAAAAGCGACCCAGGCAACATCACTTTCTCCTGCGGATCAACAAAAAGTAGATAGTGCTGCTGAAAATAGTTCTACCAAAAAGTAAGTTGCCTGTCAATCGACTATCAAACTGAAAGACCTGACAGAGATGTTAGGTCTTTTTTATGAAAGCAACTTATAGAAACTTACCATGACCTCGTCATCAGTATTTAGAGATAAGCTCTTCACTCCCACTTTCCCTAGTTCATTTTTGAAAAACTCAAGCTGCGCAGCTACATAAGCAGAGAGATTCTGATTCAACGAGACATCAATAAAGGTTTTTACCTCTGTTTCCTTATCCTTGACCAAAGACCCTGCGTAAGCACCAGGAATCAATTCAAAAGATTCGCTATATAAAATGCCTACAGTAACGTCATGACCAAAGTGTTTTAGAAGTCCCAAAGCATTAATGATTGCTGGAGAATTTTCATGGAAAACATCAGTAAATAGGATCACCTGGCTTTTCTTTGGTATGGTTTCTAGCATCTTTATAAGCTCTTCTGCCAGCAAACCATTCTCAGCCTTTCTTTCTTCTTTCCCATTTATATGAAAAAGAAGTTGCTCTATGGAGTCATGTGTGGATTTTGCTTGAAAAAAATGAGCGCTTTTATCCCTTAGCTCTAATAAGCCTATTGCGTCACGCTGCCTCTGCAACAGTGTTGCGCTCAGGGTAATCAATTGCACAGCTCTAGTCCATTTTAACGAGTCCTTAGGGGTAAACATACTAGCGCTAGAGTCAAGCACAAAGTAGGCACGAAGATTACTCTCAGCTTCAAACTGTTTGGTCAGAAATTTATCCTGCCTTGCGACCACTGACCAATCAATATACTTTGGAGAGTCTCCTGGAACATATGCCCTATGCTGCGCAAAATCTAAGCTAAAGCCGAAATCAGGGCTCTTATGATTACCCGTCATGAATCCACGTACTTTTTCCCTCGCCCACCAGGTAAGCCCACGAATGTCCTCGTTGTTCATAGATTAGTCATTTGACACTTTTTGTCGTGCCCAATTCGAAAGTGTAATATAATCCAAAGGAACTTCGGTTTTAAATAGCTCCAGCATTAAAATCAGTTTCATTTTCAGGAGTTCAACTCGTTTAAATACTTCAGACGGTATTCCTCCACGTAACATATGAGCACTGTTTGCTATTCGCATATGCTCTAACAACTGGATTGATTCACCTATTGCCTTCTTATAATAGTCTTCGAAAGTATGCTCATACCGAGCAGAGACTCCCTGGTCGAGACAGTTACAAATATTGATGATATCATCCTTTATTTTAAACGCAAGGTTAAAAGTGCCATTGCTATGATATCCTCTGGTTAATTGTTGAAGCGTTCTATTGATTGCCATGGCTTCCTGGTATATAGGCTGAGAAATTGAAGTATTCATTTTTACAGTGTTCAAGGTTATATTAATCATTGCTTTAATTTAAATTATTGTCTTTATCCTTATCTAATCCATACTTACAATCATTTTTCTGATTAACAAATCGACAACTTTGATCAGATGAATAGAAGGTCAGCATATGTAAGTGATTTCTTTTTTTAGCAGAAACATATTGTATATCAAAGAACAATTCCTCTGAAAAAATGACGATCGGATCTATTCCTGGGTAGATATTTAGAGCTGGCGAAAGTTGCTCGACTAGTGCTGAAAATCGAGCGATTTGAAGTGCCAATTGTTCATATGCGCTTATTTGGTCTAATAACTTCCAATGTTCATCATAAGAGGTCAATATTCTTGCAATATTTTCATGACAGCTTATGATGGACGTTGATATCTGAGTATCCAATTCTAAGGATAGCTTTGACACGGAATGCGTAAACATTTGTAAACGGAACACCAGTTTACTGTGAATAAGATTATTTGATGCATACATGAGCGGTTTTTTTATGTTTAATAGCAACTGAACCTCAGATACTTGACGTGAAACTTACACCACGAGAATTCATATTAATTCTTTCATATCCGTAGCGTTTACCCTAAAATACGTCGAGGATAGAATTATATTCTTTAGGGAGGAAAACTAAAGGTTATCAACAATGACATATCTTTAGGCCATGATAATTACAAAGACACCATTTAGAATTTCATTTGTTGGTGGAGGCAGTGACTTGCCGGCTTACTACACCCAGCGAAAGGGTGCTGTGCTCAGTACAACCATAGATAAGTACATGTATATCAGCACACATAAATTCTTCGAAAAAGATAAAATTCGCTGTAAATATTCTCAAACCGAAACGGTAGATCACGTAGACGAATTACAGCATCCTATTCTTAGAACAGTACTGAAAGACTTTGACCTTAACGGTATTGAAGTCAGTTCTATTGCAGATATTCCGGGTGGAACAGGTATGGGAAGTAGCTCGAGTTTCACCGTAGGTCTCCTACATAACTTAACGGCATATTCTAATCTTGATATTTCGAAAGAAGGTTTGGGGTCTGGCGCTTGTAGAGTAGAATTGGATCTATTAAAGGAACCTATTGGTAAACAAGATCAGTATGCAGCGGCTTTTGGAGGGCTTAATTTGATTGAGTTTTTACCGAATGGTAGCGTAAATGTTGAACCAGTTCTCATCTCCGATCAAACAAGAAAAGAACTGAACTCCAACCTTAAACTTTATTATATAGGCAATCAACGGAGCGCAAGTGGGATTCTGGCAGAACAGAAGAAGAACACCGCTCAAAAGGAAAAATTGGATACGCTAGGAAAGATGGTCGACTTAGTTTATGATCTTAAAGATGCTCTTACTCAGGGTAACCTAGATGATTTTGGAGCAATTCTTAATAAAAATTGGCTGTTGAAACAGAGCTTAGCAACCGGTATCACAAACCAAAGAATTAATGACTTGTATGCCACCGCATTAGACGCAGGTGCTCTAGGCGGTAAGCTTCTGGGAGCAGGTGGAGGCGGTTTTATGCTATTTTATGTCCCTACCCATAAGCAATCGGCTGTAGACATGGCAATGCAAACGCTTGATGCTGAAAGCTTTGACTTCAATATGGAATCTTTAGGTTCACAAATTATACATATTGAAAGTTGATTCTGTTTCTACTCTCCAAGAAAGATATATTCATTACTTTTGCAGCTTAATTTTATTAATTACCGGGGTTTCGGACCCTTTTAAAACAATTAATTATGGCAACTAAAATTCGTTTGCAAAGAGGTGGTCGCAAGGCCCGTCCAATTTATTCAATCGTAGTAGCAGATTCACGTGCTCCACGTGATGGACGTTTTATCGAGAAATTAGGTTCTTACAATCCTAATACGAATCCAGCAACAATCGACCTAAACTTTGACTCAACTTTAACTTGGGTTATGAAAGGTGCACAACCAACTGATACAGCACGTACGATTCTTTCGCACAAAGGTGTGATGATGAAAAAGCATTTGTTAGAAGGTGTTCGCAAAGGAGCGCTTACTGAAGAACAAGCTGATGCTAAGTTTGAGGCATGGACTTCAGATAAAGAAAATAAAATTAGCGTAAAAACTGAATCTTTAGTTTCTGCTGAGTCGGCTGCAAAAGCAGCACGTCATGCAGCTGAAAGTGAAGTAAACAAGGCTCGCGCAGCGGCAATAGCAGCGGCTAACGCTCCTGTTGTAGTTGAGGCTCCAGTAGTAGAAGAAGAAGTAACTGAAGCTCCTGTAGAAGAAGAGGTTACTGTAGCTGAAGAAGCTCCTGTAGAAGAAGTAACTGAAGCTCCTGTAGCTGAAGAAGTAACTGAAGCTCCCGTAGCTGAAGAAGCATCGAAAGATGCTCCAGTAGCAGATAGCGCAGAGTAATTGTGTTAAAGGAGTCGTGCTTTTCTTTAGGAAAGATTACTAAACTCCATGGGTATAAAGGTGCCGTTATATTACATATCGACTCTTCTACTCCAGAATATTTTAAAGACTTGGAATCAGTTCTCCTAGAGATAGGTACGGAACTGGTTCCATTTTTTTTTGCTGAACGTGGTAAGCTCAATGGGAAAAAATTAGTTGTAAAGTTTGAAGATATACGTCCGGAGGACGCACCTAGAATTGTAGGTAGCGCTGCATACCTTCCTATCGAAATGCTACCTGCTCCTAAAGAGGGTTACTATGATAAAGCAATCATCGGTTTTGGAGCCAGTAACAACGGAGAGCATATAGGACACATCGTTGATGTCATTGAAAATGTAGCTCAAAATTTGTTTTTAATTGAACACGGTGAGAAGGACTATCTCGTCCCAGCCGTAGAAGCATTCATTAAAACTATCAATCACGAGGAAAAAATTATTTATCTTGAGTTACCAGAAGGGCTTTTGGACCTTTAGCTTTTGATGAATAAACAATACCCATACGATCCTAGATCTTTACATCTGATTTATTCAGTCCTACTCATTATTCAGTTAATTATGACTGTAGTAGTGCTTTACAGTGCTAAGGAGGACGCGGTGATTCAGTTCTCTATGAACAAAATCTCAAATTTTTCTATACCTAGCTTTGTCTTTGGACTTGCTGCATTAGGTAAAGGCCTTTGGAACAAGGGGTTATTAACCATTGAGGTAGAGGATGATATGGATACTAAATTCGAAATCCTAACTAAAATTCACATCTGGCAATGGGTACTTGTTCAACTTGGCACATTGATGCTACTGACATTTACCTTGATGGAATCAAACTTCTATTATTTTATGTTTGCCTTGGTTAACATCATCTATTTCTTCACCTTGCGCCCGAAAATTTTCAGCTTAACAGGCGAAACATGAGACTTACAGAACCTTTCCAAATGAAAAATTTCAGTGTTGCACATGATGAATGTGCGATGCGTGTCAATACGGATGGATGCCTACTTGGTGCTCTAGCTGGTAGCTCACTCAAAACAGAGGATGTGCATCATGTATTAGACATAGGAACGGGAAGCGGTGTAATAGCACTTCAGATGGCGCAACGTTTTGATAAAGCCTTTGTAGATGGTGTAGAAATACATGGACCCAGTGCACGTCAAGCAACAGAGAATTTCAAAAATAGTATGTTCAACGGCCGTATGGTTTGTTACCATGAACCGTTACAGGAATTTACGCTAAACGTTCTGTACGATATTATAGTCAGTAACCCACCCTACTTTGAGGCTGGACCTACAAAATCGGACCAAGGTGTTGCTGCGGCACGACATGCTTTAACCTTAGACTTTAAAAGCCTGATTGAGTACTCCTCTAAACTACTTAGGCAATCTGGAGAGTTTTGGTGCATTTTACCCGTAGATAGATCTGGTAGTCTTATTGAAGAAGCTATTGACGAGGAATTATATCCAAAATCATTGCTTTATATCAGACCCAACAAAAACAGACCACCCAACAGAGTGATTATTGGTTTTTCAAAAGAAGGTGGAATTGACCCCGTCAAAAAAGAACTTATTCTTTACAATGAGGATAAAAATTATACCCAAGAGGCGAATGAAATCCTATTGCCGTTCTACCTCCACCTTTAGTAACCTTTATAGTCAACCATACTATCAGAGAATTTCACATCAAAGTCTGCCTCTAGTTCATCCAAAATAGGTCCATACCATTCTTTCGTAATAGGCATCTGAACACCTGGCTTCAATACCTTACCGGTCAACACTAATTTTGTAGCAATAGCCAAGGGTAATCCTACGGTTATGGCCATAGCCGTTTTAGAAGAATCCATACCTTCAAAACCCATAGAACTTTCTATCATTTTTAAGTCGCCACCTTGGCTCCATCCAACCTTGTGAAACATCACTATCATGTCTTTGTCAGATTGATTAAGTGACCAAACCTGCTTAAGAATATACTCTAAGCACTGTGCTGGTGTACCTTTCTCAAATGGGAATTTTTTATCACTAAAAATCCCAGCCCAAACCAGTTTACTCATGATATCAGAATCTTGAGGAATGTTTAAGTAATATTTCAACTTTAATTCAACACTGTCTTGAGGATTATATGCTAAGAAGAGGTTGGTAAATTCTCTAAAGGTTAAATCATTAGTACCCTCTATGACATAGCTATCATCTGTCATCCCAAGTTTTACAAAGGAATCCCACGCTCGAGCAAAACCGGGACGTCTTAGCGTACCTCGGTACAATGTACCCACATCTTCGAGTTTATAAGCATCTTTGTATTTCAGACTGTCTCTATTCGCTAAACCCTCAAACTTTCCAAAACCGGACACATTGATCAATTCAGTACGTCTAAACACCATATGAGGCGGTATATACTTGTATTTACCCTCTTGGATAAACTTAACCGCACCCCCTTGGCCTGCCAGTACCACATTTCGAGGATTCCAGGTGAACTTGTACCTCCAGGGATTATCTCCCTCAGATTCTGGACTTAACAATCCGCCAGTAAAACTTTCGAATAATTTTATATCACCACCGTTATCTCTGATATCATCTAACAAACGCATGGCACTCATGTGATCAATACCAGGGTCTAAACCACACTCATTGAGAAAGACTAATTTCTTTGCCTTTACTTCTTGATCAAGCTCTTTCATTTCATCGCTTAAATAGCTAGCGGTCAAAAGGTGTATGCCTAATTTCAAGCATGCTTTCGCAACGTTCATGTGCATATGTGCTGGTACCATGGAAATAGCAACATCCGTATCTGCTAATTCAAGCTCCAATAACGTAGTGTCTGTGATGTCAATGGCAGCAGCTGAACATTGGTCCGTCTCATGACCTAATCGATTCTGGGCAACCGTTAAATCTCTATCTAAAACTCTTAAATACCATTGGTGACTTACGAGTCGGTCTTTAAGGTATGGGACTAAACTTTTGGTACTCAAACCGGCACCAATTAGTACAATTCTCTTCATTCAATAGGCTTTGGAACCAATTTAGCACTTTCTTTTGTTGTAGGTTATGCAACACAACTAAAGGTTGTTATTCAATTTTCAACATTGCATTTTAACCTTATTTAGAACTACATTCATCTTATGAAATATACCATAGCACTACTAGGCATAACTGCCGTTGTACTTGGAGCTTTCGGCGCTCACGGTTTAAAAGATCTATTAGAACCTACTGCAATACAGTCCTATAAGACAGCGGTCTCGTATCACCTTATACATACGGTGGCTATACTCGCGCTTTATAATTCAACTGGAAGCGTAAGCACAATCCGTCTATGGATTGTCGGTATACTGCTATTCTCCGGAAGTATTTATGCACTGACTTTAGACGAATTAATAGGCCTTAATCTAAATTTCCTGGGACCTCTTACACCGATTGGGGGTCTTTTACTGGCTGCAGGCTGGGGCTCTGTGGCGTTCAAAAAATATATACCTGTGGATAAATCTTGAATATCGTCAGATAATTAGTGATCAGTTTAGCTCGCTGTAAAAGCAAGGTTATTATATTTGGTGAACCTATTATAGAACAAACCAACCAAACACAACATGATTTCCAAGAACCACATGGACACCTTGAGCTTATTAGGCATCAAGGCAAAGGTTGTTTTCAGCAACTTAGACCCTAAAACCCTCGAAGAACACAGTTTAGAAAAAAGCATGGCAGTGAGAACTGCCCATGGAGCCATCGCTGTGAATACAGGTAAATATACCGGCAGAAGTCCTGAGGATCGATTCATCGTAAAGGACAAAATGACACAAGACTCTGTTTGGTGGGGCCCAATGAATAAACCGTTTGACCCGAAAAATTTTAGCTCCTTAAAAAAACGTATCTGCACCTACTTAGAGGGCAAGGACGTGTACATAAGAGATGCCTATGCTGGGGCTCACGTTGATTATCGATTATCATTAACCGTAATCAATGAATATCCTTGGTCCAATCATTTCGCCTCAAACATGTTTCTAAGGCCAACGATACAAGAGCTTGAAAACTTCCTTCCTGAATGGACCGTCATCAATGCTCCTGGATTTATGGCGGATCCCGATATAGATGGTACACGACAAGAAAATTTTGCGGTTTTAAGCTTCACAGAAAAAACTATATTAATCGGTGGAACAGGATATACCGGCGAAATCAAAAAGGGGATTTTTAGTGCTCTTAATTTTATCTTACCGCATCAAAGGAATGTTTTAAGCATGCATTGTTCCGCTAATGTTGGAGTTTCAGGCGATACCTCGATTTTCTTTGGTCTTTCTGGAACGGGTAAAACTACATTGAGCGCTGATCCAAACAGAAGATTAATTGGAGATGACGAGCACGGCTGGAGTAATGACAATACGATATTCAATTTCGAAGGAGGTTGTTACGCTAAGGTTATAGACCTGAGTGCAGAAAAAGAACCTGACATATTTAATGCAATCAGAGAAGAAGCGATTCTTGAAAATGTAGTACTCAATAAAGATCTAACAGTCAAGTTTGACGATTCGAGTATCACACAGAATACACGTGTTAGTTATCCGATACATCACATACCAAATACCCAGCCCGGTTCTATAGGAAATAATCCTAAAAACATATTTTTTCTTACGGCAGATGCATACGGAGTCCTCCCTCCTATTTCAAAACTCTCTCCAGGTCAAGCTGCCTATCACTTTATAAGTGGATATACAGCTAAAGTAGCTGGTACTGAGGAAGGTGTCACGGAGCCCAAAGCCGTATTTAGTGCCTGTTTCGGCGCACCATTTATGCCATTACATCCGACCGTGTATGCTGATATGTTGTCTAAAAAGATGAAAGCATCAGGAGTTAACGTTTGGTTGATAAATACAGGCTGGAGTGGCGGTGGATATGGTGAAGGAAAAAGAATGAAGCTTTCTCATACGCGTTCTATGATTACAGCTGCAATGAATGGATTGCTAAATAACGTTGACTACCATGAGCACCCAATTTTTGGTTTAGATATGCCTACTTCATGCGAGGGTGTACCAACATCACTGTTGAATCCTAAATCTACCTGGAACAACGCAGATGCTTACGATAAAGCTGCACATGAATTGGCCCAAAAATTTGCCAATAATTTCAAGCAATTTGAGAACCAAGCATCGGAAGAAATTCTTTTGGCCGCGCCTAGTGCTATTTTAAGCTAAGTACGTCTCGGCATGATAATTGTCAAACTTGATTCAAATTATTTAGCATGGGGAAAGCCACATTATATACTGCCGTAACATTAGATGGATACATTGCAAAAAGTGATGGAAGCGTTGCTTTCTTGGATGATCCTATGTATCAACTCCCTGATGAAGATTATGGTTACAGATCATTTTACGATAGTATAGATGTTGTACTCATGGGCTATAACACTTATAAACAGGTGTCGGAATTTGAGATTGACTACCCTTATGCAAGTAAAAAAAGTATCATCATTAGCAGCAGTGAAATAGCGGTATCTGAAAAAGGAGTTGTTGTAAGCACTGATGCGGCGGAAGATGTTTTACGGAAACTTAAGTTAAGTGACCAAAACACATGGATCATTGGTGGAGGTGCTACCAACGCTCGAGTTCATGAAGCTGGACTTATTGATGAAATGATATTGACATACCTACCCATAACCTTAGGTTCTGGCATTCCATTGTTTAGATCAAATAATACCTCTCAAGATTGGAAAAACATTGGGTCTAGGTCTTTTCCGAACGGTTTAGTTCAAATTACACTGGCTAGGAAATAATCAACCTGCTGCTCCAGTGTCTTTTTATCCGAGTTGTTTTCAATTATAAAGGAAGAACCTTCTCGTCTTGTTTCGTCACTAGTTTGGTTAGAAATACGATTTATAATATCAGTCCTACTAAGTTCTGGGCTTCTTTCGAGTACCCTTTGAATCCTACGTTCTTGATCTGCCATGATTACCAATATTTCTTGACATGATCTATCCGTTTTTTCTAATACTAAAGCACTTTCTTTAAATACGATGGATGCCTCATTATGAAGAAGCCATAGATCAAAATCTTCCCGTACAGCAGGATGAACTAATTCTTCTAAAGCTAGCTTAAGCGAACTATCAGCGAAAATCTTCGCACTCAAAAAAGATCGGTCTAAAGTCCCATGACTCGTGTAAGAATTATTGCCAAAAATCCCCACAATTCCACGTTTTAAATCATGGTTATCAGACATTAAAAACTTAGCACGCTCATCGCTGTAATAAACCTGCATACCTTTGTTTTCCAATATTTTACAAACAGTACTCTTTCCAGATCCTATACCGCCTGTTACACAGAATACCCGTTTCATTGAAGAGGTTTTTCTAATTTGTGTGGAGTTATACTCAAAAGCTCCACGTCTTTGTTTCTAATGGTTACCTGGGCCATTTCAAACGTATCAAAGTCTTGGAAAGTTAACTCACATAAGTCTATCAACTCGCTGTTTTTTAATATACTAAACGGACCGCTGAGCCAAAGTTTAACTTCATATACACGTTGTCCTATTCTCCTTTGATAGATGAACTCTTTCTCTACCCAATATTCTGATGTTCCTATAACATCTACTGAATTTACAGATAATTCTAGTCCTTTTTCCAATTGATCCAGGGGTAAACTAATGGCCATACTACCCTCCCAAATAACCTCAGGTAGGGTAACAAAAACCTGTGTTCTTTGCATTCTGGCAATAGGACCGGTTAGAACAACCGTATCAGGCTCAATTCTTAAGGCTTCACTCCACCGCATTCCATTTGGGAGCGTGGCATTACGAATGCCCTTCAGAACCACAGGGACATTTACAGAAGACAGCTTTTCTGACGGAAACATAACCCTAGAGGTAGTAATCGTAAAAGAATATTCATTCCCATACTCCTGACTCAACAATGCCTTAATGTCCTCCGATCGAATAGAAAGCTGACCTGATTTATCTACGAAAAATAATTCCTTTTCAACCACGACATGAGCATCTTCAAACTGCCCTAATCGAAGTGCATTAATTCCTGAAGATTCAACATCAATCATTAAAGGAACTATGGTGTCAAGTAAATAATACCCCTCTACTAAAGAGGATTCCGCCACAACATTTATGCTACAGCTTTTCGTGGACGTAGTGCCAGTGATGGTCATTACTAACCATACCAAACCTGCGAATAGGACAAAGGCCAGGGCATCTGGGCGAATTATTTGCTTAAATCTCTTCATAAAAAAACCGACACTAAGGTCGGTTTTTTTTTACTTTTCAGAAGCTTGATATTGAGCACTAAGCTCTTTACTTATTGAGGTCTTCTCTACTTTTAGTCTAGAGTTTTCACACTCCAGAGTAAATGTAGTCTCACCCACTTCTAAAATTTTACCGTGGACTCCAGAGGAAGTAACCACTCTACTTCCCTTTTTAACTTCGCTTCGGAATGTTTTTTCTTCCTTTTGCTTCTTCATCTGTGGACGAAAGAAGAATAGATACATGACCAATAAGATCATGATAAAGGGTAAGAAGCTCATAATACCGCCGCCAGCGGCCGCTTGTAAAAATAGATTTGTCATTAGTTCTTTGCTATTACAGTTGAAGTGATATTCAAGACTTTGGTTTGTGGCACAGCATTAGTTGTTAATGTCACTCGTTTGTCTTGTTTACCAGCTCTCCCAGTTGAATTAAAACTTACTTTGATTTCACCTGTTGCTCCTGGAGCAATAGGTTGACGTGGCCAGACTGGCACTGTACAACCACATGAGCCTTGAGCGTTTGAAATGATTAACGGGCCTTCACCTTCATTCTTGAAGGAAAATACATGTTCTGCAACGAGTCCCTCATTAATTTCACCAAAATCATGGAATTCCTCCTCGAAAACTATTTCAGGAAGAACCTCCATCATGGTCTCATTTTCAACCTCTGTAGAGGATTCAATTCTATCTGTCGCATTGCCGCAAGCCGTCATCACTAGCGCAAAAGACGCTAAAAGAATTACTTTTTTCATCGTTACTTTTTTAAATTATTCTATTATTCCCCTGCCTACTTTTTGGAGTAAGCCTTCTTCCTGCAAATTAGTAACGATTTTGTCAAGAATACCATTGATGAATGAAGAACTTTTAGGAGTACTGTATTCTTTTGACAAGTCGAGGTATTCATTAAGAGAAACTTTCACTGGAACATCGTCTATCCCTCTCCATTCTGCAATACAGAGTTTCATCAGAACAACATCGATTTTCGCAATGCGATCACTCTCCCAATTTTTACTTTTTTCCTTTACTCTATGAACACTGTCTTCCGCGAATTCGAAATACTTGCGCATTAGGAACGGGCCAAAAACAGCGTCATTTTCATCCTTAAACAAATTCGGAATAGACAGAGATAGTACACCTTCAGTCCAGTTTGAAATCACCTTACCTGTCATCATTTGCGCGGCATCTAAGTCGTCGCTCCATTGGGCATGCTGGTCTTCATAAATATCATGTATGAATTCGTTCTCAGCGATATGCTCTTGATAAATTTCTTTTATGAATCTCTTTTGATTGAGTAAAGTGGGTTCCTTCGATAGATATCTCTCAAAAAGATCTCCTTCAAGGATGGTATTGACAATGGTGATGAAATGCTGGTCATATTCACTCCATTGAATATGAGCACTTTTCATTAAGGTAGTAAGGGCAGCGTTTTCTTCACACAACGCAAAGAAAGGAATATCGATAAGCTTACCTATTCGGTCTAAGCGATCAAGGTCCTTTACATTACGTTTTTCAACCAGGTCATACTGATGTTTTGCGAGCTTTTTAATGCGTAGTAAAGCATTTATATCCCACGCGAAAAGAGTGTGTACCTCCTCTATACTCTTTTCCAAATTCTTCAAGAGTATTGCTGCGCTCATCTCTGAATCCACGGCGTGGGCATAGAGATGGTGCAACACTTTTATTCTAATGTGTCGTCTAGTAATCATAAAAAGAGGGATTTTGGCACAGGTTCACCACAGAACAGAACTGTTTTCAATAAAGTCGTGTTATTTTTGGGGCACCGCATGCAAAGAGCTTTTATTCTTGTGGCAAATATACATTCGCATTGACGCATTACAACTAATGAACGCACTAAAAAAACTCAACAAATACTTCCTGAAATACAAATGGATGATGATTGCCGGTGGCTTTTTCGTTATTATTTCTGTGGTTTTCAAGTTATTCCCGGCGTTATTAATCAGAAACAGTTTTGACACCATCGCCCAAGTTATCGATAACTACAAGGAAGGTTCTGTTCAGAATTCAGACGTTAGGTGGCAATTAGTGCGTTATGGTCTTTATATCATAGCTTCCGCAATTCTCCAAGGCGTCTTTATGTATTTCATGCGCCAGACAATTGTTGTAATGTCTAGGCATATAGAATACGATCTTAAAAACGTCGTCTTCCATCAGTACCAGCGATTAACTCAACGATTTTTCAAGAAGAATAATACAGGAGATCTGATGAATCGTATTTCGTCAGATGTAGGAAAAGTACGCATGTATGTAGGTCCTGCTATTATGTATGCCCTCAACACTGGGTTTACTATTATTTTAGTGATTACAATCATGATTAGTGTTAGTCCTAAATTGACTCTTTTAACACTCATACCGCTACCATTTCTCGCCTTGCTTGTTTATAAGGTGGCCAATCTTATCAACAAAAGATCACTGAAAGTACAAGAGCAGCTTTCTAGTTTGAGCACATTCGCGCAAGAAAGTTTTTCGGGTACGCGGGTGATCAAGTCCTACCATAAATGGCCTTGGTTCTCCAAAAACTTTAAAAATCAAGCTCTAGAATATCGTGCTGTTAACGAAAAACTTTTCAGAGTAAATGCTACTTTCCAACCGCTGATGATTCTTATGGTAGGCCTTAGTACGCTAATCACCATATTCGTTGGTGGTCAGTTGTATTTCGCAGGTGAGGTTAGTGCAGGAAATATTACTGAATTTATTTATTACGTTAACCTGCTAACGTGGCCAATCGCATCTATTGGCTGGGTAACCAGCTTAGTGCAAAGTGCTGCAGCCTCAATGCAACGCTTAGACGAATTCTTAAATGAAGAGCCTGACTTTGAATCAGGATCTCACAAGCCTAAGACTTTTGTAGGTCGCGTTGAGTTTAAAAACGTGAGTTTCACCTACCCGAATAGTGGTATTCAAGCCTTAAACAGCGTGAGTTTTGTTCTTGAACCCGGACAGAGTATAGGGATTTTAGGGAAAACTGGATCAGGCAAAAGTACTATCGTATCATTGTTAGTACGACATTATGACCCTTCATCAGGGGAAATACTCATCGATGGTGTAGACTTAAAACAGTGGCACCTCCCCACTCTTAGATCTCTTTTAGGCTGGGTACCGCAGGAAGCCTTCTTATTTAGTGACACAATCGCTAATAATATTGCTTTTGGCATGTCTCGTACCGATATGAAGGAAGTAATTGAAGCTTCCGTTGCCGCCGGTGTACACGCGAACATTGATGAATTCCCTGAAAAATATCAGACCAAAGTTGGCGAACGAGGCATTACTTTAAGTGGTGGTCAAAAGCAACGTATTAGCATAGCCCGGGCACTGGTTAAATCTCCAAAACTTATGGTTTTTGATGATTGTCTAAGCGCAGTAGATACCGAAACCGAAGAACTCATTTTATCGAATATCAAAAACGTTACCACTTCTATCTCTACCCTGATTATCGCGCACAGAATATCAAGTGTTAAGCATTGTGAACAGATTATTTGTCTAGACAATGGTACAATTATAGAATTAGGAACCCACCAAGAATTAGAAAATGCAGGTGGGCATTATTCCGAATTGATAGCACTTCAATTGGATGGGAAATTAGCTGAATAAGTCTTATTGCGTTGTTCATTACTTTTTTAGTATTAATCCTCCCCTTCGCTTACATTTGAGAAAGGATAAAATTTCACACTGAAATGGCGAGAATAATAGCTATAGCTAACCAAAAAGGTGGTGTTGGTAAAACAACAACTGCAGTAAATCTTAGTGCTGCGTTGGGCGCATTAGAAAAGAAAGTACTTCTTATTGATGCAGATCCCCAGGCGAATGCAACCAGTGGTTTGGGTATACAACACGCAGAAGCCACACGAGGAACATATGAATTGATCGAAGGAGCGTTGTCTGCGGCTGAACTTATCCTATCGACAACGTCACCCGGTGTTTCCATTATTCCAGCACACCTTGACCTTGTTGCTGTGGAATTGGAAATCATAGATCAACCAAAACGCGAGTTTTTTCTAAAACGAGCTCTTGAATCCGTCCAGGACCAGTTTGATTATATCATTATAGACTGTGCACCTTCATTGGGGTTAATCACCTTAAATGCATTAACAGCAGCGCACGGTGTGCTTGTGCCTATTCAATGTGAATATTACGCCTTAGAAGGTCTAGGTAAACTTCTGAATACGATAAAGAGAGTACAAGAAATTCACAATGATGATCTTGAGATTGAAGGGTTGTTACTGACGATGTTTGATGGACGTCTAAGGCTGTCAAATCAGGTAGCGGATGAAGTACGCAGTCATTTTGATGGTGTAGTATTCAAGACCATCATTCACCGGAATATTAAATTAAGTGAAGCACCATCTCACGGTGAAAACATCATAGCCTACGATGCGGGCAGTAAAGGCGCTGAGAATTATTTAACTTTAGCGCAGGAATTAATTGCTAAAGAAAGCTAATAATGGCAAAGCGAGCGATGGGAAAAGGCCTCTCCGCAATTTTAGGAGATGAGGTAGCTAAAGTGAACAAGATCACGGACAAAGGAGCCGAAAAGCTTGTGGGTACCATTGCCATGATACCCCTAGCTCAAATTTCAACTAATCCATTCCAACCTAGATCTAACTTTGATAATGACGCACTGGTAGAGTTGGCTCAAAGTATTTCCGAAGTAGGCATCATTCAACCTATTACAGTACGTAAGAATGGTATGAAGTTCGAACTAATTTCTGGTGAACGTCGTTTTAGAGCTTCACAAATTGCTGGACTTACTGAGATTCCTGCCTATGTAAGATTAGCAGACGACAGACAGTTGTTAGAATTAGCGATCGTTGAAAATCTACAACGCGAAGATTTAGACCCCATTGAGATGGCTTATTCATGCAAACGTATGATGGAAGAGCTAGGGCTTACCCAGGAACAAGTTGCACAAAGACTTGGTAAAGGTCGATCTACCGTATCGAACTTTTTAAGGCTTTTAAAACTTCCTGCTTTAATTCAGGCTGAATTGCGCGATTTACATCGCAATGAAAGTATAGATGAAACTGGTGAAGGTGTATCAAACCTGGTCTTTACCATGGGTCATGCCAGAGCATTACTGAATCTTCCGGAAGAAATTACTCAGATTGATCTTTATAAGAAAATTTTAAAGAATGGCTTGAGTGTCCGACAAACAGAAAGACTTGCTAAAGAATTAAAGGACCCTACTCCCGCTTTAAAAACGATACAAAAACCGGAGGCATTAGAACATCTAGAAGCACAGTTAGCAAGCTTTTTCTCTTCAGGGGTGGCCATTCAACGTAATCCATCCGGTAAAGGAAAAATCCAAATTGCATTTAATTCTGATACAGAATTGGAGCGTATTATAGCCAAACTTAATGACTAAGCATGTCCTCATACTGGTCTGTTTACTATTTGGAGTAACTCTTCATGCTCAGGAGAACGTTGCAGCACACACTGAAATTGCAAAACACAATATTAAGAGGGCCACTACATTGGCATTACTGCCAGGAGCCGGTCAAGCATATAACAGAAAATATTGGAAGATTCCACTCGTATGGGGAGCAATAGGTGGTTCTGCTTATTATTATTCAGATTTAAATTCCGACTTCAAATCGTATAAGGAGGTACTCACCTATATCATTGACAATCCAGATCTTACCACGAGAGTCGAATTAGAATTTAGTGCTCCAAATCTATTTGATGCTGTACCTAATCCCTTCTTTCAAAGTTCATCAGATGGAGTAGCGCAAGAAGCCATTGGCTTTATGGAGGCGCTAAGAACCCAACGTGAATATGCCTTTTTCGGAATCATAGGAATTTATGTGTTGAGTATTCTTGATGCCAATATAGATGCGCATCTCTATGATTTTGATGTCAGTGATGATCTCAGTATATCACCTAAAATTCGAACCTACCATGGCCCATCCATAAATCAAGGGGCTAGTCCAGGGTTTTCACTAACCTATACCTTCCCATGAATATAGCTATTATAGGAAATGGGCGGATGGGAAAAGCAATTACCCATCTCGCTGAGTCAAAAGGCCATTCCATTGTGTATATCAACAACGGTGAACGCCTAGATACCGAGGCGCTTCGTAAAGCAGACGTGGCCTTAGAGTTTACCAATCCAAACGCGGCATATTCTAATATTCAGACCATCCTATTAACTGGAATTCCAGTAGTGTGTGGAACAACAGGCTGGCTTGATCAAAAGACTGAAATTGATACTCTAGCTCTAGAGAAAGGTGTTGGTTTCTTATATGCTTCTAATTTTTCACTTGGCGTTAATTTATTTTTTCTCGCGAATGAAAAATTGGCCAATATTATGGCTCCTTACCAAGACTATTCACCAAGTGTTCATGAAATTCATCACACCGGAAAGAAAGATAAACCATCAGGAACGGCCATCACTACTTCAGAAGGTATTACACAGGCTTACCCCAGTTTAAGTAGTTGGACGATGGAAAAAGAAAACGATAGAATAGAAATTACCTCCGAAAGAATAGACCCTGTCTGCGGGACCCATCGTGTTCAGTACCAAAGTAGTATTGACACTATTTCATTGCAGCACGAGGCACATTCGCGCGATGGCTTCGCCATAGGAGCATTGATTGCTGCAGAGTGGATTATTGGCAAGCGTGGATCTTTTGGAATGCGTGATGTTTTAGGACTTTAACGCTATCATCTTTCACACTTTGCTAACAAAATTGACAAGATTAAAAACGTAGTTTACACCCATGGAATTTATAATATTTATAGTAGTTCAAGCTCTTTGGTTTGGAACCATCTCTTGGAAGTTTTATGTCGCTGCTGACCGTAAGGCTTGGGAAGCATTTATCCCTGTTTACAACACCTATGTTCTAGTAAAAATAGCCCAGCGCCCTACCTATTGGGTGCTACTCTATTGTATACCCGTAGTTGGTGTAGTCATGGGGATTATTATGATGTATGAGCTCCTACATGTATTTAAGTTCCGTAAGACATGGCAAACAGCCGCAGTCATGGGGAGTTTTGGATTATACTTGGCTTTTTTAAACTACAAGGAGAAGCTGAAGTATTGGGGTAGAGATGACGCTTTCATCAAAAAGAATTTAGGGGAAGGCGTGAATAGTATTTTCTTTGCCATTGTCGTTGCTACTGTGATTCGCTCTAGTACTTTCGAGGCCTATACTATTCCTACAAGCTCCATGGAAAAGAGTTTAATGGTAGGAGATTTTTTGGTCGTATCCAAGATGCATTATGGAGTCCGGATTCCTATGACCCAAATGACCCTTCCACTTGTTCACAATAAGGTTCCTTTTTTAGGCATACCATCTTATATATCATGGCCACAAATACCCTACTTAAGGTTGCCAGCAATAGACCCCGTAAAAGCAGGTGATCCAGTTGTTTTTAATTATCCCATGGACAATATGCCTGTAGATAAAAAAGAAAACTACGTCAAACGCTGTGTTGCCACCCCTGGCGATAGCTTAAGAATAATTAATACGAATGTTTTTGTAAACGGTGAAGCGTTTAAATTTCCTGATCGCGCTTACCCTCAGTTCTTGTATTATGTAAAAACCAACGGGCAAGGGTTTAGTAAGGCACAGCTAAAAAGAGACTTTGACATCAACTATCTTACAAATACTGAACAACGTAAATATCCAACCGACCAGGATGTTTACCAAAGAACCTCTGATGAATACATCATGTTCCTTCAAGCGCAGCATGTAGATGACATTGAAAATCTACCTCATGTGATCAAAGTGTGGCCAGTAGTGGCTAATAGACCAGGCACTACAGCTGACACTTCACTACCACAGGGCTTAGTAGATCTACAAAACGGTCAAGCTGAAGAGATTCTGTTCCCTAATCCAGATAGTGGACATGGGGAACGTCCCTACAATCATACTTGGGATAACTATGGACCTATTTACATCCCTCAGTCAGGTACGACGATCTCTCTTACGGATGAGAACATCCACTCTTACCGCAGAGTGATAAGTGAGTATGAAGGACATGATCTAAAAATATCTTCAGACGGAATTATATTTATAGATGATGTTGAGTCTAATAAGTACACGTTTGAGAAAAATTACTATTGGATGATGGGAGATAACCGCCACAATAGTCTAGATGCACGAAAATGGGGTTATGTCCCTGAAGATCACATCGTAGGTAAGCCTGTGTTTATTTGGATGAGTTATGACAAGCATGGTAAAGGGATGGATAAAATTCGAACCAACCGTGTATTCACGACAGTCAATGGTAGCGGAGAACGTCAGAGTTATTTCTGGCATTTCGTGGTGTTTATTGCATTATACCAGGTTGTTCAGATCATCAGACGTAAAAGAGCCGCATAATGACAGTTACCCTGAGCACGGCATACTTCCCTCCTATTGAGTGGCTATCGTATGTGGTTCAGTCTGGTGATTGGGCATTAGAGGCTCACGAACACTTCCAAAAGCAAAGTTTTCGATCAAGAACGCATATTCATGGGCCAAATGGGGTCCAATTCCTTTCTGTGCCCATAGACCGCAGCATTAAAGACATCACCCGTACTAAAATCTCTTACAGCGAAAACTGGGTAAAGGACCACTTGAAAGCCATAGAAACCGCCTATGCCAATGCGCCCTATTTTGAGGTACTCTTTGAAGATGTGAGTACCCTTTTATACCAAAAATATGCGACGCTCTGGGAATTAAATACCGCCACCATTGCTCTATTTATGGAGTGGATGGAACTTCCTGAACATTTCGTAACTACCGCCAGTTTTCAAACTACACCAAGTACCATAGATGCTAGAGCAATTCATCCTAAACTAACAACTCCAGTCATTTTTCCGGAATACCATCAGGTTTTTAAACATAAGAATGGATTCGCTCATAACTTGAGTGGTTTGGATCTGTTCTTTAACTTAGGGCGTGGATCATGGGATTACCTCCATGAGCTAAAACTACAACCACCAATTAACACAGACTCCGTCAATGAACCTATCCTTTAATAAAAACGAAGACGCCTTAAAGCTGCTAATCAGCGAATTGCACCACAGACAAGCAGTCGTGGAAAATGGTGGCGGAGACAAAAAACTTCAGAAACAACGCGATGCAGGGAAAATGACTGCTCGTGAACGTGTTTCGTTTCTAGTAGATCAAGACAAACCCTGTCTAGAAATGGGCGCGTTTGCTGGTGATGGAATGTATGAAGAGTATGGGGGTTGTCCAGGAGGAGGCGTTGTGATCGTCTTGGCATACATTAAAGGAACGCAATGTATTGTCGTTGCTAACGATGCTACAGTTAAAGCCGGTGCGTGGTTCCCTATCACAGGTAAAAAGAACTTGAGGGCACAGCAGATTGCCTTAGACAACCATACACCAATCATATACTTAGTAGACAGTGCGGGTGTTTTCTTACCGCTACAAGATGAAATATTTCCTGATCGTGAGCACTTTGGGCGCATATTTAGAAATAACGCAGTGATGAGTTCCTTGGGAATCCCACAAATTTCAGCCATTATGGGCAGTTGCGTAGCTGGTGGAGCCTACCTACCTATCATGAGTGATGAAAGCATCATTGTGAAAGGAACCGGTAGTATTTTCTTAGCAGGATCTTACTTGGTAAAAGCAGCCATAGGTGAAGACATAGATAACGAAACTCTTGGAGGTGCAGATACGCATAGCGATATAAGTGGTGTCACAGATTACAAGGCTGAAGATGACGCTGAGGCTCTATCGATGATTAAAGGCCTCGTAGATAAAATGGGTGCGTTTCCAAAAGCTGGGTTTGACCGAAAAGAATCTATAGCCCCTACGAGACCTGTGGAAGAGGTATATGGCCATGTTCCATTTGACGGAAAGCCGTTTGATAGCATGAGAATCATCGAGTGTATAGTAGACGACGGAAGCTGGCAAGCCTATAAAGAAACCTACGGTAAAACTATTATTACAGGCTATGCACGGATAGATGGATGGTCCGTAGGAATCGTCGCGAATAACCGAAAAATGAGTAAGAACGCAAAGGGAGAAATGCAGTTTGGCGGTGTTATCTATAGTGACAGTGCTGATAAAGCAGCGCGATTCGTAGCGAATTGTAATCAAAAAAGAATCCCTCTTGTATTCTTGCAAGATGTTACTGGCTTCATGGTAGGTAGCAAAAGCGAACATGCGGGCATTATTAAAGATGGAGCCAAAATGGTGAATACCGTTGCAAATAGCGTAGTTCCGAAATTTACCGTGATCGTCGGGAATAGTTTTGGCGCAGGTAACTATGCCATGAATGGCACCGCTTATGACCCTAGGTTAATGTTGGCTTGGCCAAATGCAAAACTCGCCGTCATGGGAGGTGCTCAAGCAGCCAAAGTATTACTACAGATTGAAGCCTCTAGACTAAAAGGCAGCGGAAAGGAGTTGTCAGATAAGGAACTTAAAGAGCTTAAAAAGAATATTGAAGACCGTTACGAAAGACAAATGAGTCCATACTACGCAGCATCTCGTTTATGGGTGGATGCCGTGATTGATCCTGCAAAGACACGGGAATGGCTAAGTTATGGTCTAGAGATGGCTAATAATAATCCCGAGATGAAGAGGTACAATCCGGGTGTAATTCAAACGTAAATGAAAAAAGTATTATTTCTACTTTGTCTGGGTACACTTGGCATGTATGCTCAGAACACGTCCTTTAAGTCACGAAAGGTACAGGCTGAATATGTTGGACAGTTTGATCCCAAGTCTTCTCAGAATGAGGTTATTTCGTTCATGTATCCCACCGGTGCCCCTATTCCTGGAGGAAATTCTTATAAAAGCTTTTTACTCGAACAGAAAGTCAATCAAGACTATCGCTCCTTTCCAAAACAGAGCATACAGAAAAAATCGACCACAGCATCTAAACCAAGTACTGGTTTCGGTACTTCCCTCTATAGGATGACTCCACAGGGAAATCCTTATGACTTCACCGGTGGGATTCCTAATGACAATGCAATGGCCATCAGTAAAGGGAGAATTTTATGTGCTGCCGTAAATTCTGTTTTTTGGGCCTTAGATCTCAATACAAATGAGCTTTTGATGCCTGGACCAATTGGTATTTCGAGTTTACAACAAATGGCCGGAGGTACCAGTTTTGAGAACTTTTATGATCCTAAGCTAATCTATGACCCTACACTGGACAGATTCATACTGGTTTTTTTAAAAGATAATGATGCCGCTAATAGCAGGATCATTGTTTGCTTCAGCACAACCAACGATCCATCAGACCCTTGGAATATTTACCGTTTAGACGGTAACCCTTTAAAGAACAACAGATGGACAGATTTTCCAGCGATTGCGCTGAGCGAAAATGGGTTAGTAATCACTGCTAACCTTATCATCCCTAATGTGAGCTGGCAGGTAGGTTTCGACGGATCCTGTCTCTTATACACATCTGACGCTGCCGACGAATAGAGAGGTGTAGAT
>OJHG01000315.1_pt1 | contig 26760 bp, 32 predicted proteins | sample 1594761 | NCBI WGS metagenome assembly OJHG01 (sample SAMN05416786, study PRJEB24817) | seawater metagenome | isolation source: Sea water | place: Canada:Atlantic | collected 2013-07 | reverse complement strand
TTTATATCTAACCCTGCTATGTCTGGTAATACAGATGGCATACCCCAACTTAATGATGTAGATGCCGCATTACCTGTAGCTCCGTAGTAATAAGGCTCAGAGTAACAATAGGAAGGCAAGGCTACTAAGAATAACACCCAACCCAATCTTTGTTTCACCATTCTCATCGAACATCCTTTTGATTACATTGTTTTGATCTCTTTCGATCTCTTCTTCTACAGCTTCCATCTCCCATGCTAGTCTAGCCTTATCTCCCACCAACCCCATGTGTGGACAGGGCGTCCCAGCGTTGAGCATTGCGGAGAAAATTCTTTCGTCCTGACACATAATAGATACTGCGGCGACCTTCATACCCATATCGTACATAGTCTTAGCGTTCTTTAGCTTCTCACAGTTCATATCACGTACTGTACGACCAGCAGAGATACCAAGTATCTGTGTTTGCACAGCACCAGCAACTCCTACAGTACATAAGTCAGAGTTACTTGCACTTATCTGTGGGGATATAGCTGAAGGTGGTGGACTATTAATTGTAGTATCCATAGTACCATCAGATATAACTGTACTCTCTGATTTAATTGTGTCGTCATCAGCAAATGTAGGGCTACTGATTAGTAGGGTAAGTAGTATAAGTAGGGGTTTCATCTTCTCTCCACGAGTCTATCTATCTTTTGTTCTATCCTGTCAAACTTACCCATTATCTGACTTAGAACCTGAGTAGATTCAACCTTTGTAACATACTCTTCTCTAGTACGATTTAATAAGATCTGTAGTCTTTGCATTTCAACCACATAACCACGTAGTACAAAACCAATAAAGCCAACACCTAGTGTTAGGACACTACTCCATAGGTCTGTCATTTCCATTATCTTAACTCCGCCCAGTGTTCAAATACAGGGTAGTTAGTAGTACCACTTATCTTATAGTAGTGACCAACAGGAACGATAAAACCAGCCGTGTTTCTGTAAGCATTGGGTTCTCCCATTCTATTTTGGATATTTACCCACGTACTACCATTTGAAGACGCCTGTACAGGTACAGCTCTAGCAGATGTTATAAGTACCTGTATAGGTCTTGAGGTAGTATTCTCATAAGAAGTATTAGGTGATCTAGAACCAGTTACGTCTACCCAACTTTGACCATATCCTATACTGTTAGCATTAAAGTATGTGCTGATAGCATTAGCGATTTTAGCTGGGGAGACTAGACTTTCAGTAGTTCCTGTACCTGTATTCCATATACTTTGTGTTTGATCCCCAAGAAGTCCAGTTGTTGAACCACCTGATGATACTAGTAATGTATCATTAAGTATAGAGGCTACACCTGTTGACTGGTTTATGTATATTACATCTACCCAAGAACTGTCGGCTTCATTTCTTATCTTGAGTATGTTATTAGTTACATCGTACCAAAACATATTAGCATAAGTTGTTGAGGGGGCTGAAGTCCCACTATTATTACTAGCAAGGGCTTGCAGTCCATTGTTTATATCAGTCCTTGCGCTGAGGGAAGTCTGGTTAGCTATAGAAAAGTCATGTTGTGACATATATTAGTACTCCACTGTGGCACTAAGTGCCGATATATTAGGGGTTATTTTCGGGCCAGTATTAGACAGGGTAGCTCTAAACTCTACAAACCTACCTACTATCTCTCCAGAAGCATCTATAAATGACGCACTAGATAAGTTATTTACTGTATCTGCGGCTCTAGCTTCTACTATAACAGCATAATCAGAGAACTCTGCGTCTTCATCTGTCCAAGTATCAAAGTTATTAGGCCAAGTATCCCAGTTGTTAGGTATATCATCCCAGTTAACTTCTCCATTAACAGCATCCTGATGTTTACGAGATACAGTAATAGCATAAGATAGTCTAACTGTACGGGATGTACCTACATCAAAGTAACTACTGCCACCGTGGTCAAACTCATAAGCCCCAGTGGAATTTGCGTTAGCAAAGCTAGTCATAAATAAGTTACCACCTGAAACGGTAAGGTTAGTCTTAGATCCACTGAAGTTTGGACTTTCTGTATCTGTATCATCCTGACCTAGAGCTGGTAACTCAGAAGATGTAACAACAACAGCAGTTGCTGTACTACTTTCGTTGCCTGTCTTATCTACAGCCGACACAAAGAACTTACCAGCAAGTGCAGGGAAGGAAACAGACGTAGCTGGTCTAGCAATCTTCTCTACCTTTACTAATGTAGAAGCATCTCCAAAGTTTGCAGATGAGTTTGATGAGTAATGTAGTTTATAGTGTGATAAATCTAAATCAGTAACTGGCGACCAGTTAAAGAAGGCAGTACCCCCCGATAGTAAATGGGTTAGATTAGTAGGCGAAGAAGGTGGCGTAGTATCATGTGCTACATTAAAGGTAGTTGTAATTGTAGTACCTTTGTAACCAAGAGCATTAACGGGTGTAACTGATATAGTATAGTTTATAGCTGGCTCATTTACTTGAGGTGCATCTATACCTACTACCTCAAACCTAGCCGCTGTATTACCCTCATTAACAAGTATAGCCTGACCCACAGACTTAAACACTGTATCACTTGTCTTCTTGTACTTAACAATAACTGATTCTACACGTTCTATCTCATTTGAAGTTGCTTCTATAACAAGTACGTTAACAACGCTCTCATTAACTTCTCTATATTCTTTACTTACAGTAACACCAACATTAGGTACATCGTAGTAAGGTAAGAGAGTAGTATTGTTACTAATAATATCTAGTTCATCTGCTTCAGTAAAACCAAAAGCGGCTTCACTACTTTCTCTTAAAGTTAGGGAAACTCTCAAGTCTCCTCCATCTACGTTAGGAGATAACTTCCAATCAGTAACTTCAAAGGTCTTTTCATTACCTGTAGTCCAACCATATCTTTCGTTTCTAAACTTAACAAAGTCACCCACCTCAATATCTAGAGCATTTAACCCAAACTCTGCGGTTAGAGTAAGTTGTTCTCTATTCCTAAATAGCATCTGCTTTGCAAGTCTTTGAGCCGCAAGGGAATTAGTGGTATAAGGTAATGATAAGTCTAAAACAGATTCTACGTTACTATCCTCGCTTAAGAAAGTAGGAGAGTTAATTTGTGGGTAATCAGCACTTATGTAACCTTGGTCTTTATCTACAAATGTACCTCTTACTGCATTAAAGTTATTTGCCATAGACATCTTAGTATCAAGCCCTATGCCACTCCTAAGATCATCTAAAGTTAGTATCTTGGTTGGTGCGACGAAAGCCCCAGCAAATAGTCTCCAAGATCCAGCACCCCAAAACAAAGTACCTGCACATGAAGTCATCATATCTTGTAGTACATTACCTATACTTTGACTTGATTGTACTACACCATTAATAGTGTATTGCTTTGAACCATCAGATAGTATTGTAGTATCATCAGACACAGAAGCGGCTTCTTCAAAAGTGGCATAATCAATACTGCTGTCTTTTAGACCATAATCAGATGTTATAAAGTCTCTTATTATCCAAGCGGCATTGTCAGTCCAAGTAGGTGTTTGAGCTACACCATTAACAGTAGTAACTACCTTCTTACCTTTTACTACAGCAGTTATATTAGGCAATCCATTTGAAAATATACTTGAGTCAAACTCTAGTCTACAGTAAAGATAAGCTATACCTTTACCTACAAAGTCAACTGGAGCAGAAGTCTCAGCGTGTAGGGTTGTAGCTAGAGTTTGACTTGAGTTAGCAAAAGTATCTGTAGCACTTGTTTGACTTCCATCATGCACATACACTTTAATCTTTTGTCCCCAAATACTTTGAGTAACATTTTCATTAGACATACTAACTATAGCATCACTAATGTAAACAGACTCTACGCTATCTATTTCGTGTCCAGCTAGAACTATTATCTGGTGAAGTATTTTATTTGCTCCTCCAGAAACTTGTTGGAAGGTAACTGTACCACCTTTTCTAACTTTACCATAGATAAACTGCATAGGAGCTAAAGGGGCTTTACTATTAACTTGTAGTCCCTGAGAGTTATTAGGGTTAGTATCAGGCTTAGGCATTAGAGAACTTACTAATGCTGTTGTAACCATACTTATAGCTACGTAAGTTAAAGCATATGCCGCGTAGTAAACAGCACCTGTAGTTGCACCACCAGCTATAACTGTAGCTATTGTACCTATAAGAGTAGTAGGTTCTCTAGGTGCTATCTCAAATGAGTTGTTGTGCCTTAATACGTTAAAAGGAGTGTTGTGTTTATTTATTGACATACCCAAGCACTTTCTACATCTTCAATGTTTAATCTTGTTAGACCTTCCCTGTTAAGGAAGACAGCCCTAGAGCCGATGGAAATACCTAGAGCGACACCAGTTATCCAGCGACAACCTGCTCTAGTTGTAACTAGGCTACCAAATACAGGTCGCTCAATTCTAGTTAGTTTAGTAGCTAACCCTTCATCTAGAGAGTTAAAACCAAAGTCGTCTCTTACACTTCTTGGCCCTTTAGGATGTACACCATTACTTTGCATGTACAAGCCTTCCCAGTCATCAGCATAACCCACACCATGCATAGCTCTAAATGCACCGTTAGTAAAAGTAAAACAGTCATGTACACCCCACTCAAAGGGTATACCTATCATTTTATCTAAGTAAAAGTTTAACTCTACCTTCCCCATATTAGTTGTGCATCTTGCAGTGATTGCACATAAGAAAAGAAGCTATCTCCATCATATCGGGACAGATGATTTTCATTTGTATATCTCCAGTTACTAGACCGTTCTAGTTCTATTAATTTACTTTCTACTGTTAAAGCAATAGTACTTGAATCTGCTTCATCAGATATTCTCATCTTATCCATTTTACCAGAGAATATTTCTACTACAGATGAATCACTTTGTTCACCTAAATACAATCTCATTGGTCTTCTTTGATAAGGTTCTTGTAAGGCTAATGAAACTATAGAAGTTGGTATACCTGACAGGGTTAACTCTACAGACTTAGAGGATAGATCTGCTACCTCTTCTAGATCTCCAATAGTAAGTAAACTTCCTGTACCAGTAAACACTTGGCTACTGCCTTGTACGGTAATAGTCCTATCGCCTAACCCAGTCCACATACGTAGTGGTCCTATATTTGCAATATTTCCTTCTACATCTGTAGAAACTCTGGTATCAAACATAAGCTCTACAGCAAAGTAAGGTTGTATTTTGTCGCCTATAAGAGCAGATAAAAGAGAAGAAGGTATTGATCTACTCATCCTACTACCTCCATTGCTCCAAAGGATATACCAAAGAAACTTGCATTGTTAACTGACCAAGAAGTCTCGTTAGCTGATAACCTAAAGACCCCAGCGGAATTAGTTAGGTTAGCTGATACACTTGATCTAGCTTTCCTTAACTTAGGCCATATCTCTAAAGTACCATCTCCAGATTGATCTTGTAATACTTTATGTAGAGTAGCATCTGAAGCAGTACCTAGTTGTATGTAGTCACCAGCTTTAAGTGTACCAGTCATAACTACAGCTACAGAACTAGCACCTACAGCACCTGTTATAACAGCAGACGTTGCAGTACCTCTCACAGTCTTAGCTGATGGGTCATTAAGTAGGAATGTACCTGACATACCCTTTAAGCTCATCAGGAAGCTAATCCAAGCCTCTGCATCATCTCTATTCAGAGGTGGTAAACTAATATCAGCTTCCCACATCTCACCATCATAAGATTGTGTCTGTTGCTTATAAGTAAAAGGAGACATAGATACAGCAACTGTATTCTTAGCTCTTAGTTCAATACTAGCCATACCAATGTTAGTAGGTAAAGCGAGGGGGTAAGAAATAGCCATTATGCCATCGCCCTTCCATAGCTACCACCACGTCGTTTAGCATCTAGTACTGCACCTTTAGCACTGTCTGCAATCTGTGGCATCATTTGTCGTATCTCAGCACGTACAGTTTGTTGTACTCCTGTAGATACATTTATGTTTTGTACGATAGTAGTTGCACCACCACCTCCACCAGAGTTAGGTGTTATAGTTCCTGACATTGCAGGGGTGAAGACTTCTGGTCCACGTTCACCTACAGTATAGGATTTACCACCTTGAACCGATCCACCGTTTGCTTTACCACCCATATGTTGAGGTCCACTCAATGCGGCATCTCCCCCAGCAAAAGCACTCGTTATCATACCTGTAATCTTTTTAACGACATAGATCTTATATAAGTCTTTTATGATAGCTACTGTCATACTCTTGAAGGCATCCTTAACTGACATAGTTCCATCTACCATACTCATCATAGCAGTCTCGAAAGAGTTAGCTATACTCTTACCTAACTTCTCACTATCTGTCTGTATAGCATTGAGCCTTTTAGCTTCTCTTTGTAGATCTTTAAACCTTGCTAGTTGTTTCTTCTGCTCTTCCGCTAGAGCTTTTTCCGCTTCTACTCTAAAGAATGTTTTAGTAGCAATATCTTGCTCCATAGAGTGTATGAGCATAGCTTGCGTGTATCTGGCCTCTCCCATCTTCCAACCTTTAGCTTCTAGATTAAGCTGAAGGGTTCTTGTCTGATTAAGCTGTTTGGCAATGTGTAGTTCGTGACCTTTTTTATCTGCGATTAAACCAGAAGTCCTATAGCTTTCTTGTAGTTTATCCAGATATTCTTGGGTAGTTTTTACTTCTTCTTTAGCTAACCTCTGATTCTTATATTTTAGTCGGAGTAGCTCTGCGGTATCTTCAACTCTCTTGCGTTCTGTTGTAATAATTAACTTGTTTATGTTAAGTATTTTATCTTTCTCTTTTCTTTCCTCTACAAACTTATCAAGTGCCTCTTTTGCAACCTTTAGTTGTTCTTTAGCGTCTTTTAGTGCCGCTTTCTTTGCGGCGACGATAGCACCAGCACGATCTCCCCTTTTAGTCTCAGGCATATCCTGTGCTTTTTTAAGTACTTCTTCAGCACGTTTTACTGATTGATCTAAAATCATCTCAGTTACATCTTGGAATCCACCCCTAAGTACTGCTAAGTCTTGGGTAACAGCTTTGGCAGTTTCTCCAGCTTGTTTCAGTTGCTTATCAAAATCTGCAAATACATCGTTTGCTTCAGCCGCCGCTTTCCTAGCCGCTATAACTGCTCCAGCTAAACCAGTACCAACAGCTAGTATAGCACCTGCTATAGCTCCAGCTGGACCGAATACACCTAGTAACTGAGAACCCTGTTGACCAAGAGCAACTAACTTGTCAGTGCCACCTTGAACCTGTACCGCGAAATCCTGTACCTGATAACCAACTTGTTGCATACCAACAGCACCAAAGCGTTTCATCTTACGTGTGTTAACACTTGCTATTTGACCAAACTGGTTTATGCTTATGCCAGCTTGTTTAGCATTTATCTGTATCATCTTTAGATACTTGTTATACTGGTCGTCACCCATTCCTTTTCTTTGAGCGTTAAGAACCTTAAGTTGGTCACTAAACATCTTCTGCGCTCTGTATGCAGGGTCTATAGCGTTCTTTAGTCTCTCAAAATCTTTAGTACCAGAAGTAGCAGTAGACTTTATACTACTCTTTGCTTGCTGTGATAGTTTAACTAGAGCGTTTAAGTCTTTCAGATCTATCGAGACTGATATTTTCTTAGCCATTTGTAACCCTCATATATATTGTATCCAGAGACATAACTGCCTCAACTTCTCTGACATCTAAAGGTGTGCCAGTTAGTTTTTTCCACGCTAGTATTTGTTCGTAACCTATAGGATTAGGGCCACTAAAACCCATACTTCTAGATCTATTTAAAGATATAAAAGCAGACCATACGTGGGAAAGAGCCATAGGAAAGTCAGGAGACTTTAATCCTTCAGGTCTTATACCAGTCTGCTTTTCTACTTGTTCAAGGTGTTCTCTTTCGGATATACCATCCTTACCTGACTTACTTAGAGAAAACGTATGTTCTGCATAGTCTTCAAGTTTAGTTGTCAGGCTTTGGTAAAATCCAGAGAGTTAGTAACTTCCTCCTCAAGCTGTAATTTTATCCAGAAAACTTCAGTGTATATCTCTTTAGCTTTCTTAAGAGTTAACTCTGGTTTTTCTCCACCAAAGGTTATGTTCCAACTCTTTGTAGTACTAGCTAAAACATCAAGCGTAGAAGATTCTAAATCCTCAGATGTCATAATTAAATCATCACCTTTAGTAGCGGCTTTAATTCTTTTATTAGTCTGGGAGTGCATAACTTTTTTGTACTCTGGGGAATGTGTAGCATACATACAAATAATCATATTAGAACCATCAGGGTTAGTAAGCTCTTCCCCTGTATTTGGGTGTACTAGTGTGACATCTATTGTATCGCTTTTGGGTGTTAAGTCTTTTAAGTCCATATCGAGTTTCCTTATCGAGTTCGGGTTAATAAATGGGGAACGTTAGACCCGACACCAACGTCCCCCCACTCTAGCTAGAGTATTCTTTACGAGCGTGTAATACGCAAGTTAGTAGCTTCTGTACTGTCACGTAATGCTACAAATGATAGAGTTACTATTCTGCTTGTAGGACCATCTACGCCTACATCAGCACTGTTTATTTTGCACCGTGGGAAAAAGAACTCCATAGTGTTTGGTGAGCCAGCATTGTCACCGACAGTAACCTTAAGTGGTGTCTCTGTTTCATTCACAAATCTGTTGATTAGAGAGGCATCCTCAAAGTAAGCTGAGAGAGTACCTTCTACTACAGCGTTACCTACTTCTAATGCTGGTGCGCTATCGTCGCCAACAACAAAGGTAGGAGCAAAACTGTTTGTTAGTGTGAAGTCCATAGCTGTAACTATAGCTGATGCTGATCCAGCTATCTCTAAGTTACCTGAGTAAGCATCAAAAGGTGAAGCTCCAGAAGCGGCATCTTGTGTCTTCTCTGTAGCACTCATAGTCATACTCTTACCGACTATACCGAATGAACCTGTTACCATAGCATTAGGGGAAAGAGATACAGAAAGAGTATCTACTGAACAACCTGTAAACAACCTAGCTTGGTCGATGTCAGCGGCATAGTCCTCGATGGAAAAGAACTTAGGTGTTGTACCAACTTTAAGTACGTTAGTAGACCAAGCACTTAACATAGCTGATTCTAGTAGTTCATCGAAATCTCCATCTCGTAGATCTCCTACAATGTCTCCAGCTACTGTACGGTTTCCGTGACGGTCTACTCTAGACATACGGTCAGCTTGGATGTCAGTACCTTCAACACGATCTTTAGTCATGTTAAGTGAATGTGAAGTGAAAGGTAAGTTTTGGAAGTTACCAGCTGGTGTCGTACCGAAAGTTGTTTCAGTAATGTATGACAGGCTGGAACGTGAACCCTGTGCAAAGGCCATATTGTATTCTCCTATAGAATTATGTGTATGCGTACCAAGTAATGATGACAGGGACAAAGTACCAAGGGCTATCTAATAATCCTTGTCGTCTTTCTGCGTAGTCAATAGATACGTTTATATTATTTGATGTTAAAGAAGTAGTAGCCTCAAACGCATCAATAACGTTTTTAGCAAGGGTGTCTGCTACAGCTGGTCCATGACCTTCTGGTGCGTAACAGTTAACTAGGAATATACCATCGTATCTCTGTTGAGGATTTAAGCCCCTTACAGCAGGTCTACGTGATACAGGGTCAAACACTACCTGTAAATAGCTAGTGCCAGTTGTAGGTACAAAAGAAACGCCCTCGTAAGCTATTTGAGGATTACCTGCTACATTAGCAAGTTGTGTCTCTAGTGCTGACCTTATGAATTTATGTACGTCAGCCATATTTATTTCCTATATTCTCAAAGATTAATTTACCTTGTTTGTATTCTACAAAACTAGCGTGAGTAGACCCATTTCTTAGAGTAACTACAGTAGTGTTTGTTAAATCTAACTGGTCAATATCTTGATATAAAAGTTGTTTACCTTCGGAGGCTTTACCTGTTTTACTTTGTCCTCTAGGTTTACCGTGAGATGATCCACCTCTGGGTCTACCAGAACCTGTAGCGAAGGAGAAAGAAGTTATATAAGTTCCTGTATCTACAAACCATGTTGATTCGTCTATAGCAGTATCAGCTATATCTCTAAGTACAAGCTCAACTTCTTCAGTTACACTATCTCCTAACTTATCAAAGTCGTCGTATAAACTAGAGTTAACTTTTATCTTTGCCTTCATACTAGCCATTATTCAGATACCTCACAGACGTAGCAAACTGGTACACCAGAAGCATATACAGTTTGTACACTGTTAATAGATACTGTGTCGCCTCTACCAGAGATCTGATCGTTGTCTGTAGGTATTGCAGGTAAGCCAAGGGCAGGTATAACACAGTTACGTGTGCCACGTCTTATCTCGTTTAGTAGAACGCCCTCTTGTACATTATACATATAGGCAGTTATTTCATATTCTTTAACTGTACTAGAAAACTCTCCAGTACTAGCATTGTAAGAACCAGCAGTAGTCTTCTTAAGTATCAAAGTACTACCATGACGTTGTACCAGTTTAAGTAAATTGTACGCTTGCATGTGACATCCCTATTCGTAATCAGTAATTTCTGCGTCTATCTTAAATTGATCCTTGTTGAACTCTGGTCTAACTCTATTAGTATTTTCTCTTACACCCTCTACAGTGGAAACAGAAATACCTCCAGCAGAAATACCTAAGCTACCACCTAATTTAGTTCCTTGATACTCTAAGGTATCTGCTAACTTAGTGTAGTGAGCTTGTAGCTGTGAGGATGACTCTTTTAAAGCCCCACTAATTTCTACATCGACAGAACGAGAGTACTTAGCCGCTATAGCTCTACATAACCACCCACCAGCTTTGTATACGTTGTTGTTAGCTTGAGCTAAGGCGAATGAAACTTCTTCATCTTGTACTTGCTTATCATTTAGGTCTGTGTCACCGATTAATAATCTAGTAGAGTTTAGTCTACCTAGTGCATCAGATATATTTAGATTTCCTTCGTCGTAGCTCCAAGCCATTAGTCGTTCTCCAACTCTCCATAATTTCTACGCCAACTACGGAGTAAACCGCGTTGCTTCTCTAGTATCTTAGACTTCTTACACTTCTTACGAGTAAACTCTGCGTGGGAATTAGTCTTAGCTTTTACTTTATCATTGATAGTATCTACTAGGTTAGCTAGTGATTCTATATCAAGTGCTTCTAATCCGTCTCCAACTTTAGCTTTAACTTCTAAGTCAGAGTTGTGGTATAGGAAATTGTTATTGTATAAAGTTTGAACAACATCACTAGAGAGAGATAACTCTTTCCAAGGCAAGTGTTCTGATCTCTTCCAATCTCTTCCTCCACCATTAAATTCTTGCTTTACAAATACGGGTCTGTCAAATTGAAATGGTATCATATCGGGTTCTCCTTAAGAAAAGAGGTGGGGACACTTAAGCCCCCACCATATATTATTTATAGTCTTATGCTATAATTGTGTTAAAGAATACACCTAAGTCAGCACCAGTGACTTTCATGTCGTAAGACATTTTAACTTGGATGTGTTCTGCAACCTGTTGACGCTTAAGAGCATCGTCTGAGTATGACTCAACTGTGATACCTAAGTTGTTTACACCTTCTAAAGTGTTCCAAGCAAATGTACCGCCAGCCATTGGTGTCATCAATCCAGCTGATGGAGCAACGTGTGCTAACATAGCTGTCTTGCCACCGATGAAAGAGTTGCTTTCTGCAATACCTTCTGCTGAGTCGTTCTTAACTGCTTCCATTACATAGAAATTAGACACTTCGAATATCTCAGCTAGTTTAGCGTCTGTAATCAATGCAGGGTTAGCTACAGTTGATCCGCCGTTTAAACGTGCTAGGATGTCTGGGTGGTTAATTAAGATGTCACGAACTTCTTTACCTACAACCATTGTGTTTGGCTTGTATCCGCCAGACTTAAGTTGCATTGTTCTACGTGCTTTAGTAACGTCTTGGATTGGTGTAGCGTTTGTATAGTCACTCCACTGACGGAACTGTGTTGCGTTTGGCGCACCAGCTACTCCATCATACTCTGTTCCCCAAACGTTAGTTGAGAAGAATGTTGAAGCAAACTGCTCTTCACGATGGATCATCAAACGTGTTGCAAGTGTTTGCGCTCCAGCTGAACGAATATCCAAAGCGGCATCTTCATTAGCTAGTGTCTGTTGATCGAAGTCCATACCTAGACCAAATACGTCTGCAAAGTATGAGCTTGTTGATAGTGACATACCGATACGGTTCACTTCTGTACGTGGAGCTAATTTCTTAACGTCCCCTGTACGATTCATGTTGTCACGGTCATAGATATAATACTTGTCTGACTGCTTCTGCACACCAACGATTGGGAATACTTTATCCGCAATGAAGTTTGTATCTGCTTGTGCGTAAGCGATAGTCAAGTTAGTAAGTGGTTGATCCAGATGTACACTGGATGGTGTTAATAATGGCATAATATATATTCCTTAAATTAAGCGTGAGCGTTAGCGGCTAGGATCAATTCGATTGCGATGATTTGACCGTCAACACCTGCTTCGTAAGCACGACCAACGATGATGTCACCAGAAGCCGCATTGACAGCTTTACCAGCGGCGTCGATACCTACGTCGTCTCCGATAGTTACAGTACCGCCACATTTTACCATGACTTTACCTGAGTGAGTTATTGTGCAAGCATTTCCAGATGCGGCTCCAACGGCAATTATACCGATAGTTCCGTCACCATTACCACAGAGTACAGCGTTAGCGGCGGCATCCATTTTTGCGAATAAGAATTGAGAGGTGCTAAGATCAGCACCAGCGATTAGAGTGCGGTTGTCGCGTGATTGCGTTACAGCCATGATTATTCCCCTTTATAGGATTTAGTGATAAGAGCTTTACCTTCATCGGTCTTTGCAACAGCAGAGTATGCTACAGCGTATTCGCTCTTCTTCATTGTGTTAGTGTCCATATAAGACTTTACAAGTGAGTCAAGTTTATCTGAAGCGGTAGTAAATTCACCATCAACATCTGCCTTGCCTACTTCTTCCATAGATGATCCAAATGCTTTATCAGCGGCTTTTAGTACACCCATAACTTCTTCATTAGTCTCAAATGATTTGACTAATTCTTTAGCTGTAGCTACATCAAAGTTAGGAAGGTTTTCTTCTGCTTTTGTTGTTAGCTCTAAGTCAGCTTTAGCAAACTCAGCTTCTTCTAACGCCTTTAAGATAGGTGCTGGAATGTCAGCCTTGTTTATTTTGTCGCCTTCGTACTCAAGGAACTCTTCTGGAGCTTTCTTTTCGATAGCGTCTGATTTGATTATATAGCCGTTCTCAATTAGAGATTTACGTAAACGCTCATTCTCTGCTTTAAGAGTTTCGACTTCAGCGTTAGCTTTGTCTACTTCAGCTTCTTTTGCTTTCTTCATGTCTGCATCGTAAGCCTTCATAGCTTCTTCTTCAGACATACCTTTGTCCATGTAAGGCTTTAATTTACCTGCCATATCATCGGACATTTTTACTGTTGTTTCTAATTCTTCGTTCATAGTTTCCCCGTCGAAGTTGTCGCGCTTAAATAACGATACCATTGCCTCCGCATTGGCAGGACGATCCACCAAAGACAATTCGTCCAATTCAAGCATGGTTAAAAGGTTAGCCATTATAGTCTTCCTTTGTTGCTCTGCCACCAATGCTAAAGGCGGCTAGTTCACCAGATTTTACCTTAGCCCAGACATCATCGTTATATACTTTAAACGCTACTATCCAACCTTCACGGTCACTCTGGATGCCAAGGGAATCACCTATTTCTTTAGTGATAGGCATTGAATGGATAACGGCCCCAATCTGTTCGCCCTTGTGCATTTCTTTACCGACACGTACATGCTCCATAAACTTATTTACGGCACTTACTAACGTATCAGGTTTAATTACATCGCCTTGTCTGTCAACTACTGGTTCACCCTTTTCGGTTACTACAGAAGCCCAGCCATAGACCATGCGTTGTTCTTCATCAGTCTTTAATATTTGACCTGTTATATCTTTAGTTATACTTCCCACTGTGCTACCACTCCACATTCTACAAGACCAATATCTTGCTGAGGTTTTATCTTTAGCCGTACTACATGAGTGTCGGCTTCTAAAGTTAGCTCTAGCTTTCGGATCATCTCGACGAATTTCCATGTTAGGATCACCGAAAGTAACTTTCTTAGTCTTACCACCAGAGTTTACGTAAACACCAAACTTCTTACTAGAACCCTTTGGTAGTCTAAAAGGTTTATTTAAGGGTTTATCTGCTTTGTTAATAAATTCTTCAGAAGGTAGGTTGTCTATATCAAACACTTCTTCCATCAGTCTAGATCCTCCTATAACCAAACTCTCATTGGTGTTTCAGGTGTCACACCATAAGATGTGTCTAATGTTTCTACAGTATCTCTAACTGCATCACCTACTAATCTAATGTTTACATGCCAGCCTGTCATAGCTTGCATTTCAGGATACTCCATGCCGTCATCATCTGTCAGGGTGTTGCCTGTAGGCTCGTGTAGAGTACCTACAACGTCCATTGAGTAGTCTGAAGTATTTGACACAAACTCATCATCTTCATTATAGAAAGCTGACAAGACTGTAGTCATTGATGCTTCATTAGCTAACTTTAGGTAGAAGTCCGTTTTGATTACTTCTGTTTCTTCTATCATGTTGAAGCCTCCGTAATACCTGCGTCTGTTAAGTCTTCATCCCACACACGGAACTGTCCGATTGTACCCATAAAGATGTAACCAAGTTCTAAGTTAGTAGATGACAAGTCAGGGAGAGCCGTAGGGGTTGTGTTGGCTGTTAGTAGTGTGCCTTCGTGCGCACCATTAAGGAACGTAGAGCCATGTCGTGATGCTACGTTGAAAGGTACGTTAATGTCAGGGGTGTAAGTGTCTATTGCTCCAGAAACATAGTCTAAGCCAGAGCCTGTCGCTCTTTGACTAATGGCAATCTGGCCTGTTCTAGTATTAGTAGTTTGAACACCCAATAAGATATAGTTACCATTATCTAGTTGCCAACGGTACGGTTGAACTTCTGCTGTCAAACTATTATCAGCATAAGTCATCTTGCCATCTATCTGAATAGACATATTAGTAGAACTATAAGGTAGATTAGCCGCAGGGACTGTTAGTGTCTCAGCCGCCCTTGTTACAGTTGATCCTGATGTTGGGATGTAGCTTGATGGGGTTGAGCCAGCTTCTATTTGTGCGCCATAGACGTAGACACCTGAAGTACCGTCTCCAGTGTAAAGTGGAGCATTGTTAGAGTTTAATGTGGGCGAGGCAGTTGGGCTTGGGGATATGCTAATGTACCTAGGATTTGTACCTGATGCGGTCTTAGTAACACTAATCCTATAAAACCCGTTGGTCGATGCTTCCACACTGTAGTTAGCAGTATTGGATGCCGTGACAACTCCGTTTGTTAAGTTAACAACTGCATAGCCATAGACGGAGCCTTCATAATACCCAAGCCAAACATAATCATAACCTGCGGATTTAGCATAGACCGAATAAGTTTCTCCTACTGCTGTTGACGAGACCTCATCCCAAACACGGTGTTCCTGACTTGTAGAATTAGGTATCATTTTATCTACTGTTTCCGACCCGTCGGGGGCTGTAACACCAGAGACGTTTGAGGCAATACTTACATGGCGCTTAGTCCAACTGCTAGTAGTAAAGTCATTACTATACGTCACAGTGTTAGTCCGAGCTTCACTCTCGTGGAGGATGCCTTCGTTAACCCAAGCAGAACCATTGTAGATGTGATGTCCAACTCTTGGTGCATAAACAGCAGAACTTGTTGTTGGAACGTAGCTGTCGCCTCTGGCTGGGTTGTTTACCATGCCGCCTAAGCCACTGCGGTAGGCGTGTGCGCCCCAGATGTAAGCCCCCGAAGTACCATCCCCTGTATAACTGGTTGCCCCATCAGCGTTTGCTAGGTTGTAAATGGCATAAATACTAGCTCCGTCTTTATACACTGATAGTTCATACCACCCATCACCGTGGTCTGTTACTGACGTAGTAGTACCAGAGCCTATGGTTCCAAGCACTCCTGTTTGTATATTAACCCATGAGGCAGTATTGCTACCACTAACAACAGACACCCATTGAGTTGAACCTGCATACTTAAAGAAACAAGACCTAGTACCTTCTACCAAGGTTATTTGATTATATACCCTGTGGAGACCTGTCGCAGAGTTTTCTGTAATCAAGTCAGCGGTCAGTGTCCCGTCTGGGGCAGTAGTTGCATTAGCGGTTATACTAACATTGTCTTTAGTCCAAGAAGAATTTGTAAAGTCCTCAGAATACTCCACCAAGTTATGAGGTGCCCATTTGAGAAGACCATCTGAGTCTACCATCGTAGCATTACCTGCACGAGCATGTGTTACAGCAGGGCTTAGGGTAGTTTCTGTGCCACCTGTCCTGTAGTAGTTCTGCTTGAAGTCAAACACTAGGTCAGGCTCAAAGTTGTTTACAGCATAAGCTGAAAGGGAAGCATACCCAAACTTAGTTATATACTTAAAATACCAGTTAGCTCTATTAAAACTAAAGAATGAGTGGTTATTAATATTATACCTAGCTGTAGAGGAATTAAAAGTCATAGTGTTAGGTAAATTAGCTCTAACATAATCATTATATATCTTTGTAGGATTGCTCATTAATCTAAGTCCTCTTTAACTATAACAGTGAAGTAACCATTGTTAGGGAAAGTCTCTACTGTGTTATCAGCATATGTAACTTCTACTTCACCGTAGTAAGTGCCAGCAGTGTCAGTATCTGAGGCTACCCAAGGGTATTCTACGATACCACCTGTTGCATTTGTAATTGTCATAGGTGCATCTATCTTAAGTGCTGTTGCTCCAAAGGCTTTCATGTGAAATCTTATACCATTAGCACCTGTAACATTTATTGCGTTACCACTTGCGTCTTCTAGGGTTACTGCCAACTTAGGGCTAGTATCATTCGTTTTAATTCTAAAAGCCATTAGCCTATCTTAACCTTATTGTTTGAGTTAAACCTAACTGAGTTACTGTTTGCTATTTCTGTTCTGCTACCTATACGTTGATTACCTATGTTAACTACTCTAGCTAAAGCTGGATCATAGTAAGGTTCACCTAAGACTGGTATTCCACTAACAACATTATTAAGTAAGAAGTAATGGTCGCCTATTATGACAGTACGATCTACTACTGGTATTCCTGTATCTAAGTTTGGTGTAGATAGTACAGCATTGTATACCATGACAGTATCATCTACTTCTGGTACACCAGTTGTTAAGTCCCCAGTAGAAAATGTCTCTTCTTCTGACATTGATATAGCAGGGACACTTACAGCACCAGTATTCAAGTCTCCAATAGAAATTATGTGGTCTTGGTTTATTACAGGACTATCAAGTACAGGAGGTGCAGTATTTAAGTTTGCTATCTGTATTACATGATCTTGTAAGAAACTTACACTAGGTGTTTCTGGTGTATCGGTAGTTATAGGTCTAGCAACAAACGTTTCTTCTTCTTGCATTGTTATTGCAGGTAGACTTAAGTTACCAGTGTCTAGATCTCCAGTATTAAGAGTTTGACCTTGGTTTACTACAGCAACACTAACGTCAGGGTTGCCTGTACTTACATCCCCAGTAGAAAATGTCTCATCCTCTTGCATTGTAGCAGAAGGTAGATCTGTGTTACCTGTATCTAAGTTAGGAGTAGAAAGTACATTGCCTTCTGTAATATCTGCGCTATCAGTATCTGGAGTGTCAGTAATTATGTTTAAAGCAGAGAGTGTCTCTTCTTCTGACATTGCTAAGTCTTCAATATCTACAGAACCTGTGTCTATATTACTAGCACTTAAAGTTTGACCCTGATTAAAAGAAGATGTTGAATTTACTGGAACGCCAGTATCTATAGCAAGAGAAGATAGTTTATTATCCTCAGTAATATCTGCTGTACCTAGTGTGGGGGCATCAGAAGATAAGTCCCCAGTAGAAAATGTCTCATCCTCTTGTAATAGAGCAGTGTCAATTACTGGTGTACCAGAACTTAAGTCTGGAGAAGTTAGTGTCTGTCCTTGATTAAAACCAGAAGTTCCAAGATCAGGATTGCCAGATGTAACAAACAATGCACCTAGAGTTTCATCCTCTTGCATTGTAACAGAAGGTATACTTACAGCACCAGTAGTAATGGCACTAGCTGTTATATCTTGTCGTTTACTTCCCATACCTGCAAAGGTAGCGGATGCAAAAGGGCTAGTACCAAACATTTATTGCTCCTAGTTCTCGTCACCCACATAACGGGATGTCCACATAGTTAATGAATATTTAACCCCAGACTGTAGCTCATCGACATAATGACCATGAGTAACTTGACTAGGGAATAGTATACAACTTCCGACGGGTACATCTAGGTTCGTAAAGTCCTGACGTGGGAAATAGAGTGTAGCACCCTCATAGTTGTCGTTTAATTTAACGCTACCAGTTATGAGAGATGCGTCTGTATGTAATCCTAGAGACTTCTGAGTGTCCATAGCGTAACGCATAGTAAAGGCATCACGTAATCCCATATATTCTACAGGTTTCCAGTGTTTCTCGCAGATCTTAAACAGTCTATCTTTCCAGAGAGCTTCGTATTGTTTCCACAGACCTAATCTCTTTAGTCTTATCTCTTGTGCTGGAAACTTATCTCCATCTAGATTACCCCAACCACCTAGAGCATCAGACTTAGCTATTAAGTCCTTACACTCACTTTCGGATAGTAGTTTTGTAACCAGAAGGTCTTGTGCTACTTCTTTGTAGTCTAAATCTCTACTTGTCCTAGTAGTAATAGGAGAGGATAGTTTCTCGTAACCAAACTGTTTAGCTAGTTTATAGAAGTATTCTTTCTCTAGCTTACCTCCATTGCCATGATATATACAACCACAACAATTAGTTCTATCATTCCAGAGTTGACCATTTACTCTACGTATTTTTGAGTCGTGGTTCTGAAAGATATAGCCTTCATAATCTAAAGCTACTGTATATGGAAAGTTTTCATGCCTTGATAAGTATCTTAATTGACAGTATAACTGATCGTCCCCATTATCATCTGTACTAGGTAAATCAAAGAAGTCGTGTAATGCTCCAGCATACCCTATATATAAACCACTGTTTAAATACCTATATGGAGTAAGCATATCAGGCCATCTATTCTTATATAACTGGTCATCCGTTATAGGCCAACACTTTTGTTCTGCTCCGAATAGTATGTCTACATTAAAGTCCAAGAACCTTTGCACTATGGTTTCATAACCTTCAGTAAAGAAAGTATCATAACCATCTGCAAAAAGAACTACCTCATCTCTAGTTAAGTCTTTAATAAAGTCTTTTACTAACTCTATCTTTCTTAAGCCATCATAACCTTTCATCTCACTCTTCCAATTATCTCCTTTGCCAAGGTTAACTAGATTTATGTTATGAGTATTACAAGACTGTTCTAGAGGCCACATATTAGTTTCATCTGTAGCTACTGTTATTATATTAATTTTACTTCCGTCTATCATCGGATTATCTTCTTCCTCTATGGTACTTGGTCGGGTTGACCTTGGGATTTGAGTAACGACCTCTTCTTTGTAGAAGTAGTTGTGTTTATCTTTTAGCTTCATAGGAACCCACTCATCAACTGGGATGATGTTATCCTTAAAGTCTTGTATTAGTAGTCTTGCTGTATCAGGAGTAATTGCATAAGCATGGCAGTTATACCAATATCCCATGTCGTTCCATCTATAACCTAACCAGACACTATCGTGGGAATTAAGAAGTCTATTTACCTTATCAGTATCTATACTATCGTAAACTGCATCCTCTTCTAGTATAATACCATTAGAGTTACTGTTTGCAATCTTCTCCCAGACCCTTAAATGGCTCACTGAGCATCCAAACTCCCCTTTTAGTAGGGTCCTATTGTGGATAGGGTCTAACCAGCCTGTACGGGGCTTACAGAGGCTTTCAGAGTACAACTGTTCCCAATCTTTACCTCTTGCATCATATGCTGAACCATGAAGTGAGATTTGATATACTATTGACATATGTTACTCTGGTTTAGTTGGCCATATTACATTGTGTGGGAAACCAGCTTGATCTGATAAGTTAAGCAAGTCTGTGCGATACTGTTTCCACTCTTCTTGTTTATCTTCTGTAAGTTCAGCCCAACGTAATGCGTTCGATACCATCAAGTCTACTTCGTTATGTAGTCTTAGGTCACGGGTTAATCGTACCTGATAACCTTTTTCTTCATCAATCTCTATCTGAGTGGGTTCGAGCCATTTAGAACCGTCATAGGTGTGTAGTGGAGTAGGTTGCATAGTAACCTCAACTGTTCCCTCTGGATAATCTGCTAGTGTGTCGGCACTTGGGTCACTTATAGTCTCCCAATAACCTCGGTCTGGGTGATAAAAACCTTTCATCATCTTAACTCCTGTACTCCATATGGGCTATTTATTCTGTAATAATGATTATCAGGGACAACAAATCCACCTTTAGTTAGGTGAGCAGATGGAAAACCCGAAGCTACCTGAGTCCAACTAGAGTTGTTGTGAGATATTTGTATGTATGCGTACCAAGAGGGGTTTAACTGAACCGCAAACTCAATAGGTTTTCCTGTTGTGTTTTGATATGATGTACCAGAACTTCGGCTAACAGTTTGCCACTGTTGGCCTATTGTTAGACCCTCGCCCTTCTGTCCCTTTTGTCCAGCAGATCCTGTACCGCCAGTAGCTCCAGTTGAGCCTGTAGATCCTGTTTGACCCTTCTGACCCTTCTGACCAGTAGTTCCTGTATTACCAGTATTACCAGTTTGTCCCTTCTGTCCCTTTTGCCCTTGTGATCCTGTAGACCCAGTACCACCAGTTGATCCAGTTTGTCCCTTTTGGCCTTTCTGACCTTGAGAACCTGTAGACCCAGTACCACCAGTATTACCAGTATTACCTTGCGCTCCTACTTCTCCCTTTTGGCCTTTCTGACCTTGAGATCCAGTACCTCCAGTTGAGCCAGTATTACCTACCTCACCCTTCTGTCCCTTTTGTCCTTGCGAACCAGTACTACCAGTTGAGCCTGTAGATCCTGTATTACCAGTAACCCCAACTTCACCCTTCTGTCCTTTAGCTCCAGTTGAACCTGTACCACCAGATGCACCAACCTCGCCCTTTTGTCCCTTTTGTCCTTGAGATCCAGTAGAGCCTGTATTTCCAGCTACACCTTGAATACCTTGTGACCCTGTAGATCCAGTATTACCTACTTCGCCCTTTTGCCCTTTAGCTCCAGCGGCTCCATCAGAACCTGCGCTACCAGTATTACCAGTTACGCCAACCTCACCCTTTTGTCCTTTAGCTCCAGCAGATCCATTAGAACCATTAGCTCCAACTTCACCTTTCTGTCCCTTTTGGCCTTGAGATCCTGTAGATCCAGTGTTGCCTGTACTACCAGTATTACCTGTAAGTCCAACTTCACCTTTCTGACCTTTAGCTCCAGTTGAGCCATTAGAACCAGTTTGACCGACTTCGCCTTTCTGACCCTTCTGTCCTTGAAGGGCAGTAGCTGTAACAGTAGCTTTTTTCCAAGTACCAGCAGAAGTATCATACGACACAATAAGGTCATCAGAAGCTGGAGATGCACTAGTAGATAAACCTGTCAATGAAGCTGGTAAAGCTGTAGCAGTAACATCTGCATTTGTAGCTACACCGTCAAGTTTAGTTCCATCAGCAGACACATCTCTACCGTCAACAGTACCTACGTTTACTACGTTTCTACTGTCATCAATTACCTCAGTGCCGTTTATTTTTACTGCCATCTTCGTGTACTCACTATTAGCTTAGGTTATGGTTTGGTCAGTCTGTACATCATTAGTTACAGACAATGTTCCGCTACTGTCGAGCTTGAATTTATTTGTTCCACTATAAGCGAAATATAGAGAACCTCCAGTTTCAGTTATAGTCCAGTCGCCAAAATCTACTGTCGGAGTAAAAAGAGTTCCTGTCATTGTTCCACCAGCTTTAGGTACTGCATTATCCGCAGTAGTACCTTGTGCGGCTGTAGCATAATCTGTGCTGTCAAATGCTTTAACTTGTGCAAGGTTAGTAACTTCACTATCCATTAAAGCACCAGAGGCTGTTACATTAGTTGTATCTGTTACATCTGCACCGTCTTCTACATTTAACGCAGTTAGAAGTGAACTCTTAGTTATAGAACCAATTAATCCGACAACTGATTGAACTGCATCTGTGTTATCGTGTTTAGACCAGTTATTAGCAAAAGTAGTAGTAGAAGCGTTATCTGTAGTGGCGACAATGTTATCACCTACATGAAAAGCAATACTATCTACAGTACCTGCTACAGATACATAATAGAACCAACCAGTTTGTGCGCCCGATGGAAAACTACCAGCAGAAGCATCCCAGTCGCCTTTATATACCATACCATTAGCAAGAGCCGCAACTTCAGTTTCTACGTTATCTAGAGTAGCACCATCAGTAGCTATATCACGACCATCTACTGTGCCTGATACAGTTACGTTGCCTGTAACTGAAATTCCGCTTGATGTTGTGGCTATCTTGGTAGAACCTTGGTACGATAATGTAACCCCTGCATTGTTTGTAAACTGAGCCATAGTATGACCATTGGTGTTGTCATAGACATCAACCGCAGTACCGTTGGTGCTTAAGATTAACTTTCCTTGACCATTATCTGTTATATAAGAATTAGAGCCGTTGTGGGAAATCTGTAAATCTGAACCAGATCCGAACAGAGCTTTTGAGTTGTCAGCGAATGGTAGATTACCGCTTGCATCTAAGAAAGATGCTTTAGAGGAAGGTTGAGTTACAAATACAAACTTCTCTCCAGCTGACCAACTAACTGCGTTGTTACTGTTAGAAGATGATAGTATTGTTGTACGTGCTAAAGTGGTTCCAGAAGCAGTGTACGTGCCAATACCAACTTCCCAGTCCCCACCATCAGTAACAGTATAGTAAGTAGTGTTACCATTACCTATAGTGGAAAATGATTGAAAACCAACTTCAGCACCTGCTAATGTGTAAGTCCCAGTACCAGTTGTAGTAGTTGTTTCTTTTACACGATCTTTAATAACAAGTGCCATAGTTTATTCCTTAAGATGGATCAGGGATACCAATATCAAATGAAGCCAATGTAAATGTGTTACCACTTGTAACTGACTGTGATGCTGTAAGAGCCGCTGTAGCTAACAAACGTGTGTTAGTTGTATCTACTAGAGCGTAGTGAGTAACTGTGCCTGTACCTGTAATCGAACCATCTGAGATAGCTGATACAGTTACTTTACGTCCACCACCAGAACGATCCGAAGGAGCCGCGATGGAAAGTGAGGTAGAGTTACCTAGCGATAGTGTGTTTGTAGCCGCTGTATAAGTTGTAGCTTCTGCTGAAGTTACGTGAACTACGTTTGCTTCTGTGTCTAGTATGGTTAAACCATTATCGAACACTCTATTGTCTAAAAATGCCATTATTATTATTCTTCCTGTTCTTCAAGAGCTTCTTCATCTTGCTCTTCTGTTTCTGTTTCCCTATCAGGGTCATAATTTAAATCAGCTATGTCCATAAGGTTTTGTATAACCTCTGGATGATTACTAACGTTAATATCTGCGCCGTTAAGGTTACGCAAGAACCCTGCAATTTCACGTAGATCGTGAGGTGCAACATCGCCAGCTCTAATAGTTGGCATCAACGAATAATCCAGACCGTTCAACTCCCATAGTCTTTCGACTAACTGCTTATTGAGGACATCTACAATTTGCTGGATGTAACTCTCAAGTGCGCGGAGGAACAAGTCTGTCTTGCTCTTAGACAAAGCGTATGAACCACCTTGACTTCCGAGCATTAGGAACTCTGATAAGACACTCCTAGCAATGTCGTGTTGATAACGACGAACGATAGGGTCAATGTCGATGTTCCTAGAACCACTTGACGACATAAGCTCCACATCAACTAATCTGATATTAGTAGGACTTCCATCCTTATCAGGGTAAGTATCTGATGGGGTTATTATGTAACCTTGTTCATTAAACTTAACATCACGTAGTATCTGCTCAAGGTTAGACTTGAACTGTACTTGTGATGGTGTAGCATCTGGAGATAAGTACTCCGAGGGAATACGAGCTACTGGTATACCTGCTAACTCTCGCTCTACCGCAATCGCTTCAATAGCCTGTAAGTTATTAAGGTACTCATAAGAAGTATATGCATTGCGCAAGATAGAACGGCCACTAGGATCTCCGTTAAGACTAGTAGTACGATAATACAAACTCTTGCGAGAAGGAATATAATGTTTAGTAGTACCTGCATAACCACCATCCTGATAAATACCTTGTATGTCACCAGTCTTATTATCTACGTCAAACCTAGATACTGTCCAAGGTGCGCGCATTGCTATCTTACGTACACCCATTCTACCGTCGGTATACTTAGATCTCTTCTTATCACTTGACTGTGTAGGACCAACTCTACGCTTGTATACTACTTCGAACCATGCAAAGCCATACGACAAACAAGACAGAGCTTCAGCTATGTGATCGTCTAGCGTATGATCCATATCACATAAAACACTCTCAACAAAGTCAGCTTCGCGTTGAGCTTCAGGAGAATCGTTACAAGCGTATACTTTTAAGTCTACATCTCGTAAAACCTGTTCTGTAGCGTACATAACTGCACCGATAGTGCTATCATTATCACGCATCTCACGGTACTTGCGTATCGCTTTTTTGCCTCGTAACTCAGGGAGAAACTCATCAGACCTTATCTGACCGTTAATTGTATTTTCACCAGAGATACCTAGTATCGCTGTCGATTCCGTCTGTGAGAGTTTCTTTACCATTTTACTTTAAGCCTTTAGCGTTAGAGTATGCCAGAACTAGCTGTGGTTTTGCATACCCATTAAGTGATAGATCCGTTATAGCCCATACCATAGCATCAAGACGGTCTGGTGAGCCTGTGGACCCTAAAGGTTCCCACTGTACCATCTGATCCTCTAAATCATTCAATCCTCTAACGTGTTTAACTTTACCTTGCTCATATAAAGCAGAGACAGGTTCAGCACGCGCCATTTTGCCTCTACTTGCATGTACAAGTTTGACTGGAACGTTTTCGTCTTCGGTGTGCAGAGTGTGACGCACCATATCTCCACCTTGGTTCTTCTCCGCTACTATGCGGTCAGCCATGTGTTTACGATATAACTCAATGGCTTTAGATGCCCATTGTTGTGGTGTGTAGCGATCAGTGTGATCTTCTATTACGTAGGCTATTCCATTAACATCTATGCCAGCGACAATCATACCAGTCATATCACTATCAGTATTCGATGTAACCGCAGGGTCGATGGAAATTATGATACGTGATAACTGAGGAACTTCATCCTTGTCTATCTCACATTTATGTAGTAGCTTCCTACTCCAAAGCGCACCTGACGCTTCGTCTAATACTTCTGCATATAATTCTTGCCTACCAAGACGTGTACCTTCATAGGTCTTCTTTACTGCATCTAAGAAAGTGCCAGCTAAGTTAGCCGCATTATCAAATGTACTACCTGTACTAACGATTGTCTTATCGTCAGCGATAATACCTCTTAGCAGTTTTGTTGTTTTGGGGGTTGTTGTTACAAAGACTTGCGGCTTACGTCCTAGACGCAGACCGAACATCATCATGTCCCAAGTCTCTTGTGCATTGCGCCAAGCGCAAAGTTCGTCAGTCCAAGCACTAAAGGCTTGTGGACCACGTAATCGTTCTGGATCTTCAGCAGAGAAGAAAACAGCCTTAGCTCCATTCTCCCATGTTAGTGTACTATTAGTTGGCGACCAAATAGGGAAACCTAAGTGTTTACCTCTATATGTTTTATCGCCTTTCCAGCAGACATTTAAAAGGCCACTGTCACCTTCAACCATAACTCTACGGACATCCCCTTTAGTCGGAGCAACACAGTGAACAATTCTATCACCCTTCTTAATACGATGTCTTACCCATTCTGCTCCAGCACGAGTTTTACCCCATCCTCGACCAGCTAATGCTAACCAAGTCGTCCAGTCCCCTTTAGGTTCTAGTTGATCTGGTCTAGCCCAGAAGTTCCAATCATGCTTAAGTTCATCAGCCTTCGCAGGTCCAATACCTTTAAGTATTCTAAGTACTTCAGCATCGGGTAATGCTCTTAAGTCATCAGCTGTTATCTTCATCGGGATTTATATTCTTTCCTAGTAGCGACATAACACTGTCTACTGCGGCTAGATCTTCATCTGGATCTGTTTCTTGCTCTACTTCATTCACAGTACTGTTAGGCGACCATCCACCTTTAGATCTTAAGTAAAACTCTGCGGCTTTAAAGTCACCTTGTAATGCACTATTAATAACGACATTACCTATCTTACCTATTATATCTGCTCTAGTCTGTGATATTAGTTCCCCATACAACTTATAGAATGTAGCTGAACTGGAAGGAGCATTTTGATATTGCTGGATCGACCCCATAATATCTTTTACAGAGACACCATTCCTGATGCCTTCAGTAACTTTCTTAGCGATTATCTCGCTGTACTTTGTAGCTTGAATAGTCATAGTTCTTATGTACCTTAATATAAATAAACCCTCATCGGCATGACCACATCTAGTTTTGTTAACGACAATCGGAAAGGTTCGTCATGGTTGAGGGAAATCTGATAGGCTACTACTTAAGTCTATACATAAGTATTTTAACAATAAGTAATATAAACACATATAGTATAAAGACTCTGTCTCTTATACACATCTGACGCTGCCGACGAATAGAGAGGTGTAGATC
>OJHG01000304.1_pt1 | contig 27539 bp, 25 predicted proteins | sample 1594761 | NCBI WGS metagenome assembly OJHG01 (sample SAMN05416786, study PRJEB24817) | seawater metagenome | isolation source: Sea water | place: Canada:Atlantic | collected 2013-07 | reverse complement strand
TATAAGAGACAGATTAAAGATAGCCTTAATTGTTGTTATGAATCTCATATTCTCTTTTGTTGATCCAATTGTTAATCTTAATTTGTTTTTAATATTATACCCATCCTCTGTAGATCTTAATATAATTCCTTTAGACTGCAGTTTGTTAAAAACATAATTAGCTGAAAATTTACATTTATCAAAATTTAATAGTAAAAAATTAGCTGTTACTTCATTTGAAAAAATTTTTAGTTTTTCTAAAACATTTCTAACTTTATTTGCTTCTGTGATATTGTGTTTTACAGATTGATTAATAAAGTTTCTATCTTTTAAAGCTTCTATTGCTGCCATCTGCGCAACTTGATTTACATTAAATGGAGGTCTAATTAAATTCATTGCAGAGATAATTTTCTTGGGGCCATGACCCCAGCCAACTCTTAACGAGGCCAGTCCATATATTTTTGAAAAAGTTCTTATCACAACAACATTATCCTTATTTTTAAATAAATCTAAACCAGATTTATAATCTTTATTTTTCATATATTCAAAATATGCATCGTCTAAAACTAGTAAAATATTTTTATTCAATTTCATTCTTAAGTCTATTAGCTCTGCTCTACTTAAGTATGTTCCTGTTGGGTTGTTAGGGTTAGCAATAAATACAAGTTTGGTTTTTTTTGTTACTTTCTTAATAATTTCATTTATTGAAACTTTAAAATTTTCTTCCTTAGAAAAAACAACTTTTGCCCCCACTATTTGTGCATATATCCTGTACATTAAAAAGCTATATTGAGGAACAATCACTTCATCAGATGGTTTTAAGTACAACTGGCAAATCATTTGAATAATTTCATCTGACCCTGCACCACAAATTATCTTCTCAAAATCACACTTATATTTCTTTGAAATTTCTTTTCTTAAGTTTTTTGCCTTACCATCTGGATACTTCGATATTGTTAATTCTTTATTCTGTAAAATTTTCTTTACTCTTGGGCTTACACCAAGAGCTGACTCATTTGCTGATAATTTTATAATATTTCGTATTTTTGCTATATTTGACTTACCTGGTTTATAAGCCTCTATTTTGAATTCTTTAAATTTTGGAACTGTCATTTTATTAATTTAATTTACCTTATAAATAAAATATTATCCTTTCATATAGAATAAGTCATTTTTTAAAAAAATTGACATAAGAAATACTATCTAGTACAAAAAATATGCGCTGATTTAACTGAATTGCGAGCGCTTAAAAAAACCGCTAAATAAGTTTTTTTGTCTCACAATTCAAATTTGGCTAATATTTATGAATAAAAATGTGAACATAAAAAATATTATAATTGATAAACCATTAAAATTAGATTGTGGTCAAACTATCAATAATTATTCTCTAGCTTATGAGACTTATGGCTCTCTAAATGAGAAGAAAGATAATGCTATTCTTATTTTTCATGCTTTAACTGGTGATCAATTTGTTTCTGGAATAAATCCAATTACTAAAAAAGAGGGTTGGTGGTCATATGCTGTTGGACCTAGTAAAGCCATTGATACTGATAAATATTTTGTAATTTGTGCCAATGTTATTGGTGGATGTATGGGTTCGTATGGTCCTAGTGAAATTAACCCCGATACTAATAAAAAATATGGTACCACTTTTCCTGTCATCACTATTAATGACATGGTTAATGCACAATTTAATCTCTTAAGTTTTTTTAACATTGATAAATTATTTGCTGTTATGGGTGGATCAATGGGTGGAATGCAGACACTTCAGTTCGTTAATAACTTTCCTAATAAAGCAAAAGTTGCTATTCCAATAGCCTGCACAGCTAGTCATTCAGCACAGAATATTGCTTTTAATGAACTTGGCAGACAATCAATTATGGCTGATGCTAATTGGGAAAATGGTGACTATTCAAATCAAAATAAAAATCCTAACAAAGGATTATCTGTTGCAAGAATGGCTGCACATATAACTTATTTATCTAAAAATGGTCTACAGGAAAAATTTGGAAGAAAGTTGCAAGAAAGAGATGACCTAAAATTTGGTTTTGATGCAGACTTTCAAATAGAAAGTTATTTAAGATATCAAGGATCCGTATTTGTTGATAGATTTGATGCCAATAGCTACCTATATATAACAAGAGCGATGGACTATTTTGATCTAATAAAAGAACATCACGGTAATTTATCTAAAGCATTCGAAAAAACTAAAACTAAGTTTCTTATTATATCTTTTACTTCTGATTGGCTTTATCCAACTTCTGAAAATAAAGAAATTGTTATAGCCTTAAATGCCATAGGTGCTGAGGTCGGATTTGTCGAAATTGAGTCTGACAAAGGGCACGATTCATTCCTTTTAAAAGTTCCTAAATTTTTAAATACTCTAGGTGATTATATTAAAACAGCTTATTCTAAAAACTAAACATGAAACAAGAATTTAAAATAATCTCTGATCTAATTGAAAAAAATACTAGAGTTTTAGATGTGGGCTGTGGAGATGGTATATTAATGGAATATCTTAAGTATAATAAAGAAATAGACATAAGGGGAATAGAAATCTCCAAAGATAATGTTCAAAAATGTCTATCAAAAGGACTAACTGTTATTGAGGGTGATGCAGAAAAAGATCTATTACAATTTCCTGACAGCTCCTTTGATTTTGTTATTTTAAGTCAAACACTGCAAGCATTTTTAAATCCTGAAATAGTTATCAAAGAGCTATTGAGGGTTGGTAAAAAAGCTATTGTTACAATACCTAATTTTGGTTTTTGGAAAGTTAGGCTTCACCTATTAATTAAAGGAACAATGCCAATTACAAAAAATCTGCCTGATGAGTGGTATAATACCCCTAACCTTCATATGTGTACCATAAAAGATTTTTATAATTTTTGTGAAAATAGAAGAATTAAATTAGATAATTCATTAGCTCTACATAACGAAAAAATATCTTCTATTAATAAACTTAATCTAAATATTAAAAATTTATCAGCAGAACTAGGTATTTTTTTAATTGAGAGTTAAATGGAAATTCAAATAATACCCTGTCTACAAGATAATTATTCTTATCTAATTATTGATAAAACTAAAAATATTGCATGTGTGATTGACCCTAGTGAAGCAAAACCTGTTATCAAATATTTGGAAGATAAAAATATACATTTAAAATATATATTAAATACACATCATCATTATGATCATGTAGGAGGTAATATAGAATTAAAAGAAAAATATGGAGCTAGTATTATTGGATATAAAGGAGACAAGGATAGAATCCCAGAAATAGATATACTGGTCAGTGATCAAGACATTTGGCACGAAGAAAATTTCCAGGCTAAAATATTTCACATACCTGGTCATACCCTTGGTCATATATGTTTTTATTTTTATAATGAAGAATCTGTTTTTACAGGAGACACCCTCTTTTCGCTTGGTTGTGGTAAGATTTTTGAAGGAACATACTCACAGATGTATAATTCATTAATGAAAATAAAAGCACTGCCAGAAAAAACAAGGATCTATTGTGGACATGAATATACTAAACAAAACTCTAAATTTTGTATTACTCATGACCAAGACAATGAAAACCTAAAAATTAAGATTAAAGATATAGACGAAAAATTAAAAAATAACCTACCTACTATTCCGTCCACTATTAAAGAGGAATTAGAGTGCAATATTTTTCTTAGATCTGATACAGAAGAAACCTTTTCAAAATTGAGGGATTTAAAGGACAATTTCTAACTTATTCGGACTTGACTATAATAGGTCCCCGACTATATTGCTGATTATAAAAAATAGATTAAACAATGTCATACGCAATCATACAAACAGGTGGAAAACAGTACAAAGTAAAGGCTGGAGAAATACTTAAAATTGAAAGATTAGAGGATTCTAAACTTGAAACTAAGATAGAGTTTAAAGAAATTTTAGCTTATGGAGATGACAAAAATATTGAAGTTGGATCACCGACAGTTGAAGGTGCAAAAGTTGAAGCAGATCTTGTTGAAAATGGAAAAAATAGAACAATATTAATTTTCAAAAAAAGACGAAGACAAAATTCTAGAAGAAAGAATGGTCATAGACAGCAATATTCATTAATAAGAATTAGTAAAATATTTTCTAAAGATGGTAAAATTTTATCTGAAGCAGAAAAAATGGTTAAACCAACTAAAAAAATTGAAAAGGTTGAAGCTAAAGTAGAAGCTGAAGCAGTTAATAAATAAATTAGGTAAATTATGGCTACAAAAAAAGCAGGTGGTTCATCGAGAAACGGACGAGATAGTGCTGGTCGTAGACTTGGCGTTAAGAAGTACGGTGGTGAAGTGGTTATTCCTGGAAATATAATTGTTAGACAAAGAGGAACTAAAATTTTTCCTGGTGAAAATGTAGGAATGGGAAAAGATCATTCAATTTTCTCTGTTGTTGAAGGAAAAGTAGTATTTAAAAAAGGTAGATTAGACAGAACATTCGTTTCCGTAAAACCCAATTAGTAGTACAACTAAAAACTAACAGTTGTAATATGAAGTTTCTAGATCAAGTAAAAATTTATGTAAAGGCCGGCAATGGTGGGCATGGTTCTCCTAGTTTTCGTAGAGAGAAATTTATTGAATACGGTGGACCTGACGGTGGTGATGGAGGTAAAGGTGGTACCATATTCCTAAGATCAGAAAGAAATTTAAATACTCTTATCGATTATAGATTTCAACAACACCATAAAGCAGGAAGAGGAGTAAATGGTTCTGGACAAAATCGTACAGGTCATGGTGGAGAAAATTTATTTTTAAAAGTTCCAATAGGTACACAAGTTTTTGAAGAAGATAATAAAACTTTAATTTATGATTTTAAAAAAGAAGGTGAAGAATTTATTGTAGCTAATGGTGGTAAAGGTGGTCTTGGAAACACTAGATTTAAAAGTTCCACTAATAGAGCTCCAAAAAAATTTACTAAAGGTGCAATCGGTGAAGAATATGTAATTTGGCTTCAATTAAAAACTATTGCCGATGTTGGTATTGTTGGATTACCTAACGCAGGTAAATCAAGCTTACTGGCTGCCATTACAAATGCGATGCCTAAAATTGCAAACTATAAATTTACAACACTAAATCCAAATCTTGGTGTTGCAAGTTATGATGATAAGGAAATAACTCTAGCTGATATTCCTGGATTAGTTGAAGGTGCACATGAAGGTGTAGGTCTTGGTATTCAATTTTTAAAACACATAGAAAGATGTAAAACTTTAATGCATTTAATAGATATTACTGATGAAGACCTTGAAAATACATATAAACAAGTTCGAAATGAGCTAGGGAGTTACAGTAAAGATTTACTAGAAAAAAAAGAAATAATTGTATTAAATAAGACAGATTTATTAGAGGAAGAAGAGGTGAAAGAAATTTTAAAGAATTTTTCTAAAAATAAAGATTCTGAGGTGGTTACACTCTCAACATTAGAAAAAGGCTCAATATCTAAAATTAAAGCTAAATTACTCTCCTATGTATCTTAAGGATTCTAAAATAATTGTAATTAAGATTGGCTCATCTTTGTTAATAGATGACAAAAAAAAAGTAAGGAGAAAATGGCTCACTGAATTTGCTAAAGATATTCAGGAACTAATAAAACAGAATAAAAAAATTATTATTGTAAGCTCAGGGGCAATAGCAATGGGTTGCAAAAAACTAAATATTAGCAAAAAAAACCTTAAGATTGATAAAAGTCAGGCTGTTGCATCTATTGGGCAAATTGAACTAATGAATTTATTCTCAGAAATATTTGTTAAATTGAAAATTAATATTTCTCAAATTCTTCTCACTTTGGAAGACACAGAACAAAGAAGAAGAGCCCTCAATGCAAAAAGAACTTTTGATAACTTATTTAAACTAGGCTTTGTGCCAATAGTTAATGAAAATGATACTATCGCTACTTCAGAGATTAAGTATGGTGACAATGACAGATTAGCATCTCGTGTTGCACAAATATCAGGTGCAGACTCACTTATATTGCTTTCTGATGTAGACGGTCTTTATACGCACAATCCAAAAATATATAAAAATGCAAAATTAATAAAAGAAATTAAAAATATAGATAAAGATATAGAAAAAATAGCCACCAAAAGTATTAGTGAGCATGGCACAGGTGGTATGAAGACTAAAATAGATGCTGCAAAAATCTGTCAATTATCAGGATGCCAAATGGTAATAGCAAATGGATTATTAAGCAGACCCATTAAAAAAATAACTGAAGAGAATAATTGCACATGGTTTTTACCTAAAGTTTCAAAATTGGCTGCTAGAAAAAAATGGATTATTAGCTCTATTTCACCTAAGGGTGCACTTATTATTGATGACGGTGCAAAACAGGCACTTTCAAATGGTAAAAGCTTATTAGCAGCAGGAATAAAAAAAGTGTCTGGCCGTTTTAGTAAAGGTGACCACATCAAAGTTTTAGATAGAAATAATTACGAATGCGCAAGAGGACTTAGTTCTTTTTCATCGAATGAAATAGAAAAAATTATGGGTCACCACTCAAAAGAGATAGAAAAATTACTAGGATATATTTCTAAATCAGAAGTAATTCATAAAGATGATATAGTAGAGGTATAAAATGAGTAGATATATGAGCTTAATAGGTCAAAATGCAAGAAAAGCATCGCTTGATAAAATTAATTCAAAAACTAAAAATAAAATTTTAAAAAGATATGCCTTCTTATTAGGTCAAGAAAAACAGTCTATACTTAAAGCTAACCAAAAAGACATTCAATTTGCTCTTGGCAAAGGCTTAAAAAGCAATCTAATAGAAAGATTAACTATCGATGAAAAAAAATTAATAGGCATAAAAAATTCTATAGATAAAATTGCTAACTTAAAAGATCCTGTTGATACTACTTTAGAAAAATGGCGTAGACCAAATGGTTTAACAATTAGCAGAGTGTCTATACCTATTGGTGTTATAGGTGTTATCTATGAAAGTAGACCCAACGTTACATCTGATGTTGCAAGCTTATGCTTCAAATCTGGAAATGCTGTAATTTTAAAGGGTGGCTCTGAGGCCATAAATACTAATAAAATTTTAGCAAAACTATTTAGGACGTCTCTTAGAGAAAATAAAGTGAATGAAAACTTTATTCAATTTATAGATTCTAAAGACAGAAAAATGGTCGACTTTATGCTTTCAAAAATGAAAGATTATATTGATGTAATAATACCTCGTGGTGGAAAAAATTTAGTAAAAAGAGTTCAACAATTTTCAAATGTCCCTATTATCGGTCACTTGGAAGGTCTTTGTCATACTTTTATTGATAAGGATGCTAATCTAAAGATGGCTACAGACATTACCTATAATGCCAAGCTAAGAAATACTAGTATTTGTGGGGCTACTGAAACAATTTTGATGCATGAAAAAATTGTTAAGAAATTCTGTAACCCAATTTTAAAAAAGTTAGAAGAAAATAATTGCAAGATCTATGGAGACCGTTTTTTGAAAAAATATTACAAGGGAAAAATTTATCCAGCAAAAGAAAAAGATTGGTCTACTGAATATTTATCAGCAGCAGTTTCTGTAAAAACAGTCAAAGATTGTGACGATGCCATTAATCATATTAACAAATATGGAACTATGCACACCGACTCTATCGTTACTAAAAATAAAAAAACTGCAAATAAATTCTTAAAAAATGTTAAAAGCTCTATAGCAATGCATAATACATCCACTCAATTTGCTGATGGTGGTGAATTCGGTTTTGGTGGTGAGGTTGGCATTTCGACAAACACTTTGCCTCCAAGAGGACCTGTTGGATTAGGACAGCTCGTTTCATACAAATACGAAATTATTAGTAATGGTAAAACTAGAAAATAACTTAAAACAAAAAAAGACAAAAATTGGAATCTTGGGGGGAACTTTTGATCCTGCCCACAAAGGCCATTTAGAAATCTCTAAACAGGCTAAAAAAATATTAGAATTAAAAAATATTATATGGGCAATTACCAAACAAAACCCATTTAAAAACACAAGTAAAACAGATTTAAAAAATAGAATAAAATTTGCAAAAAAATTCATTGGTAAAAATGATTTTATTAAAGTTAAGTTTTATGAAGAAAAAGTTCTTTCCAATAAAACAATCGACCTCATCAATTATCTAGATAAAGATAAAAAATTTGAGATTTATTTCATTATGGGTGCTGATAATCTAATCAATTTTCATAAATGGCATAAATGGAAATCTATTATAAAAAAATGTAACCTTCTTGTATTTGATCGACAGGGATATAAAGCTAAATCACTAAAGTCTGTTACCTTTAATGGTGTAAATAAAAAAAAACTATCTTTTATTAATTTTAAAAAGGTCAATATTTCATCTTCTCAATTAAGAAAAATTTGATAAGGTTAAATGTATTAATGGAAAAAAACTCAGACCTTAAAAATTTAATCCTAAAAACCCTAGATTCTAATAAAGCCCTCGATGTTATCTCAATAGATCTTAAGAATAAAAGTTCAATGGCTGACTATATGATTATAGCAAGTGGAACTTCTTCTAGGCATATTCAGGCTTTATCTGAAATGGTATTAGAAAAATTAAAGGGTAATGGAGTAAAAAATTCTAAGATTGAAGGAAAAGAAAGTGCGGACTGGAAATTAGTTGATGGTATAGACTTAATTGTTCACATATTTCATCCAGATAAAAGAAAATTTTATGAATTAGAAAAAATATGGTCAGAAATCATTCCTAAAGAAAAAGTGATGATATGATTTTGACTAAAAGATTTTTTATTTTTTTTATAATACTATTATTTACTTTTCAAAAAAGTTTTTCTGAAAATACTGACATATATAAAAAAATTGATTTGTTTGGTGAGGTGCTTGAAAAAATTAGCAAAGAATACGTTGATGAAGTAGATCAATCAAAAAGTATGGATTCAGCCATAAATGGTTTATTGCAATCACTAGATCCCTATTCTGCATATATGACACCTGAAAGTTTTGAGGGTATGCAAACTGAAACTAGTGGAGAATTTGGTGGACTTGGTATTGAAGTTGGCATGGAAGCAGGTGTTGTAAAAGTAATATCACCAATAGATAATACTCCAGCCTCAAAAGCAGGATTAAAAGCTGGTGATTATATTGTAAAAATTAATAACACACAGGTTCAAGGGAAATCATTAATGGAAGCAGTAGACTTAATGAGGGGACCTGTTGGATCGAGTATTGAAATAACAGTTAGAAGAAGAGGTGTTAAAAAAGCATTAATTTTTAATATAACGAGAGAGGTTATTCAGGTTCAATCTGTTAAATCTGAACTTATAGATAATAATATTGGTTATATAAGACTAACTTCCTTTAACGAAAATAGTAGTGAACAAATTAAAGAAAAGATTAATAAATTAAATAAAAATAAAGATCTAAAGGGATATATCTTAGATTTAAGAAATAACCCTGGTGGCTTGCTTTCTCAGGCAATTAAAATTTCAGACTTTTTTTTAGAAAATGGTGAGATTGTATCAACAAGAAGTCGACAAGCCTCAGAAAATCGAAAATGGTTTGCTAAAAAAGGTGATCTAACAAATGGTAAAACACTAATTATACTTATTAACTATGGATCAGCATCGGCATCAGAAATAGTAGCAGGTGCATTAAAAGATCATAAAAGAGCTATTATACTTGGAGAAAATAGTTATGGAAAAGGTTCTGTACAATCAATAATCCCTTTAAAAAATAGAGGTGCTATTAGATTAACAATTGCAAAATATTATCTCCCTTCAGGAAAATCTATTTCTGAAGTAGGTGTAACACCTGATATAGAAGTTGCAGAAGGTTCAGATGATTTTAAATTTAATTCTGAAACTGATAATCAATTGAATTTTGCAATAAAATTACTCAACGGATAAATGTCGGACAATAAAGTAAATTTACCTCTTAGAAGTGGAGTTGGAATTGTTGTCCTAAACAAAGATAATAAAGTTTTTGTTGCAAAAAGAATTGATAATCAAAAAAATTTTTGGCAGATGCCCCAAGGTGGTGTTGATAAGGGTGAGGACTATTTAACTGCTGCTTACAGAGAACTAGAAGAAGAAACTAGTATAAAAAATGTTGAACTAATTAAAGAGTGTGATGGATTAATCTCTTATGAATTACCAAAAAACTTATTAGGTATAATTTGGAAAGGTAAGTATAGGGGTCAGGAACAAAAGTGGTTTATAATGAGATTTTTAGGGCAAGATAACGAGATTGATATTAAGACTAAACATCCTGAATTTTGTGAATGGAAATGGATTGATCTTGAAAATATAACTGACCTAGTTGTAGACTTTAAGCTACATGTATACAAAGATGTTAAAGAAAAAGTAAAAGAAATTCTTAATTAAGAGTTTTTAGCACATCAATTTTTTGATCAACTAAGTATTTATTTTGATCTGTAATGTCACTATTTTTTGAACTTTCTTCTGCTTGAGCAAGTAGTTCACTAATTTTATCTTTATCAATATCTTTAATATTAAAAATAGAACTTGTTAGAACTGATAAATTATTATTCTTAAATTCAACAATTCCATCCTCAACGTAATAATTATCTTCTCCTGATTTAGAAAAGATTTTAATAATCCCTGGCTTTAAAAATGAAATAATTGAGATATGGTCCTTTAAAATCCCCATTTCTCCTTCAAAAGCAGGCACAACAACTTCTGTTACATCTTCTTTTGAAAGAAAAGATTTTTCTGGGTTTACGATTTCTATTTTGAACTCTTCACTCATTATGCGGCAGCATCTTTCGCCATTTTTTCTGCTTTTTCTATAGCTTCTTCAATTGTACCCACCATATAAAATGCAGCTTCTGGTAAATGATCATACTCACCATTACATATTGCAGCAAAACCTTTAATTGTAGATTCTAAATCTACTAATTTTCCTGGAGAACCAGTAAAGACTTCAGCAACAAAGAAAGGTTGTGATAAGAATCTTTGAATTCTTCTAGCTCTAGCTACTGTTAATTTATCTTCTTCAGATAATTCATCCATTCCTAAAATCGCAATAATATCTTGTAGTGATTTATAAGTTTGAAGAATTTTTTGCACTTCTCTGGCAACTCTGTAATGCTCATCTCCAACTATTCTAGGATCTAAAATTCTAGAAGTAGAATCTAGGGGATCTACTGCTGGATAAATTCCAATTTCAGCTATTTGTCTAGACAATACAGTTGTTGCATCTAAGTGAGCAAAAGATGTAGCAGGCGCCGGGTCAGTTAAGTCATCTGCTGGTACATAAATCGCTTGTACAGATGTAATAGAACCTTTGTTAGTTGTTGTAATTCTTTCTTGAAGGTTACCCATGTCTGTTGCAAGTGTAGGCTGATATCCAACAGCTGAAGGAATTCTTCCTAATAATGCAGAAACTTCTGAACCTGCTTGAGTAAATCTAAAAATGTTATCAACAAAGAATAATACATCTTGTCCTTCTTGGTCTCTAAAATATTCAGCTACAGTTAAACCTGTTAAGGCAACTCTTGCTCTAGCCCCTGGGGGTTCATTCATTTGACCATACACTAGTGCCGCTTTTGATCCTGGACCTTCTGGCTTAATAACGCCTGAATCTATCATTTCGTGATAAAGGTCATTTCCTTCTCTAGTTCTTTCTCCAACACCAGCAAACACAGAAAATCCACCATGAGCTTTTGCTACGTTGTTAATTAATTCCATAATAAGTACTGTCTTACCAACACCCGCACCTCCAAATAAACCAATTTTTCCTCCTTTGGCATATGGTGCTAATAGATCAACTACTTTAATTCCTGTAACTAGAATTTCTGTCTCTGTTGACTGATCACTAAATTCAGGTGCAGCTCTGTGAATTGGCCATTTCTCTTTTGTTTTAACTTCACCTTTTTCATCAATAGGTTCACCTATTACATTTATAATTCTTCCTAAAGTTTCTGGACCAACTGGAACTTGAATGGGAGCACCTGTTGCCGTTACTTCGTCTCCTCTTTTTAATCCTTCAGTGGCATCCATTGCAATTGTTCTAACACTTGATTCACCAAGGTGCTGAGCAACTTCTAAAACTAATCTGTTGTCTCCATTTTTACATTCTAATGCTGATAAAATTTCTGGTAATTCTCCATCAAATTTTACGTCTACTACTGCTCCAATGATCTGTGTGATTTTTCCTTTGCTCATAATTATAAACTTTCCGCTCCTGATATGATTTCAATTAGTTCTTTTGTAATAGCTGCTTGACGACTTCTATTATACTCAATAGTAAGCTTGTCAACCATTTCACCTGCGTTTCGAGTTGCACTATCCATTGCGCTCATTCTTGAACCCTGTTCGCTAGCTGAATTTTCTAACATCGCTTTAAAAATCTGAGTAGATATATTTTTAGGCAATAAATTGCTTAAAATTTCATCTTCATCTGGTTCAAATTCATAATTATCCTCAGAAGAATTTTCTTCTGCTTCAGATGTTTTTAAAGGAATTATTTGTTGTTCTTGAGGTATTTGAGTGATTACATTTTTAAATTTATTGTAAAAAATTGTACACACATCAAATTCTTCTTTTTCAAAGTTTTCAATTATCATTTTTCCTACTTTTTCAGCATCTAGATAATTGATAGTTTTTGAATCTTTAAAAGATATTCTCTCTACAATATCATCTTTATAAACTCTTTTTAATTGATCATATCCCTTAGATCCAACAGTTATAATCTTTAAAGTTTTTCCCTCATCAGATATTTTTTTAAAATATGCTTTGGCTTTTTTAATAATATTTGTATTAAAACCACCACATAGACCACGGTCAGATGTTAACACAATACATAAATGTACCTTATCTTCACCTGTTCCAGAAAGGAGCTTAGGTGCATTTTCTTTATCAGAAATGCCACTAGATAAATTAAGAATAATGTTATTCATTTTTTCAGAATAAGGTCTTCCCTTTTCAGCATTTTCTTGTGCTCTTCTAAGTTTAGCAGCCGCAACCATTTTCATGGCTTTGGTAATTTTTTGTGTAGACTTTACACTCGCTATTCTTTTTTTTAAGTCGTCTAGTGTTGCCATATTTTAAGAATTAAAGTTCTTCTTAAGTTCCATGATAGTTTCAACTAATGATTTTTCAGTATCTTCTTCAAGTTTACCTGAACTTAAAACAGATTCTAAAATTTCTGGTTTTTCAGATTTACATTTTTCAATAATCTTAGATTCGAACTCAGCAATATCTTTAAGTTCTACATCATCCAAATAACCTTTAACTCCACAGAAAACTGAAATTACTTGCTCAGCAACTGTCATAGGAGAATATTGTTTTTGTTTTAAAAGTTCAGTTAGTTTTGAACCTCTATTTAAAAGTTTTTGTGTTGATGCATCTAAATCAGATCCAAATTGTGCAAAGGCAGCCATTTCTCTATATTGAGCAAGCTCCAGCTTCATTGAACCAGAAACTTTTTTCATTGCTTTTGTTTGTGCTGCAGATCCAACTCTAGAAACTGATAGACCTACGTTAATCGCTGGTCTAATTCCTTGGTTAAATAATTCTGTTTCAAGAAATATTTGACCATCTGTAATTGATATAACGTTAGTAGGAATAAAAGCAGATACGTCTCCACCTTGCGTTTCAATTATTGGAAGAGCAGTTAATGAACCTCCACCATGCTCATCACTAAGCTTGGCTGCTCTCTCAAGTAATCTGCTGTGTAAATAAAATACATCTCCTGGATAAGCTTCTCTTCCTGGAGGTCTTCTTAATAAAAGTGACATTTGTCTATAAGCTACAGCCTGTTTAGATAAATCATCATAAATGATTAATGCATGCATACCATTATCTCTATAGTATTCACCCATAGTACAGCCTGTATATGGTGCTAAAAACTGAAGTGGCGCTGCGTCTGAAGCAGTAGCAGCAACAATTGTTGTATATTCCATTGCACCAGCTTCTTCTAAAGTTTTTTGAATTTGTCTAACTGTAGATCTTTTTTGACCTATAGCGACATAGATACAATAAAGTTTTTGCTTCTCATCACCAGATTCATTTATTTTTTTCTGGTTAATGATCGCATCGATAGCAACTGCAGTTTTTCCAGTTTGTCTATCACCAATAATTAATTCACGCTGTCCTCTTCCAACTGGAACTAGACTGTCAATTGATTTTAAGCCTGTTTGCATTGGTTCACTAACAGATTGTCTTGGAATAATTCCAGGAGCTTTTACTTCAACTCTACTTCTTTTAGTTGCTTTATCTAAAGCACCTTTACCGTCGATTGGATTTCCTAATCCATCAACAACTCTTCCTAATAATTCTTTTCCAACAGGTGCATCAACAATACTTCCTGTTCTTTTAACAACATCACCTTCTTTAATTTTTCTGTCATCTCCAAAAATTACAACTCCAACATTTTCACTTTCTAAGTTTAGAGCCATTCCTTTTGATCCATCAGAAAATTCTACCATCTCTCCAGCTTGAACATTGTCTAATCCATATACTCTAGCAATACCATCTCCTACTGACAAAACTTGACCAACTTCTGTCACTTCTGCTTTATCGCCAAATTTTTTAATTTGTTCTTTTAATATCTTTGTTACTTCTGATGGGTTTATATCCATTTATGCCTCTATCATCCTATTTTCGATTTGTTGTAATTTATTTTTAATGGAAGTGTCCACCATTGTGCTTCCGACTTGCACAATCAAACCCCCAATTAAACTTGCATCGTGTTTGTAGTTTAATTTTATTTTTGAACTAAAGTTTTTAGTCAATTCTTCTTTTATGTTGTTAATCTCATTTTCAGTAAGATCTTTTGCAGAAGTTAATTCTGCTTTTAATTCACCTCTTTTGACTGAACATGTCTCAACAAAGCTTTTTAGAATTTTATCCACATAAAAGAATCTTCTTTTAGATATTAAGAAACTTAAAAATTTTGTTAATAATTCATTTAATTTATATTGTTCTGAAATTTTGCTTAGAGCATTCAATTGGTCTTCTTTGTTATTTGTTGGATCCTTAATTAAAGATTTAAAATCTTCACTTGAAGCAATTAAATTAATAATTGAAGCAGAATGAACCTCGATCTCACTTAAATTATTAGCTTCTATTGCTAATTCATAAAGTGCCAGGGAGTATCTGCCTGCTGATGTTTCGGAAAAACCTTTATTTTTGCTCAATTTATTGTTCCTTATAAATATTTGAAGATTTATTAAAATTCCGTTTTAATTAACATATGACCCTATTCTCTTCAAGTCACACATTGTCTAAAAGTGTTATTTTTTGACCGTTAATTGAAGTTTATTGGATCAACATCAACTGTTAGTTTCATTCCAGTAGGAAATTTGAATTTTTCAATGATTTTGGCTAGTGAATTCTGTACTTTTAAAGATTTTCTACCTCTGATCAAAAGTCTTACTCTGAACTTTCTTTTTAATCTAAATATAGGTGCATTTACAGGACCAAGAACTCTACCTTCGACAGCACTTTCTATAAAAACTTTAAACTTATAAGCCTCTTTTTCAAGTTCTCTTTCATTGCTGCCAGTAATTATTAAAGCAATAAATCTCTGAAACGGTGGAAGATTATTTTCCCTTCTAATTTCAAGTTCTTTATCTAAAAAAATATCAGGATCTTTATTTGTAATGTCTGTTATCATTTTGGTATCTAAATTATAAGTTTGAAAATAAACAGTTGCTGGCTTTCCTGTTCTTCCTGCTCTACCTGAAAGTTGATGATATAACTGTAAATTCTTTTCTGCCCCCCGTAAGTCATGACCTTGTGATGATAAGTCGATATCAACTACTACTATACAATTTAAGCTTGGAAAATGAAATCCTTTAGAAATTAATTGAGTCCCAATTAAAATTTGGATTTCATTATTTATAATTTTTTCTAAAACGTCAGAAGAACTTTTTTTATTCATTGTATCACTAGAAAATATAGTTGTTTCCTTGGTGGGGAAAATTTTTTTTACTTCTTCAGATATCCTTTCAACTCCAGGCCCACTAAAAATAAAATCACATTTTCCTTCTTTCGAGCAGTCCCTATTTAGTAAAGCTTTGTATCCACAGTAGTGACATAATAAATTTTGTTTGTTTTTGTGATAAACCAAATTTATTGAACAATTTGGACATGAATAACTAGTAAAACATTTTTTACATAATACATGGGGTGAAAATCCTCTTCTATTTAAAAAAAATAATACTTGATCTTTTTTTTCAAGATGAAATTTTACTTTCTCAATTGTTTCTTTTGATATCCAAGATTGAGTTTCTAACTTTGAATTATTAAGATTAATTATTTCATATTTTGGTAAAGATGCATTTAAATATCTTTGATCAAGTTTTGATAAACTATATTTGCCTTTTTTAATATTGTCATAAGTTTCAATAGAGGGGACAGCTGTTATTAAATTGATTGGAATATTTTCAAAGGATGCTCTAGAAATTGCCATGTCTCTGGCATTGTAAGTTACTCCCTCATCTTGTTTATAAGATTGATCATGTTCTTCATCAACAATGATTAATCCTAGTTTTTTAAAAGGTAAAAACAATGAGGACCGAGCACCAATTACAACTTTAATTTTATCATTTGCTATTCCACTCCAAATAATTTCTTTATTTTTTTTTGTAATACCTGAGTGCCACACAGCAGGCTTGAATCCAAAAAATTCTATAAATTTATTTTGAAATTGTCCTGTTAATCCAATTTCTGGCAGTAGAATTAACCCTTGAAAACCCTTATTAATTATCTCTTTTAAAGCCTCAAAATAAACCATCGTTTTACCAGACCCTGTAGTGCCTTGTAAAACATGAACTCTAAATTTTTGATTTAATACATTCATTTTTTTTAATGAATCTTTTTGCTCTTTAGAAAGTTTTATTTCATTTTCTTTGATGTCAATTTTGAATGGCTCATAAGCTTCAATTGGTAACTTTTCTATGGCACCACTACTTAATAATAACAATTTTAATGCCATACCTTTAGGGGTCATATTGTATTCAGAAAACCAATTTAAGAATTTAATTGTATTTTTCTTTAGTGACGGAACATCTAATTTTCTTAAAACTTTTTTAATTGCAAAATTTTTATTTGTTTTTTTTTCAAAGTCATCCCACACAACTCCCGTCACCTCTGACTTTCCAAAGGGTACCACTACATAGTCCCCAACTTTTAAAGTCAAATCAGAATTGTATGTAAAGGGATGATTAAAAATATTTGGTATAAGAATCGGTACTTTCATATCTTTATAATATGAAAATACTTTAAGAGTGTATTGCTCTTTTATCTACTGATAACGCTGCTTCTTTTACTGCTTCAGAAAATGTTGGATGCGCATGACATGTTCTTGCAATATCTTCAGCGCTAGCACCAAACTCCATTGCAACTCCAATTTCTCCAATTAATTCACCTGCATGAGGTCCAATAATATGTGCTCCTAAAACTCTATCTGTTTTTTCATCAGCTAGGATTTTAACAAAACCTTCTGCCTCATCAATTGCTTTGGCTCTTGAATTTGCCATAAATGAAAATTTACCAATTTTATATTTAGTATTTGCTTCTTTTAATTGCTCTTCTGTTTTCCCAATTGAAGCAACCTCTGGTGTTGTGTAAACAACTCCAGGGATAATATCATAATTGACATGTCCTGATTGCCCTGCAATATTTTCTGCGACTGCAATACCTTCGTCTTCAGCTTTGTGAGCTAGCATCGGTCCATCAATTACATCTCCAATAGCATATACATTCTTAATATTTGTTTGAAATGTTTTGTCAGTTTTAATTCTTTTCTTTTCATCTAATTCAACACCAATTGCTTCTAAATTTAAGTTAGTTGTATTGGGTTTTCTACCAACAGATATAAGAACCACATCACAATCAAAATCTACTTTTTTTCCATCTTTGTCAGATGTTGAAACTATAGCACCATTAGTATTTTTTTTAATTCCTTCTACTTTTGTCTGCATATGAAATTTGATTCCCTGTTTCTTTAATATTTTCATAAACTCTGTAGATATTTCCCTGTCCATACCAGGAGTAATATGCTCTAAAAATTCAACTACATGCACTTCTGCACCTAATCTAGACCAAACAGATCCCATCTCTAACCCTATATAACCACCACCAACTACAACCATTTTTTTTGGCACCGATTGCAGAGTTAATGCACCTGTTGAAGATACAATTATTTTTTCATCAAATTCAATACCTGGTAATGCTACTGGAACAGACCCTGTACTAATTACTGTTTTATCTGCTTCAATTATAGTTTCTTTTTTTTGATCATCTAATATTGAGATTTTATTTGCAGATTTAAAGCTTCCAGTGCCCTTAAAATAAGTGACTTTATTTTTCTTAAATAAAAATTCTACACCTTTAGTTAATATTGTTACTGCTTTATCCTTATTTTGCATCATTTTTTGAAGATTAAGTTTTACCTCACCCACTTCTATGCCAAGTTTAGAAAAATTTTGTGCCTTATGATAATTTTCAGAAATATTTAATAAATTTTTAGAAGGTATGCACCCAACATTTAAACAAGTTCCGCCTAATGAACCTCTTGATTCTATACATGCTGTTTTAAGTCCCAATTGTGCCAATCTTATTGCGCAGACATAACCTCCCGGACCACCACCTATTACAACTGCTTGAAATTTATCTGACATTTAAATATTTAAAAATAACCTTCTTGGATCCTCTAAGTTTTCTTTAACCATTTTTAAGAATGATACCGACTCTTTTCCATCTATAATTCTGTGATCATAAGATAAGGCAAGATACATAATAGGTCTAATTTTAATCTCACCATCAACTACCATTGGTCTTTCGACTATATTATGCATACCTAACACACCAGATTGAGGTAAATTTAATATTGGAGTAGATAACATTGAACCATAAACTCCACCATTACTAATTGTAAAGGTTCCACCTTGAAGATCTTCTATGGTTATTTTTCCATCTCTTGCTTTTTCAGAAATAGTTTTAATATTTTTTTCGATATCAGCAAATGATAATTGATCAGCATCTCTTAATACCGGTACTACTAATCCTTTTTCAGTTCCTACTGCAAAACTCATATTATAATAATTTTTATAAATAATTTCATCTCCATCAATTTCAGCATTAACTGATGGGTACATTTTTAGTGCAGCAACACATGCTTTTACAAAAAATGACATAAACCCTAATTTAATTCCATACCTACTTTGGAAATCTTCCTGGTTCTCTTTTCTCATTTCCATTATGCCAGTCATATCAACTTCATTAAAGGTTGTTAATAATGCTGCATTTTCTTGTGCTTGTTTTAATCTTTTTGCAATTGTCTGTCTAAGCCTAGACATTTTAATTCTCTCTTCTTGACCATATTTAATTTTTCTTTCTGATGGCTGTGGGTTTTCTCCCATCATACTAATTAGGTCACCTTTAAGAATTCTACCCTCTTTACCAGAGCCACTAACTTTTTTTAAATCAATTTTATTTTCAACCACAATTTTTCTTACAGCTGGTGAAAGTATTTCATTATTTTTATTTGAAGAATCAGTTTTCTCTTCTTTAACCTCATTGGTTAATATTAAAGGTTCTTCCTCTTCAGGTTCTTTAAAAACTTTAGGAACTTCTTTTTTAATTTCTAAATTAACTACATTATTTTCAGTTTTCTTAGGTTCAATTTTTGTAATTATTTTTTTTTCAGCAGGCTGAACTCCATTTTGGCTTATTGAACCAAGTAAGGCTCCAACTTCAACTGTTTCTCCATCTTTTGAATTTATTTCAGATAAAACTCCATCTATGGGAGATGGAACTTCTAAATTAACTTTATCAGTTTCTAATTCAACAATAGCCTCGTCAGCTGCAACTGTATCACCTTCTTTCTTAAGCCACTTAGCAACTGTCGCTTCAGTAATACTTTCACCTAGAACTGGTACTAAAATTTTTTCACTCATTTTTATTCAAAAACCTTGTTAATAATTTCTTGCTGTTGTGAAATATGTCTTTTTGCAAACCCTGTTGCAGGAGATGCGTCTGGACTTCTTCCTATATAAGAAATTTCCTTATTATTAGCGTTAATAGTTTCTAATGTCCATTGTATATAATCCCTTACAGAAAACCATGCTCCCATATTTTTTGGTTCTTCCTGGCACCAATAAAATTTAGCATTTTTTGCATACTTTTTGATTTCTTTAACTAAACTTTTAACTGGAAAAGGATAAAGTTGTTCAACTCGGTACAACACTACATCATCTTTCTTCAATTTCTCTCTGGCATCTAGCAGGTCAAAATAAACTTTTCCTGAGCATAGAATTACTTTTTTAATTTTTGAGCTTTCTTTTAATTTTATAAATCCATTTTCTTCATCTAGTGCATGATCCCATAAAATTCTGTGGAAAAATGTATCTTTATCAAAGTCTTCTATATTTGAAACACAATGCTTGTTTCTTAATAAAGATTTTGGAGTCATTATTATTAATGGCTTTCTAAATTCTCTATGCATTTGACGTCTTAAAGCATGAAAGTAGTTTGCTGGTGTTGTACAATTTACTATCTGCATATTATCATTAGCACATAGTTGTAAAAACCTTTCTAGTCTTGCTGAAGAATGCTCTGGTCCTTGACCCTCATAGCCATGAGGCAGAAGCATTACCAACCCAGATGCCCTTGTCCATTTTCTCTCTCCAGATGCAATAAATTGATCTATTACTACTTGTGCACCATTTGCAAAATCACCAAATTGTGCTTCCCACATTGTTAATGTGTTTGGCTGAACTAAACTATAACCATATTCAAAACCTAAAACTGCTAATTCTGATAAAAAACTATCTACTATTTCATATCGTTTTTGAACTTTTGAAATATTATTTAGTGGAACATATCTGGAGTTATCTTCTTGATTTCTTAGAACTGAATGTCTTTGACTAAACGTTCCTCTTCCTGAATCTTGCCCAACTAATCTTACTGGATAACCTTCTTCTAATAATGAACCAAATGCCAAAGCTTCAGCTGTTGACCAATCTATGTTTTTGCCTTCTGATACTGATGCTCTTCTAGTGTTTAAAATTTTAATTATAGTTTTGTGCAAATTTAATTTCTCTGGTGTTGAATTAATCTTTTCTGAAATTTCTAAAAGTTTTTTCTGGTCAAAACCACTTACACCTCTTTTATCTTTTCCTTTTTCTGGTTTATATCTTGACCAACTTCCCTCATACCATTCAATTTTTGGCTTATAATCTTTTGCATTTTTGTATTGATCATCTAGTAAGCTTTTAAATTCAGTTTTAAACCTTTTAAGTTCATCCTCTGAAAGTGTATTCTCATTTACTAATTTGCTTCCATATACTTCTACTGGTGTAGGGTGTGATCTAATTTTTTTATACATTAATGGCTGAGTAAATGAAGGTTCGTCTCCTTCATTATGGCCAAACCTTCTGTAACAGATTATATCAACCACAACATCTCTGTTAAATTTTAGTCTAAATTCTGTGGCAATTCTTGTAGCATAAACAACCGCTTCTGGGTCATCACCGTTTACATGAAGTATTGGGGCATCTACCATTTTTGCAACATCTGATGGATATGGTGATGATCTTGCAAACCTTGGGCTTGTAGTAAAACCTATTTGATTATTAACAATAAAATGAATTGTTCCACCTGTATTATGGCCTGGTAAACCCGACATTGCAAAACATTCAGCCACAACACCTTGGCCTGCAAATGCTGCATCACCATGTATTAAAATAGGTAAAACTTTATTTCTTTCTTTATCTTCATGAAAAAATTGTTTTCCTCTAGTCTGTCCTAATACAACAGGATTAACTGCTTCTAAGTGTGAGGGGTTATCTGTAAGACCAACATGTATAGAATTTCCATCAAATTTTCTATCCGACGATGCTCCTAAATGGTATTTTACGTCTCCTGCTCCTTCTTCTCCTGTTGTTTGAACGTCTCCCGCAAATTCATTGAATATTCTTTTGTATGATTTTTGTAAAACGTTTGCTAGCACATTGAGCCTACCTCTGTGAGACATTCCAATTTTAACTTCTTTAGCTTCTGATTGACCAGCAATTTTAATAATTTGTTCTAAAGCAGGGATTAAGCTTTCTCCTCCATCTAGTCCAAATCTTTTTGTACCAACATATTTTGTATGTAAAAATTTTTCAAATCCTTCAGCTTGAATAAGTTTATTTAAAATAGCTTCTTTACCATTCTTTGTAAATTGAAGAGAGTTCTCATCCTGCTCAATTCTATCTCTAAGCCATTTTCTTTCAGTTGGGTTTGATATATGCATATATTCATAACCAATTGGCCCACAATAAGTTTTGTTTAAAAAACTTAATATTTCTTTTACGGTGGAGTGCTCTTTATTTATTACACCGTCTAAATAAATTTTCTCATTATAATTTTCTTTTTTGAACCCATAATATTCAGGATGTAATTCATCTAAATACTCTGTCTTCATCATTCCAAGTGGGTCAAGCTTTGCTAATAAATGTCCTCTTTGCCTATATGCTCTAATTAAAGCAACGGCTCTAATTGAGTTAAGATTGCTTTTGATTAAATCTTTTGAATTAACTTTTGTATCATCACTTCCATTAGAAAGTTTTTTGTCTTCTTCTTCGATCCTTTTTTCAATTTCATCAATATCAATTTTTTTTTTTACACCCCATGATGGACCATTAATTTCCTTGGCAATCATACTTAAGTCTTCACTCATACCCTCAAAATAACTTTGCCAGCTTTCAGGAAGATCTTTGTCTTTATTGATAAATTTTAAATACATTTGTTCTATAAATGCACTATTTGATTTACTAAGAAATGACGTTTTTTCGAATTCGAGATTTTTTGATGATGACATCTATTTTATTGATATAATATCAGATAAATAATTTTCAATTAGATAATTTATTAAATAATGTTTTGCCTAGTTCAGATGGTGATTTTGCAATTGTAATTCCACATTCTTCCATTTTTTTAATCTTATCTTCTGCTCCACCCTTACCACCTGAAATAATAGCTCCTGCATGCCCCATAGTTCTTCCAGGGGGTGCTGTTATTCCAGCAACAAATCCAACCATAGGTTTTTTTATTTTATGGTTTTTAACAAATTCAGCTGCTTCTTCTTCTGCTGAACCACCAATTTCACCTATCATAAGAATAGATTCTGTCTCATCATCATTTAAAAATAAATCTAAACAATCAATAAAGTTCGTTCCATTTATTGGATCTCCACCAATTCCTATACAAGTAGATTGTCCTAATCCATTTTCAGTTGTTTGCGCAACCGCTTCATAAGTTAAAGTTCCAGATCTTGAAACAATTCCCACAGAACCTTTCTTGTGTATATTTCCAGGCATAATCCCAATTTTACATTCATCAGGAGTAATTATTCCTGGACAGTTAGGTCCTATCAATCTGCTTTTTGAACTATTTAGCTTTTGTTTAACACGAAGCATATCTTGAATTGGTATACCTTCAGTAATACAAACTATAAGCTCAATAGATGCATCAATAGCTTCTATTATAGCTGCTGCTGCAAATTTTGCTGGCACATAAATCATAGTTGCATCAGCACCAACTTCTTTTTTTGCTTCAGCCACAGTATTAAATACTGGACGTTCAAGATGTTTTTGTCCTCCTTTTTTTGGAGTAACTCCACCTACAAGATTAGTTCCATATTTTAATGCTTGTTCAGAATGAAAAGTACCATGTGCACCTGTGAAACCTTGACATATAACTTTTGTATTTTTATTAATTAAAACTGACATTCTATTTTATAGCCTCTACTATTTTTTGTGCAGCATCATCTAAATTTTCTGCTGAAATTAGTTTTAATCCTGAGTTATCTAGAATTTCTTTTCCTTCTCTAAAATTTGTTCCAGCAAGTCTAACTACCAGTGGAACACTTATATTTATTTCTTTAGCAGCATCAACAACACCTTGAGCAAGGACATCACATCTCATTATTCCACCAAAAATGTTTATTAATATGCCTTTAACGTTTTTATCTGAAAGAATTATTTTTAACGCAGCAGAAACTTTTTCTTTTGAAGCTCCACCACCAACATCTAAAAAATTTGCTGGCTCTTCTCCATATAATTTAATTATGTCCATTGTTGCCATTGCTAAGCCTGCTCCATTAACCATGCAACCAATACTTCCATCTAACTTTATATAAGCAAGATCATGTTTGCTTGCTTCTATTTCAGCTGGATCTTCTTCATTTAAATCTCTCAACTCTATAATTTCAGGATGTCTAAATAGTGCGTTAGAATCAAAATTAACCTTTGCGTCTAAGCAGATTATATTTTTTTCTTTAGTTAATATTAGTGGGTTAACCTCAACCATATTAGCATCTGTACCTAAAAACATACTATATACTGATTTAATTAGTGCTATTGCTTGTTTTTTAGCATCATCGGTTAAGCTATAAATTTTAATTATCTTCTCACAATCAGCATCTGAGATTTCATTAACAATATCTACTTTTGTTGTTATAATTTTTTCAGGTGTTTTATCTGCAACCTCTTCAATATCCATTCCACCTTGATCACTGGAAATAAATACAATTTTTGAACTAGCTCTGTCAATTAAGCAGGATAAATAAAATTCTTTATCTATATTGGAAGATACTTCCACATATAATCTTTTTACTTCTCTACCTTCAGGGCCAGTTTGATGTGTTACAAGTGTTTTTCCCAATAATTCTTTTGCTGCAACACCTAGCTCTTCAATAGTATCTAAAATTTTTACACCTCCTGCTTTACCTCTTCCACCAGCATGGATTTGTGCTTTCAATACAAACTTTTCTGTTTTTAATGATTTTGCTTTTTCAAGCAACTCATCAACTGTGAAACCAAAAACACCTTCTGGCACGACTGCCCCATATTCTTTTAAGATTTTTTTTGCTTGATGCTCGTGGATGTTCATTATTATTTAGAAAGATCTGGATCTATTTTAGATGCAGCTTCCCATAATGCTTTAACAGCATCTATTGAATGCATAAATTCTTTTTTTTCTTTTTCATCCAAGTCTATTTGTTCTATTTTTTCAACGCCATCTTTTCCAATTATTACTGGTACACCAGCATAAACATTATCAACGCTATACTCTCCATTTAATTGAACTGCACATGGAAGTAATTTTTTTTCATCATTTAAATATGCTTCTGCCATTTGTACCCCTGAAGCTGCAGGTGCATAAAATGCAGAACCTTTTTCTAAATATTTAACAATCTCAGCTCCTCCATCTCTAGTTCTTTGATTAATTTCTTCTAATCTTTCTGGAGATATTTTTCCTTCTTTAACTAAGTCTAGTAATGGTTTACCTGAAACTTTTGTGAATCTTGGTAGAGGAACCATTGTGTCTCCATGACCTCCCATAACCATTGCTTCAATTTCTTTTACAGGAACATTTAACTCTAGAGATAAAAATAATTTAAATCTTGAGCTGTCCAAAATTCCTGCCATTCCAACTACTTTATTTGCTGGTAAGCCTGAAAATTTTTGAAAGGCCATCACCATAACGTCTAACGGATTAGTGATACATATAACAAAAGCATTGGGTGCATTTTTTTTAATGCCTTCTGCTACTTGTTTAATAATTTTTAAATTAATACCTAATAAATCATCTCTGCTCATTCCTGGTTTTCTTGGAACACCTGCAGTGATTATTATTACATCTGAATCTTTTATATCTTCATAATTGTCTGTACCTGAAAATTTCACATTAAAACCATCAACGGAGGAAGATTGAGCTATGTCTAGAGCTTTTCCTTTAGCTATGCCACTTGCAACATCAAAAAGTACCACCTCATCAGCTACTTCTTTGGTTCCTATTAAGTGAGCAAGAGTGCCCCCAATTTGACCTGCTCCTATTAAAGATATTTTTTTCATTTCTCTCCTTATTTCATTGTTGGCATGACAAATTCTGCATTAGATCTTATTCCAGAAGGCCATCTTGATGTTACTGTTTTAAGCTTTGTATAAAATTTAATTCCTTCAGCTCCGTGCATTGCACTATCTCCAAATAATGATCTTTTCCATCCACCAAAACTATGGAATGCCATTGGTACTGGTATTGGAACATTAATTCCAACCATACCAACTTGAATTTTACTAGCAAACGTTCTTCCAGCATCACCATCTCTTGTGTAAATGCTTACTCCATTACCATACTCATGATCATTAATTAGTTTTGTTGCTTCTTCAAAAGTTTTAACTCTTATGACTGATAAAACAGGTCCAAATATTTCTTCTTTATAAATTCTCATATCCTTTTTAACATGATCAAATAAACAACCACCTATAAAGAAACCATTTTCATATCCTTGAAGTTTTATATTTCTTCCATCAACAATTAATTTAGCACCTTCTTCAACTCCAAGATCAACATAACTTTTTACTTTTTCTAAATGTTCTTTTGTAATTAGTGGACCCATCTCAGATGTTTTATCCATACCAGGTCCTACTTTTAATGCTTCAGCTTTTTTTGATAAACGAGCAACTAACTCATCACCTATATCTCCTACAGCTACTGCTACTGATTGTGCCATACATCTTTCTCCTGCCGACCCATATGCAGCACCCATTAATCCATTTACTGCACCATCAAGGTCACAGTCAGGCATTACAACTAAATGATTTTTTGCACCACCTAAAGCTTGAACTCTTTTTTCATTTTTTGCAGAATTTTCATAAATATATTTTGCGATTGGTGTTGAGCCTACAAAGCTTACAGCTTTGACATCTTTGTTTGTTAAAATTGCATCAACAGACTCTTTATCTCCATTAACAACATTAAAAACACCATCTGGTAGTCCTGCTTCTGTTAGCAATTCTGCTAATCTTAGTGGACAAGATGGGTCTTTTTCTGATGGTTTTAAAATAAATGTATTTCCACATGCAATAGCTAAAGGGAACATCCACATAGGTACCATTGCTGGAAAATTAAAAGGTGTAATACCAGCAACAACTCCAAGAGGCTGACGCATAGACCAACTATCAACATTTGTTCCTACATTCTCTGAAAATTCTCCTTTAAGTAAATGTGGAATTCCACATGCAAACTCAACTACTTCTAGTCCTCTTGTTAAAGAACCTTTGGCATCTTCATAAACTTTACCATGTTCTGAAACTATTAATTTTGTAAGCTCGTCAGCATTTTTTTCTATTAACTCTTTAAACTTAAACATTACTCTTGCTCTTTGAAGTGAAGGTTTTAATGACCAAGTTTCAAATGCTTTTTGTGCAACTTCTACAGCCTGGTCGAGATCTGCTTTATTAGCCAATCTTACCTCTGACTCTTGTTCGCCTGTTGCGGGGTTAAAAATTTTGCTTTTTCTGTCAGATGAGCCTGAAATTAGCTTTCCGCCAACAAAATGTTCTAATAAATTCATGAATGGTGTTATTTAAAGGGGTAATTAGCTTGTTGCAAGCATTTTTTTCAATTCAGCTATGGCTTTTGCTGGATTTAATCCCTTAGGACAAGCATTGGTGCAATTCATAATAGTATGGCATCTATAAAGTTTAAGCTCATCAGCTACTTTTTTTAATCTCTCTTTTCTTTCATCATCTCTACTATCTACTATCCACCTATAAGCTTGAAGCAAAA